>QWCE01001730.1_pt1 | contig 33656 bp, 29 predicted proteins | sample 1972531 | NCBI WGS metagenome assembly QWCE01 (sample SAMN09866716, study PRJNA288562) | Human gut metagenome isolate term4_stool, whole genome shotgun sequencing... | reverse complement strand
AAACCAAATCTCATATAATTTATAAATAAATTTTCTCTCGGTGTGTTATTCTATCCATTCTCCTTCTTGGCGGCGATACACCTTTTTATCTCATCTCACGACGAAATCGAAGATTTCTACCTCACCCGTAAAAAAACTGGTCGCCGCTACGTGCTGCGTTTGCAAAATAATACATTCTCAAACCCTTATCGAAAAAAAATAACCAACCCCATCCATTTGCCCGGATATTTTGATGAGAAAAATCATACGATGTTTATTTATTTCTAAATGTCATCATTCACAATCGTGTATGTATCTATATCCCATGCTACTGACGGTGCATATGTATTTCTTTAATTTATCACTAAAACACGAGATCAGTCGTTTCTCGCAAAACGTTCCGCAAATTTTCTAAATATCAACCATCCCCCCAAACTTTTGCGAGGAATTTTCGATGAGAAACGCTTAGATGAAATATTTCAGGAGTGAGGCATACTGGCAAGTATGCCGCAGCGACTGAAATATTGAATCAAGTGTTTATCGCGAAAAGGACTGCAAACAAAATATGTAATATACAATTAATGCCCCCGTAACACCCCTGTAACATCCATCGGGTATACTATAGATACAGTAGATGAAAAGTCTACAAGGCAATAACAACAGAAATGATTTCGCTGAAAGGGCGTTCAATATTACACTTGTATTACAAATGACCCCAAAAGGTTGCAAATCACCATTCATTGTTGTTATAATAATACTAGTCACATTTGCCTTTGTCATCGACAATGGCAGTGATCAAAAAAATTTAGGAGGTCATAAGACTTATGAACAAGAAACTATTATCACTATTGTTAGCTCTTGTCATGGTGTTCAGCTTCATTCCGGCATTTGCCGCTGAAGAAGCTCCTGCTGCTGCAGACAAAAAAGCTGAAGAAACAGCAAAGCCTGAAGAAAAAGCAGAAGAAGTTAAAGAAACTGAAAAAGCTGTAGAAACACCGGAATTTGTAAAATTCTTAAAAGACAACGGCTATGTTGAAGGTGACAAAAAAGGCGATTTGATGCTCGACAAAAACTTAACAAGAGCACAATTCACAACACTTCTAGCTAGACTAGACGGAAAAGATGACGTAGCAAAAGCTATGAAAACACTCGGCTCAAAGTTCACAGACGTAACAGAAGCTCACTGGGCAAAAGGTTACATCAGCTTTGCAGCAGGAAAAGATTGGGTTAAAGGATATCCTGACGGAACATTCGGTCCTGAAAGAGAAGTTTCCTATGCAGAAATCGCAACTGTACTCGTAAGATACATGGGCGTTGACACAATGGGATTCAGCTATCCTGTTGACTACATTGCAAAAGCATTCGAACTCGGACTCATGAAAGATCTTCCAGCTATTGAAAACTATAAACAAGCTGCAACAAGACAAAACATGTTCCACATGCTTTACAACACAATCAGCCAAAGAGATTTCGGTAAATTCAATGTTTACAAAATGATTGTTCTTGAAAACAACAGAACATCAAACCTCGGCGCAACAGAAGTTAAAGCTGAAGTTCTTTCAATCGTTCAACAAGCAAACAATGTTGACGAAAGAGGAGTTGCTAAAATCGGCGAACAAAAAGTGTTCAATCTCGTAAGAAAGAATGCTAAGGGCGAAGACGAAGTTATCGGAGATAGCGAATATCTTCTCGGTAAAGTTATCAACGCTACAGTAAACGCTGACGGACAATTGGTTAAAGTTGTTGTTGATAAAGACAACTACAAATACCTCTTCGGAGATTTAACAAAAGCTACAGAAAAACAACTTGGTGTTAACTGGTCAAACTACGATGTACGTATCGACGAAAGATATTACAACAGAGATGACAGAAGATATGACAACGACGACAGAATGTACAGAACATATGTAACTGCTGGAAATCGTTCAGCTAACTACAACTACAAAGAATTTGCTAGAGAAGTAGCAGCTAAGAGAATTAACCCTAACTTTGTTAGAGCAACTGTTAAAGACGGAATGGTAATGTTCATTGATACATTTGCAGTAAGAGACATCGCTCCTGTTGCTGATGTAAAGAGAGACGGAAAAGACGTTTACTACTACAATGACATGAGAAACGGTTCTGTTGACAGAATGACTCCGGCAAGAAGAGTTATCGGATTCACAGCAGAAAAAGAATTCTACAACATGAAAGCTGAAGACATCAAGAAAGATGACGTAATCCACATGTTGGAAGGCGTTACACTTGTACGTCAAGACGCAAAAGTTGAAGGAAAACTTGCAAAGACATTTGTTGATGCTGACGGTGAATGGGCAGTAATCGGTGAAGATGAATACTGGTTAAGCTCAGTTGCAGGCGGAGCACCTGAATATCTACGTTCAGTATATGCTTACGACGACAACCACTACAGAACAACTCAAAACAGAGGAAACATCAACGCTATGATTGATGGAGATGTTAAAGCATTACTTGACATCGCTGGAAATATCCAACTTATCACATCTGACAAGTCATTCAAAGACACAATCGGTATGGTAAAGAAATGGAACTCTAACTATCCTGTATTCTATGCAGCTAATGCTGAAAAAGACTACAACCTTGATGTTGTAAGAGATACAGATTTCGTAAGATATAAATGGAACGACACAGGTGTACAAAGAGAAGCTGAATTCCAAGAATTCGACATTCTTTATACAATCGGCGGAGAAGATGCTAAGGCTGAATTACTTGCTGGATTCGTACGTAGAGATGAATATGCTGCAAATATGGAACATGCAAGATTCGAAGAAAGATTCCACAGATATTTAACAGTTGGCGGAAAACAATACAGATATGACGACGATACAAAAGTATTTGTTGTTAATGATATTGATGGCTTAAGAGCTCCATTTGATTTCTCAGATGCATATGTTGTTCCTGCTACAATGGCAGACGTTGCAAAATACAACGAAAAGAATGAAAAACTTAATGCTTTCGTAATCAACGAAAAACAATTTAGAGAATTTGTAGAAGGTTCACTCAAAATTAACAGATACAACCTATATGGCGACAGAGAAGATCTTGCTAAAGTTGTTGTATTCACAAACTATGTAGGACCTAAGGCTGACTTAACTGCTCCTGAATATGCAAGAGTAAAGAGAGTTTACAACTACGCAAGCTCAGTTACACTTGAAATCAACCGTGGCGAATTTGTTGACTTCATCGTTACAAACAACGCAGACAAAGCATTCTTAAGATCATTAAAGAACGGCGATGTTGTTGTTTACCAAGAAGTTAAAGACGCTAAGGAAAGAACAGTTACATTCCCTGCAAAATACAATATTCCAAAAGCTTCAGCTGCTGGTAGAGTAGAATCAAAGGGATATATCGGACAAAACGGTATCATCACAGTTGATGGACATGACTTCTATACAACAAAATACACTAAGGTATTTGGAGATATCAACTCAAGATATGCTATTGTTTATGCAACAATAAAAGATGCTGACGCTATCGTTTATACAGATGCACCTGTAGACGACATCGATCTCAGCAAATTAACACTTGCACAAAAATACCAATTAGGCGCTTTCAATAACACTGTTGATGCAGCAACAAAAGCTGTTGCAGACAGAAAACCGCTTGCAGACATCAAAGCATTAGTAGAAGCTGCTAATAATCTTTACAATACAACAATTGAAAAAGATGCAAAATTAGTAGCAGCAGCTGCACCAAAGAAAGCTGAATTGGATAACATCATCAATGCACTTTTCCCTGAACTTAGAGATGCAAACAGACTAAGAGCTATTGAAAACGAACTTGCTGGATTAACATCTAAAGACGTTGACAAAATGTCAGACAAGGAAATTGCTGATTTAAAAGCTAAAATTAAAGAAGCAAATAAACTTGGAACAACACATCCAAATGCTGACGCTGCTGAAAAATTAGTTGAAAGCAAAGCAAAGAGAGAAGCTCTTGTTGAAGATACAAAGAAATTCCTTGATGAACACAAAGAAGTTAGAACATCAGACAACAAAGTAATCGGCAAACTTTCATATGATGAAGAAAAAGGCACAATTACTTTTGAAATTGATAAATTCTTCAAAGATTTAAAAGATTTAAAAGTTGAAGACTTTGCAAAACAAATCAAAGGAACTGGTTTAATTGCCGGTGGTAAAGAAGTTGCAAAAAAACACAATGTTAAAACAATTGCAATTGAAGGATCTAAAGATCTTGATGTAAATGAAGATTCTGATGCAATCAAAGCTTTAGTTACAACCTTATTAACAAACAAAGCAGGAAATGGCAGAACCGTTAATGGTTTAGTCGGTCAATCATTAGCATGCAAAGTTATGATTGAAGGCGTTGATCAACCAATCGAAGTAACTGTAATGTTCAAATAATAGAATAGTATTCTGTTTAAGATAAAGACCCCATTTCGGGGTCTTTTCTTGTACATATAAGGAGGAGCAGATGAATATAGATAGAAAAAGAACAATTCATTTCATATTGGTCTTGCATATGTTCATATTTTCAATAATAGAAGTAGTTGTGGGAAAATCGGGTTGTTTAGCTAGCATTAAGAGCCTCGAAAATATTTGCTTTATTGTATTTATGCTATATGTAATCAAAGAATTTTTTAGAATAAAGTGGAATTTATTGGAGAAAGAGCCCATGCAAACTTTTGCAATTGAAATTTTTGCAGATGTTGCTCTGCTAATAAATATAATTATATTAATAGTATTAAATAAAAGTTACGACAGTGAAAAACTTATAATTTATGCCGGATGTTTGTGGGTAATTCTTTTTGTTTTAAAATTTATTCAAGTTGTATTATACTCAGAAGATAGAAAGTATTTTTTTATTTCCATAATTGTAGTTTTTGTATTAGGATTATTTAATGAAAAAAATCAAACAATTATAACGATTGTAACAACTCTGATTTCTACAGTCTTTGGAAGGACTGTTCTAAAAAAATTATTTAAGAGTCATATTGCGGAATATGAGAAGAATAACAAAATGAAACAAGATACTATAATAGATAGATTAGAGTATAAACTTGCGAGTGTAAATATAACTATTATCCTTGCTCAAATTATTATTTTGATAACTAATTCTTTGAATTGTTTAAATTTTATTGAGGAACTAGACTGTGTAGAGAAATATATTATTATGGGAATTATTAGATTTATGATATTAGCATCGACATATATTTGCTCTTTAACAAAAAATGGTAAAAAGTTAAAAGAAGTGGTATTTAATTTTCTAATTGGAGTAAAATAAACATCATCTATTTTTCAAAAGCAAAAGTATTATATGTATAATCAATATTATATCAGATCTTCAATTACAAAATTATTATTCCATATTTATCAACTAAAACAAAACCACACAAGATCACACAAAAAAATGGGGGCGCATGCCCCCATTTTCTCGGTCTTTCAATCGATTTCCTTATTCAATTTCCCTCAATCGGTTTCCTTATTCAATTTCCCTCAATCAAACTACTGAATTCCATTCGCATTTTTTCAATCGCCCGGTTTGCGGAAGACCGACTATCGTGTTTTTATTTTTTAAATCAGAAAGCACGGATTAGGTCTACCATATTGCACTGCATGAGCTATAGATAAATACACGTGTATAGGCATTTACATTTTTTAAATCTTCACGCAGTCCGTAACCGGTTTTAATATTTTATGAGAACAACGATGTTGTTGTGGACCTACAACTTTTAAATGACAAAATGACGTCGTCGGGGATGACTCGATGTCATTTTTTTGTGCCACACAATGATGTGTGAATTTATATTTTATAAAAATTTATATGATTAAAAAATTTCAGTGTGAATGCGAGCATATAAAGGGATCTGATTATATAAGATAAAAAGGTGTATCGCCACCAAATAACAAATTAAAAAGGAATGAAATACAAGATATAGAAAAAATTATTTTATGTTCACCAGTGACCAATTATACCGTACGATAAAATAAGTTATCTAAAACACAACAAAAATAGCTCTCATATCTTTAAAAACTATAGAACGTTATATTGCATATTATTATATCAAAGATATATAACTAAAAAATTAAATTAAAGCGATTTTCTTAATTTGAATATTTTATGATTATGATTTTTTTATATAGTTTTTAAAAAAGTGGAAAATTTTCTGTAATATAATTGAAATATTTTCCTTAATATGGTACAATTAAGGTAAGGTGACTATGGTCACAAATATAACTTAGGAGGTTTATATGAAAAGAAAATTACTTTCAATAATTTTAGCGGTTTTCATGGTGTTTGGAATTATTCCATTCACGTCACAAGCAAGTGACAGTAGGGGTTATACCGATGCTTATGAGACACTGACAAAAGAAATGGACAACAAGCTGGAGGATGGTAAAGAGTATGAATTTATCGTAGAAATCTTTGAAAACAATCGTCCGGTTTCAAGACAGAGAAGAGATTTAACAGCACAAACTTTTAGTTCTGCTGTTAGAAGAGGAAGAGAATTAAGTTTGGTCGAAAAGAGAATAAATGACCAAAATGAAGTTTTGGCAGATATTTTCGGTGAAAGACAAATTAGAAAACATTCTGATGAAATTTCATACTCAACAATGAGCAGGGCTTCATCATTTAGAGCAAGAAACAATTCTCGCGCAATTATCAGAAATACAGAACAACTAAAAACAATGCCACGTTATAAAGCATTGTTGAACGGTTTTGCATTGAAGATGACTTATGCAGAAGCTAAACAAGTTGCAATGCTTCCTAATGTTAAGGCAGTTACAAAGGCTGTTGAATACAAGATGCCTGTAAAACCAAGCATGGCTACAAGTAAAAAGATTATTAATGCAAATGTATCAACTGAAAGAGGATATGATGGTAGAGGCAGAATTGTTGCTATTCTAGATACTGGTGCCGATGTAAGCCACCCTGACTTTAGACTTTCTGAAAAAGGACTTAAAGCAGCAAAGTATAACAAAGAAAAGATTAACGCTGAGATAAGTAAATACCATTTATGGGGAAGATTTGAAACAGATAAGATTCCATATGCATACAATTATGCTGACAGAAGCTTTGAATTGTTAGATGAAGCCGATCACGGACAACACATAGCAGGTACTATTGCAGGTAATGCTATAGATCCAAGTAAAGGTGTTGTAGGCGTTGTTCCGGAAGCACAGCTTATGGTCATGAGAGTTTTCCCTATAGGAAAGAAATATACTAATACAGCAATTTATGCTGAAGCTATTGATGACGCTGTACTACTTGGTGCTGACTCAATCAATATGAGTTTAGGTGGATTTGCAGGCTCTGAAGATGCAGATGAGATTATGACCAAGGTTGTAAAGAATGCTAATGAACATGGTACTCTTGTTTGTATAGCAGGCGGTAACGATGGATATCAATTTAGTCAAAATCACTATCAACCTTCAGACATTCTTGATTTTGCTACAGTTGGTGCACCGGCTACAATGAAAGAATCATTAGCTGTTGCTTCTTACAACAATAGTAATATTTCTTTTAAAAGAGCAGTGTTTAAGATTGGTGAAGAAGAAATAATTACTTCACGTGGAGATTATACTAAATCACAACCACAATGGGATTTAGAAGAAAATAAGGAATACGATTTAGTTTTTGTTGGTAAAGGTAACAGCGACTCAGACTATGAAGGAAAAGATGTAAAGGGTAAAATTGTTGTAGCTGAAAGAGGCGAAGCATCATTTGGCGATAAATCTGCTATGGCTTTTAGAAAAGGAGCAGCAGCTTGTATTATTGGCTATACAATTAATCCAAATCAAAATATAGATCAATTATATTTTATTACTGTAGAAAATGAGGCTCCTGTAGTTCCAACTTATAATATTTCTAACAAGACTTATGATGAAATTAAAGCAAAGTTAGATGCTGGTAAAGTAAAGATATCATTTGTTAAAAATGATATAAGCAATTACGAATCTCCTGTAAAGGGTACTATGAGTGACTTCAATAGCTGGGGTCCAACTCCAGGACTTGGAATAAAGCCTGAAATCACAGCTCCTGGTGGAGATATTTGGTCAACTGCAAACAACGGCGGATACCAATCAATGAGTGGTACTTCTATGGCAACACCGCACGTTGCAGCAGGAATTGCAGCAGTACGTGGAAAACTTGCTGAAATGAATAATTTAGATTTGCCAGATTCAGATATTGCAATGCTTGTTAAAAAGATTCTTATGAATACTGCAAAACCGGCAATGACTAAGAGCGGAAAAGGTTATTTTTCAGTTAGAAGCCAAGGTGCCGGTATCATGGATTTAGATGATGCTACAAGTGGAAGCTATGTAACAGTTGAAGACAACAGAGCTAATACTACATCACATGGAGATGCAAAAGTTGAATTTAGACAAATAAATGAAGCAAAACTTGGAGTAGATTTGAAGCTTCAAAGTTATTTACAAAAAGATGTAACATATGATGTAAGTTATGTTTTACAAACAGATGATGTTGATGATAAAGGATCTGTAGTATTGGATCCTGATAAATATGAACCGATTACTTTAGGAAAAGACAATCTTGATAGTATTACAGTTAGTGCTAATAACTCAACAACTTTAAATAAAGAAATAACATGGCCAGAAGATGAAATATTGAATAAAAAATATCCAAACGGATATTATGTAGATGGATACATTTTCTTCAAGCCTCAAATAAAAGGAATACCGACAATATCAATTCCAATGCTTGCATTTAAAGGTCCTTGGGACACTCTACCAGTTATAGAAGACTTTATTCATACCTACAAATTAGAGGATTCAGAAAGCAAGAGACCACTTTGGTTACCAGAAAATATTGCAGCTGAAGATATATATAAAGCGCCAGTTGATGATGTACATGCAACAATGCTTGTATCAAAGATGCTATATCTGGATAATAGTGAAACTTACAATGAAGCACTAGGAAGAACAGAAGATGGAAGATTTACAGATAACTTAGCAATAAGTCCTGGAGTTAAAGATAAGTCTCAAGATTCATTCAAATTTAAGGGAGTTTTCCTAAGAAACTGGGATGATTTCTACATCGAAATTTCAAAAGACGGAAATGTAGTAAAGAAAATTGAAAATCCATACAGAAAGAGTGGAAGAAAATCAGGTTTTACTGTAAACGGTACAGAAATATACGCTATATCTGAAGACCCTTGGTTCTGGGATGGAACAAATACAGCTGGTAATCAAGTTCCAGAGGGCGAATATACTGTAAAAATTCACTCGAAGATGCAAAACAATCCTAACGCTAAAGCTGATGAAAAAACAGTAACAGTAAAAGTAGATAATACTAAACCAACGATAGATGGAAAACCTGAATTCAACGAAGGCTCCGGAATATTAAAATTCAAGGCTTCGGATAATCTTTCAGGTATAAAAGCAGTTTACTACACATACGAAACAGGAGATAAAGAAAATCCTGTTGTATGGAAATCAACTGATGAAAAGATCGATGAATACTATGTTTTATCTGGATTTAATAAAGATACAGGTATAGTATATGTAGTTGACTGGGCAGGAAATATTACAAAACTTGATTTAAGTGAAAAAGGCAAAAACCAAATTGTGATAAATAGAACAACAGAAACAGGATTAACAGATCCAGGCAGTGAAATTGCTGTTTACAATAAAGATCACAAGAAGATGACAAATCTTGACGCACTTGAAGATGGAGAATACACTCTAGAAGCACTAAACGTACCTGAAGGAATCAATGTAGAAATAAATCCAAATAAGGTTGTATTCCCTAAAGAAGACAAGACTACTACAGAAACTGTAACTGTAAAATTTACAAAAGTTTCACAAGAAGACTTAGACAAGTATGGAACATTAAATGTTACTGTAGTTGACAGCAATGTCTTATGGGATGGTTACACTATATATGCTGTTGACAAAGACGGCAAAAAATACGAACTATATTCAAAATTTGACTGGGGCGCAGACACTTATGGAACAAAAGTTCCAGCTGGAGAATACACAATAGTTGTTTTAAACTCTAAAGGTGAAGAAGTTAATTTTGCTGGCGAAAAGAAAGTCACAGTCACTAAACAAAATGCAACATGGAGCAAACTTAGATTCTTAAAATCAGGTGACTTACAAGTTTATTTATGGTCTGAAGTAACAGAATTACTTGATAAAATAAAGTCTCTTGGAGAAAAAACCAAAAACGAAAATGAATATAAATTTAATGCAAAAGAAATCTTTAGAGCATATGACCCAGAAACTGGTAAAGATTTATTTGAAGGAACAGACGATTATGAAGCCTACTTTAAACCTTGGGATGATGGAACCGGATTTGATTTCTTCATTCCAGCTGATGGAAATTATACAGTAGAATTAATAAATGATAATAGAGAATATTTAGTTGACCCTGCTAGAGTTGATGCAGAGCTTTTCACGTATCAAAAAGATGAAAAAGAAAAATGGGTTGGTATGGAAGTATACTATCCAAAAAATAAAACTGCTAACTTAACTATTGTAGAAGAATTAGTTTCCGGCGAAACATCCACTGAAGCTATTAATGCTAAGTATCACTTATATGATGAATATAACAATGAAATTCCTTCAACAACATCGACAACATGGGAAGGCCTTCAAGCTAAATTCTATACATTAGTAGTTGAAAATCTAAGTGATAAGTTGATTCCTGAAAGAAAAACTTACAAGATAGATGCATTTAATAACTTAAATGTTGAACAAGTAGTTAGATACAAAGACATAACTACTGACCCGGTTAAAAGGTTTACTTCTTTAACTATAGGTATCTATGGTGATTACGATAAGAGCATTACAGAGTTCACTGTTAAACTTAAGAATGTTAATACTGACGATGATCCAATAGAAGTAAAAGTAAAACCGGAAGTAAAAACTGAAGAAATTACTTTACCGCTTGGAAAATATGAAGCTACAATTGAAGGTTTAAAAGGCGATACAGTTATAGGAAGTATTTATATTTCCTCAGAAGGTGACAATGCCAAAGAGAAGCTTGTTGCAAATGGAACTAAATTCACTACGACATTTACAACTAGTTACAATGAGATTGAATTGAACTTAGAGAGACAAAAGAGAGACTTTGGTGAAGTTCAAGTTAAGGTAACAGGACTTTATGAAGGACAAGCTAAGTACGATTTAGTTAAAGATGGTAAGGTTGTATACACATCTAATGATGGAATATTTAAAGATGTTGAACCTGGCGATTACACATTAAGAGTAACTGCACCTAACGGATATAAGGTTACTGATAATGACAAAGAAGTAACAGTAGAAACTGGTAAAGTTGCTGATGTTGAAGTTGCTTTTGAAAAAGATACTGAAAATGTAAGAACAATTAGATTAACAGTAAAAGCATTAGAAGTGAATGAATACGATGATATCCTAAGAGACCTTAATGGCATCGAATATGTTGCTGTTGGCAAAGATGAAACTGAGTACACTTTAGATAAAATACCGGCTGGTATTCAAGTTAAGATTGTTGAAAAAGGAAATCTTCCTGAAGGATATGAAAGATTTGTTACAAACGAAGGTTATAGAACATTTAACGATAATAGTGATATAACTATTAAGTATATAAACACAAATGTAATAGAAATTGATCCTGAATCAGATGAAACAAAACAAGGATATGTAAAAGTAGTATTTGATGCAACTGAACATGGAGTGTTAAACGTACCTGGAATTGAAAATGTTCAAAAAATAGCATACCTTGTAAAAGAAGACTATGCTATGGATGAGTTTAAGTTCTATGTACCAACTGTAAAAGCTAATGAAAACTACGAGTTCAAATCATGGGAACCAAAAGTTGAAGTTAAAGCAGGAACATATGTAGCACAATATAAATATCATGAACCGATTGTTCCTCCAACACCGGAGCCAACACCGGACGAACCGAGTGTTCCTGACTATCCGATTATCCCTGACTACCCGGTAATTCCTCACAGACCGCACAGACCGACGACACCTACAAAAGACATTGTAAAAGAAACAACAAAACCGACTGAAACAGTAAAACCTGTTGAAGAAAAGAAAGACTACGGAATTGTTGAAACAATGCCGACAATTGCAGCAACATTCTCAGATTTACCTGAAAATGCAGCAGCAGGTTCAATCATGAATATGGTTGCACGTGGAATTCTTAAGGGAATGGACAACGGAAAATTTGAAGGAGAACTCCCAATTACAAGAGCAATGGTTGCAACAGTATTGAAGAGACTTTCAAAAGACCAAACAATCAACACTGTTCAAAACTTCAAAGACGTAAAAGACAAAGACTGGTTCGCAGATGCAGTTAAATGGGCACAATCACAAGGTATCATCAAGGGATACGAAGACGGCACATTTAAGGCAAACAATCTTGTAACACGTCAAGAACTTGCAATCATAATCGAAAGATTCTTGAAAGTTCACGGAATTACAATGGACGAAGTAAAAGAACTTTCATATAAAGATCTCGACACATTGCCGACATGGAGCAAAGATGCTATCATTGCAATGGCAAAGATCGGACTTGTAGAAGGACAAACAGAAGAAATGTATAACCCAACAAGCGAATTCACAAGAGAAGAACTTGCAGTAATGCTTGAAAAGATCATTATCTGGGTTGAAAAACATTAGAAAAGATACAAAAGACGCCTTTTTGAGGCGTCTTTTTCTTATCTGCGGTCTATTTTGCGATAAACGCTTGATTCATATTTTAGTCGCTGCGACATATTTTGCAATATGCCTCACTCCTAAAACATTTCATCTAAGCGTTTCTCATCAAAATATCCTCGCAAATTGGTGTGGTTTAATTGTAGAAAATTGCAACCGCCATCCGTAGCGGCGACCAGTTTTTTTATCCATCGAACAGAAATCTTCGATTTCGTCGTGAGATGAGATAAAAAGGTGTATCGCCGCCAAGAGGGAAAATATATTGAAAAAATTTGTAAACGCACAATTATGGTTGGATTGAAGATGTGGCATGAAAGTTTTGATTCTATATTTTATCAATACAGCGTTGTTGGTGAAGATACATATTCTATGTACACAAAAATATGGCGGGAGGACATCGTTGTTCCTTACGTCACAACGTATGCCGTCCCGCTACGGACGCGTGCATATGCGTATACAATCGAACAAATCATCTTTGCGAAAATGTTTATCGGTGATATTTTTGATTCTATATTTTATCGATACAACGTTGTTGGTGGGGGTGTACAAATGTATAAACGACATATATGGCGGCACCCTTCCCGTGCTCAAAAACGAAATCATAGATTTCTTTTTCGCACGGTTGGGCACAGGAAGGACATCGTTGTTCCTTACGTCGTAACATATGCCATCCCGCTACGGACTCGTGCTCATGCTTATACAATTATGTAAATATATACACGCCGTCAGTAGCGTCGGGTTCACAATTGACGTCAACGACTCATTTCTCCTATTCGTCGAAATATCGTCGGACGTCTTTGCATAAGGCCTACCATCGTGTTTTTGATTTTGTAAAATCAAAAAGCACGGGTTAGGGCTTTAACATCTGCGACGCCTGGGATATGGGTAAATACACGATTGTGATTTATGCAATTTAATAATCAATAAACACTGTATTATAGACCAGTTTTTTTATCCATCGAACAGAAATCTTCGATTTCGTCGTGAGATGAGATAAAAAGGTGTATCGCCGCCAAGAGGGAAAATGAAGGTAATAAATTTCGAAAACATACAATGATGGGTAAATTTTTAAATGCTAAATGGATTAAGGTTCGATATTTTATTTGCACAGCATTATTGTTACGGCCCTACAACATTTAAACGACAAAAATGGGCGGGAGGACATCGTTGTTCCTTACGTCACAACGTATGCCGTCCCGCTACGGACTCGTGCACATGCTTATACAATTATGTAAATATATACACGTCGTCAGTAGCGTCGGGTCACATCCCGACGCATAAGTTTATCCATCGAACAGAAATCTTAGATTTCGTCGTGAGATGAGATAAAAAGGTGTATCGCCGCCAAGAGGGAAGTGGTAAAGATTAAATTTGAAAACACACAATTATGGTTGGATTTAAGATACGGCATGAAAGTTTTGATTCTATATTTTATGACACAAAGTTGTTGGTATAAATACATATTTTATATACACAAAAATGGGCGGGAGGACATCGTTGTTCCTTACGTCGTAACGTATGCCGTCCCGCTACAACGCGTACACATGCATATACAATCGAACAAATAACCTATTCTCCATTCAATCATCTTTTTTATTGTTTGAAAAAAACCGGATTTTAATATAAAATATAGGTTGGAGGGATAGATATGATTTATGTTATTAACAAGAGCGTTGATCCTTCTTTTAATCACGCACTTGAGGAATATTTTTTAAAAGATACACGCGAGTCGGTTTTTATGATTTGGCAAAATGAACCGACGGTTTTGATTGGTAGAAATCAAAATTTAGAGCTTGAGATAAATACAGATTTTACAAAAGAGCACGATATGCATATCGTGAGGAGGCTTTCGGGCGGCGGCACAGTTTATTGCGATTTGAACAATTGTCAGTACACTTTTATTACTAATCGCGACGACAATGATGAAAATCTTTTTAAGAGTTTTGCGCACCCGGTTGTGCTTGCACTGAAGAAGTTGGGGCTCGATGCAGATTTTACAGGCAGAAATGATATTATGATCGGCGACAAAAAGGTTTCTGGGAATGCGCAGTACCGTTATAAGGACAGGATTATTCACCACGGGACGCTTCTTTTTGATGCGGATATGGAGCTTTTGGCGGGTTCGATGAAGGCACGTGAGATTAAGTTTATTGATAAAAATGTTCATTCGCATCGTGCACATGTGGGACTTATTAAAAATTACGTGGACATGGATGTAAATGAGTTTATAGATTATATTGCTAAGAATATTGTGGAATATCATGATATTTCTGAGATTCGTGAGCCGTCAAGCGAGGAGCTCGAGGGTTTGAAAAAGTATTTGCCGGACTTTCCTGATTTTAACAAGACAGGTTACGACAAGGAACATTCGAGGAAATATATGGCGAAGAAGTATCCTTTCGGGCTTGTTGAGTACGGTCTTGATGATGAGAACGGCAAGATTAAGAAGCTCAAGATTATGGGCGATTTCTTTTTAAACAATGAGTTGGAGCCTTTTTTGAGTTCGATTCGGGGTATAAATATAGAGTCAATGGAGGACGAGCTCAAGCTAAATATCGGAGATTATATAATTGGCATGAAAAATGAAGAGTTGATTTCCGATTTAAAGGATTTACACAGAGGAGAATAGTTATGAGTGAGAAAAAATCTAAACATTTAAAGAAGCCGGAGTGGATAAAGGTTAAGCTTCAGGGCAACCAAAATTCAAATACGGTTGAACATACACTTTTAAATTATAATTTGAATACCGTTTGTACGGAGGCGAATTGTCCGAACAAGATGGAGTGTTACGCTGCGAGAACTGCAACTTTTATGATTCTCGGAAAGAATTGTACGAGAAATTGCAGATTTTGCAATGTTACGACAAAGAAGCCGGAGCCTGTGAACAAGTTTGAGCCGCAAGAGGTCGCTTTTGCGGTGCAGAAGCTGGGGCTTAAACACGCCGTTGTGACGAGCGTCGACAGAGACGATTTGGAAGACTACGGTGCTGAGCATTTTAGGCGTGTGTGCGAGGAGATTAAAAAGGTGAACCCGGGCACGACGGTGGAAATTTTGATTCCTGATATGCATGCGATGCATGAGCATTTGGACACGATTTTCAGTGCGAAGCCGGACATTATAAACCACAATGTTGAAGTTGTGCCTGAGTTTTTTAAAGAGATTTGTCCGCAGTCAAATATGGATTGGAGTCTCGAGGTTTTGAGATATGCAAAGGAGAAGGGTTTTATCACGAAGTCGGGCATGATGGTCGGTTTCGGTGAAACGGAAGAAATGGTTGTAAATCTTATGAAAATGCTTAGAGATGTCGATTGCGACATGCTTACAATCGGGCAATATCTTCAACCTTCAAGAAAGCACGCCGACGTGGTTGAGTATGTAACTCCGGAGCAATTTGAAAGATACAAGAAACTCGGGTTGGAACTTGGCTTTAGAAGTGTTGCGAGCGGACCGTTCGTTCGAAGCAGCTATCACGCACAAATGTTGGACAAATAAAATGAAAAGAGTTAGAATTTTTTTGAATGAATATCCGGCGTCAATTGAGGTTGCGGATGAATTGTCGGAACGTTTTCGCTCGCTCGGAATGGAAGCGGAACAAGTTTATATAAAGTCGCTCGACAACAAGGGCGGCGATTTTGACGTAAACATTGTTGTGGGCGGTGACGGTACTTTTTTGCAATCCGTTCGACTTAGCGAATTTCATTCAGCACCGTTTATCGGAATAAATACCGGAGGCCTCGGATTTTTTCAGGAAATTGGAGTTGATGAAATTCCGACGCTTGTCCATATGCTGAAAAAAGAGGAATTTATAACCGACGAGATGAAACTTATAAAATCCGTCGCAACCACAAGGGACGGCAGCGAATTGTCGTTTTATGCGATAAATGAAATTCTCATAAAGGGAATAAATTCAAAAGTAATCCACATGGATGTGTATGTCGAAAGAAACTTCTTGCAAAAATTTTCAGGCGACGGCATTATAATTTCGACTTCAGTCGGCTCAACCGCATACAACTTTTCAGTCGGAGGAGCGATTGTCCACCCGAGCATCGAGACCATGCAAATGAGTCCGCTTGCACCGATTTCGAGTGCAGCGTACCGTTCGCTTTTAAATCCGATAGTCATGCCGGGCAACTACACAATCGACATCTACCCAGAAACCAAATACGAAAAATCCGTTTTGATTGTCGAAGACGGCGTTGAAAACTTTGTGAGAGACATAAGAAAAATTGAAACAACAATCAGCAACACATTTGTGAATAGATTGCATTTGGATAAGGATATATACTGGAAGAACCTAAAAGACAAATTCATTTAGGGTATTTGCGGTCTATTTTGCGATAAACGGCTGATTTCGTGTTTTAGTCGTTGCGGCATATTTTTCAATATGCCTCACTCCTAAAACCCTCAATCTAGCCGTTTCTCATCAAAATATCCTCGCAAATTGATGGAGAGGATTTGCGGGCCTTTTCGCGATAAACGCTTGATTCAATATTTCAGTCGCTGCGGCATATTTTTCAATATGCCTCACTCCTAAAATATTTCATCTAAGCGTTTCTCATCGAAAATTCCGGGCAAATGGGTGGAGAGGATTTGCTGTGACTATCGAGATAAAGTTTTGAGACTGTATAATTTTTGTACGCAGGACGTAGCGGCTGGCATACTTTACGACGAAAGGAGTAAAGATGTCCTGCCGCAAAAAACTAAGCACATCTCATCAAAAATTTCGGGCAAATAAAAGCGTTTTTATTTGTAGAAGATTGCAAACCATCATCCTTAATATAATGCCCCCTTATTTCCGTGTTTGGATTTAAGGGGGCATTACAATTGTCGGTTTTTATTTGGCTTTATCTTGAATTATGTCTTCTATAATTTTTCCAATATTACTACTTACATTTCCTTTAATATTATGGATGTCTTGATTTATTTTCTTTTCTTGTTTAATTGCAATCTTAATGTTTTTTGCAAAAGTTCCTATTTCTTTATTCTTCTTTGCATTTATACCGGTGATTTCTGATAGTAGTTTAAAAGCGTAACTATATCTGTCTTTATCGTCTTTTGTTAAAAATTTATTTTCATTATTTTGTATAAATTTTTCATAACTATTTTCAATGTGAAGCAGCAAAAATAGTTCAAAACCTGGATTTGTAACAGCAGCGATGTCATCTTCTTCAATTGTTGAAATAAGCTCATCATAGCCTTTCACCTTTTCTTCAAAAATATCGCCGTCAAATACAATTATCATCTTATCGTGCTCAATATCGAAGTTGTTTTCAGGTTTTTCTTTTTGATTTTTTGCAAATTTTACAAGATTTTTTGCGTATGATATGTCACGATCTTTTCCGGTTTTTTCCCATAAGCATATATCTATTAAGCTGTGAATTGCCAGTTCTTTTCTCATATCAATCAGTTTTTTAAAGTAATAAACTTCGGTATTTGCACCTTCGCAAATGAAGATATATTTTCTAAAAGGTTCTATTTGTTCTTTCATGTCGGACGTTCTTTTGTTCCATCCGGAGTAAGACATTATTGGTTTCATTGCTATTCCTCACTGAATGAAAATTGTTTGAATATAGGAATTGCACCATATCGACCTTCAAGATATGCTTCTTTTAATTTTTTATCATACCTTTCTTTAAATCTGTCCAAAGAATAAATGTGACTTGAATTATGATCGTCTCTTTCAATAAACCAAATTTCATCTCTTCTAAACAATGTTTGATCCATTATTGAATCTTCATGAGTGGTAAACACAAGTTGCATTTTTGCATTTTCATGAGCTTTCATAAATGTTTTTAAAAAATGTTCGGTTAGTTTCGGATGTAAGCTTCGTTCCAATTCATCAACTACAAACAACGAGTCCGGCCTATCGGTTAAAATCATATCGATTAGATCAAATAATCTTTTTGTACCGTCGGATTCTTCGAAAAAATTAAAGTCAAAAGCGGATTTTCCGTGTTTTAATACAAGTGTGGTAATTTCAGGTTCACTGTTTTTATCAACACGGATAATAAAAAATCCGTCATCGATTCTCCATGTGAATTGTATTCCTTTATTCTCTAAATTTTGAAGCTCTGATTTAATTTTTCCAAAGATGTCTTGCATTATAGGAAGTGGCACAATTTTACCCATTTCTTCAACGGAAATCTTTTTAGTTTTTATATCGGTAATCCCTGTGTCAAAATTTCTAATTAGTTTGGTTATATTTTCAAGGGATTCGTCGTGATAATAGCTTTCTGTGTTGGCAAGGCTAATATTTGGATTTATCAAAATTATATTATTCATAATCCATGAAAATGACTCGCTGAAAAATTTAAGTTTGGAATTTTCGTCATATTTTTTGACGCGATTCATCTCTGACAAAAACAATCGGTCATTTTGTCCGACAAAATCTGCACTATATACATTAAATCTAGCTTTTTCTTCGTCTGATAATTTGACGTTTTCTCCGATTTTTAGCTCGTTTTCTCCTCTGCTGAAGAGTTCTTTTGCACTACCATCTTGCAGAAGCTCAAAAAGCCATTCATTTTTTATTTTTCTTTCGCTTAAGACAACTGAAAAACCGTATGCATAAAAAGTGTTTCCAACAGTAAATTGTAATTCGAAAACACTTTCTCTATTTTTATTTGCTGCCTTGTTTCTACAAAAATCATTTACACATTCGAGCGGAACACCGTTTTTCAAAGTCGAATTTATAAATGCAAAGGCGAGAACCAAATTGGATTTTCCGGAAGCATTTGCACCATAGATTGCAGCATTTTTCAAAATCTTAGTCTGCTTTATTTGCATCCTGTGAGTTGCCATAGCACGAATTTTGCTTGAAGATAGCATGGATAATTCTTCTCTATCGTCAAAGGATTTGAAATTTTCAACTGAAATTTTTATTAGCATAATGGGTCCTCCTCTTTAGATAATTATATCATGAAGAATGTTTTTGTGTCAATATGAAAACGCTATTTAGAGATATTTTCTCTAAATAACTATTTAGACTTTATATTTTATAAAACAACGTTGTTGTTACGGACAAACAACTTTTAAGCGACATATATGGCGGGAGGACATCGTTGTTCCTTACGTCACAACGTATGCCGTCCCGCTACAATGCGTACACGTGCATATACAATTGTTAAAACAAAATAATTTTATAAATGTGAATGTAATAATTTATGTAGAAATATGCAAACGCCACCAATATACGTTTATCCAATTTTTACATAAAAACATTTTTCCTTATTTTATCCCTACATCAATAATATTTTTCCAACAAAAAATCGCCGGTTTTATTCGGCGATTTTTTATTTTTGGATTTTATCATATTCCGGGTTTTGTCGGAAGTTTTTCATAAGTGTTCCGTTTTCAAATATAAATGGTCGTGTGGTTTTTTGGTTGTATTCGATGTCGTATTTTTCCATGAGGTAGTCCGAAAGTTCGGTGCGATTGTTCAGTATGAGCACTTGGTAAGGTTCATTAAAGGAAAGTTTTTCAATGAACATCAGTTTGTCTTCGCAAGGAACAAGGACTCCGGTGTGGCCGATGAATAGTATGTTTCCATCGATTTCGTCATCGTTATGGAACCAAACCGAGATCATTTTTGCGTTTATGTTGTCGTTCCATGTTATTCCACGCGAGTTAACAGCTTTTTCGATTTCAGAAATTTGGTCTTTTTTGTCGGTGCTGATCATTGCTTGGACCGGAGCGTAGAATGTTTCAAATTCGTTTAGTTCTTCTTTTGTAAAAAGATCCGGGAATTCATTCTCGATTGAATTTTTATCGAAGTCGAGTGTGCTTGTATTGTCGTTTGTATTTCTTTCGACGCCGATGGTTCCAAGCATTAGCTCGAATGTGTTTATTCTACAGTTAGAGCCGATTTTATTCGGGTTTTTGTAGAATTCGTCAACGGTTTTTGTGTAGTCGGTGTTTATGCTTTCGGTTTCAACAAATCCGTTTTTATATGGAAGCTCACCATTTACGTCTTTGTTGTAAGTTTTTACCATGTCCATAAATTTGTCAACTTTTTCTTCGGAGAGACCGCTTTCGATGAGTTTTTCACGACAGAGCTTTTGGTCTTCTTCGGAATATATATTTGAAACTTTTATTTTTTTGAGCGGGCGTGCATTTTCGTCTTCGCAACCCGTAAATAGATATAGTAAACTTGCGAATATTACAAATATCACCAATGTATTTTTTATTGTTTTCATATTTCCTCCTTCGCATGGGCGATATCTATCGCCACTGCTAAATATTACATTATATTCATATAAAAATCAAGTGTGGCAAGTCACATTTAATTATTTGTAATCTATAGTATAGATTTATGTTATAGGTTTTTATAAAGTTATTATGATTATCTATTGGTATTTATTGTTATATTGTATTATAATAGAAGTTATAAGGAGGTTTTATACTATGAAGAAGAGAAATCTTTCGCTTTTAATAGGCGGACTTATCATTGGTGCAATCGGAGCACTTTTGGTATACTTCGGAAATCCGGGAAATATGGGTATTTGCGTCGCATGTTTCTGGAGAGACGTTGCCGGCGCAGTAGGACTTCACAAGGCACCGGTCGTTCAATATTTGAGACCTGAAATTTTAGGTTTCGTAATCGGAGCATTAATTGCTTCCACACTTGGCAAGGATTTTAAATCCCGTGGCGGTTCAAGCCCTGCATTAAGATTTATTTTAGGATTCTTTTTAATGATTGGTGCTTTAATTTTCCTCGGATGCCCACTAAGAATGTTACTTAGAATCGGCGGGGGCGACATGAACGCAGTAGTCGGTCTACTTGGTTATGTTGCAGGTATTTTGGTCGGAATTGTTTTCCTAAAGAAGGGATTCAGTTTGGGACGTGCTCACAAACAATCAAAGCTCGGCGGTTATGTTATGCCGGCAATTTCAGTTGCACTTTTAATTTTATTATTTGTACGTCCTGATTTCATCGCATTCAGCGAAGAAGGACCTGGTTCAAAACACGCACCGATTATCATTTCACTCGCAGCAGGTCTTATTGTAGGAGCAATTTTACAAAGAACAAGATTATGTACAGCTGCAGGTTTCAGAGATGCAGTTTTAATTAAAGATTATTCACCGCTTCTAGGTCTTTGCGGCGTTGTTGTCGGTGCACTTGTTTTAAATTTGATTCTTGGACAATTCCATTTTGGATTTGAAGGTCAACCTGTTGCACACACAAACCATTTGTGGAATTTCCTCGGCATGACACTTGTAGGTATTTGTTCATGTCTATTGGGTGGATGTCCTATAAGACAAACAATTCTTTCCGGTGAAGGCGACCAAGACGCAGCTGTTGTTGTTTTAGGTCTTATTGTCGGTGCTGCATTTGCACACAATTTCGGTCTTGCTTCCAGCGGCAAAGGTGTTACACCGAACGGTATGATTGCAGGCATCATCGGCCTTGTAGTTGTTGTACTAATCGGTTTATTATGTAGAAGGGAGAGAGCATAATGCTTGATACAAGAGGATATGCATGCCCTGAACCTGTCATTATGACAAAAGATTTGGTTGACAAGGGCGAAAAGAAAATCGAGGTTTTAGTTGACACAACCGTTGCAAAGGAAAATGTTTCGAGATTTTTAATTTCAAACGGATACAAAGTTACGGTTAGTGAAAATGATGATGAATTCACAATTTCAGCAATGAAATAGTTTTTTAATTTCGCCCTTAGGGGCGAATTTACATATATGAAAATATTATATTATACACATTCGGGCTTGCAATTGCGAAGCGATTCTTAGTATAATATAAAAAAGGAGATATAAGATGATAGTAGTTACATTTCACCAATTGACTGATGCACTTATGTTTGAAGAAAGTGCAAAGAAGAACGAGCCGGAGTTCAGATTGATTCCTGTGCCGAGAAAGATTTCGAGTTCGTGCGGTCTTGCTGCGAGAACGGCAATGAGCGTCGAAGATGTTAAAAGAATATTGGCTGAAGAGGGCATTGAGTCCGACGGAATTTACAAAGAAGAGAATAATGATTATTTAAAACTTTAATTTTTGGCAGGTGTCGACCTGCTTTTTTGATTGAAAAGCTGTAAGTTGTAGTTATTTTTAAGGCTTTATCGGGTATATAATTAAGTAGATTTAGTATAAGGAGGGGTGTTTGTGGATTTAATTAAACTTACTTGTGATTTTGAAGTTTGGAAGATTGCCAATAATCTGGCCGAAGAGTTTTATCCTGTTGACTATCCTGAGGAGAGAAAGGCCGACAGAGAACGGCTGATAGATTTTAAAGACGGGCTTAGAAATATTAAGAAATCAAAGCATCAACTGGGAAGAAACTTGGAAGAGTTGGATAAGTTTTTGGCATATTTGAATCCTAAGAGAAGATGGGAGTACTCAGATTTGTCGATGATTGATTCACTTTATATGGTCGAGATTCGAGCAGAGGATTTGTTCGATTTGATGGAGAGAGGCGATATAAGGTTTAAAAAGACGGATGTCTATGATATTTATAGATTTTTATTTGAACATGAAATTTACGATAGAGAAGCACTCGTATTTTTGGCAAGTGTCTATGAAATAGCGTTGCCGCAAAAAATTGAATGGTTCGAAGCGAGTGATGAATATGAATTTGACGATTCGGACATTTCAAAGGCGAGAAAGATTTTAAAAGTTGAGATAAAAGATGTAAAAAAGGTTGTAAACGATTCAAATAAAAAACCAAAGTCGGTACCTAAAAAAGTTGCACCGGAAACGAAAGTCACAACTGTAAAGAAGAGGTCTACAGCAAAGTCGGATTCAAAAGAGAGCAAAACTGTAAGTGTGAAAAAGTCGGATATCAAAATAAAGAACAAAACTAAGTCTGATTCAAAGAGCACAAAGGCTCCGACAAAGAAAGTAGCAACAAAGAAGTCTGAGACAAAAACCACATCGAAGAAAAAGAAAACGGATAAATAAATTTGGAGGATATATGAACGATAGATTATATGCAGAGTTAATAGTAAACAAGGCACTCAATATTAAAGACGGTTCAATTTTAAGAATTAGAGCAAACACTGAAAATTTACCATTTGCAAGAGAAGTTGCAAGAATGGCTTATGAAAAAGGTGCGGCTGAAGTCAAGGTCGACATCAAAGATGAAGCAATCGAAAGGCTCAACATGGAACACATGAGCGAAGAAAGGCTCGAACATTTCGGCAAATACAATCTCGATGAAGCTGTTGATTATGCTGAAGACGGATGTTTTTATCTTTCGATAACAGGTGGAGATCCGGATCTTTTTAAAGGCATTGACCCGAAGAGAATTGCGATGAGATCAAAGGCTGCCGGCAAGGTTATGAAACCTTCAATGAAATACACGATGAACGATATGAACAGTTGGTGCGTTGTGGGTTATCCGACAGTCAAGTGGGCAAAAAAGGTTTTCCCGGATTTGAGCGATGACGAAGCTGTAAATAAACTTAAAGAAGCAATTTTTAAAACTGTTCGTTTGGACAGAGAAGATCCGTTTGCTGCTTGGGATGAACATCTTGAAAAGCTGGAAAGTCGCGGTAAAAAATTAAATGAATTGCAATTGGACAGACTTCACTACACGACAAAGAAGGGGACGGACCTCACAATAGGTCTTCCGGAAAACCACGTTTGGATGGGTGCTGTTTCAGAAGATGACAGAAAAAATATTTTCCTTCCGAACCTTCCGACAGAAGAAATTTTCACAGCTCCTGACAAAAATAGAATTGACGGAGTAGTTTATTCGACAAAGCCTCTAAATTTGAGCGGCACTATTGTCGATGAATTTAAAGTTGTTTTTGAAAAGGGCAAGGCTGTTGAAGTGAGTGCAAAGCATGGCGAGCAAAATTTGAAGGATTTGATTAAAACCGATGAAAATGCATCAAGTCTCGGTGAAGTTGCACTTGTTTCCGTTGAAAGTCCTATAAATCGCTCGGGACTCATTTTTATGAACACACTCTTTGACGAAAATGCAAGTTGCCACTTGGCATTCGGAGCTGCATATCCGACCTGCTTAAAGGGCGGAGACAAGATGACCGAAGAAGAACTCGATAAGCACGGCATCAATGATTCGCAAATACACGTGGACTTTATGGTTGGTGATGAAACGCTTGAAATTGTCGGCTACGACAAGGAAGGAAAAGAATATAAAATCTTTGAAAATGGAGATTTTGTGATTTAGGTGATTAAATGACTTTTGATAAAAAAATTAGAGATAAAAACGCAGCCGGGGGCTACGGAATAAGGGGTATTTTTAAAGACACTTTTGAATTTGTAAGCAAAAATCTTTTGGTTGTAGTGATTCTTTTGTCGATTATCGTTTCGATTATTCCTGCAATTTCAGGAGATGGATTTTTGCTTAACAAAACTACGACACTTGAAAGCAGAACGGGCATTATGAAAACGGAGGTTGAAACGGACAGCCCGATGGAATCTCTTCAAAAAGCGGTGCAGGCTATAGTAAATATTCTATTTTTGGTATATTTCTTTAGAAAAGCAAAGGGTTATGAATTCAGAGACAGAGGAGTTTATGGAAAAGCAATTGCAAAGTCAATTTTGATGTCACTGTTTGTGAGTTTGGTTTCATTATTTCCGCTGATACTTCTTATGGTCATAACAGCTTATTTGCCAATATTTATGGTATTTGTTGCATTTGTTGCAATAGCTTTAGCATATTTTACTTCGACGGCGCAAATTGCCGTTGTGGAAGATCCGGACAGAAAGATTATGAGTTCACTAAAAGTTGCACTTTCTACATTCAAGAAAAAAGGTTACGTTAAAAACATTTTGATTATTGTTTTAATAACATTTTTCATTACGTTTGGAGCAATTTTAATCATAAATTTTGCGGTTTTTAGAAACTTCGAATTTTGGAAATCCTTTAGAGCCCTTACAAAGATTTTCGAATCCGGAATTGGCGGACATATTTTAATTTTCGTTATATCGTTTGTAATAAACGCTATCAGTTTTTATCTAAACTCAGCTGTCGCAGCGGTTTATCTGATTTATACCGAAGGGAGCGACGATTTGGAGCAATATCCGGATAATTTAGAAGGATATAATGCAGACGTTTTTAATAAGTACGACGAAAATGAGTATGAAGCTGAAAACAAAAGCAATTTCTTTGATGAATACGAAAAGAACTTTTATAAAGGAAAAGATGAAGAGAACGACGGGGAAAAATAATGTTTCAAAAACTTATAAAAAGTAAAAAAGGTTCAGAAAGAATAGGTGAAATCGGACTTGCTGTCGCATTGGTGCTTGCGGTACCGAAAATGATTTTGGGATTTGCAACAGGCTCGATATCCGTTCTTGCAGATGGGGTAAACAACCTCATGGACAGCTTCGTTTCGATTTTAACCATGGTCGGCATGCGAATGAGCAGAAAGCCGATGGACAAGGACCACCCGTATGGATATGCCAGAATCGAGTATATAACCGGGTTTATCATTTCGGTTGTGACTGCGATTATCGGTATTCAATTTCTCGTAAAGAGCGTCGGCGGAATAGTTGATCCGGAAAAGACTGACATTGATACAATTACAAGGGCATTTATGATATTGTCGATAGTTTTGAAATCAGGATTTTCACTTTTAAATCACGAATACTATCTGAATTTTAAAAGTACAATTTTTAAGGCAAACAGACAGGATGCGCTTTTTGACGTTGTAATTTCCACAACTGTTCTTTTAACGAGTTTTTTCTTTGCAAACTATCCCGTTTTGGACTCGATTGTTGCACTAATAATTTCACTTATACTTCTATACTCGGCATATGAAACTTTGAAGGACACAATTTCACCTTTGATTGGTGAAAAGCCGAGCGAAGAAGACCTGAAGGCGATTGAAGATGCACTAAGCAGCTCTCCGATGATTAATTCAATTCACAATATATATGTAGACAGAAAATCAATGGATCATGTTTTTGCAACGGCAGACGTTGAGGTGGATCCGGATTTAACAGTTCGTGAGGCACACGATGTTATTGAAAGACTTACGGTTGAACTCAGAGAAAAGACAAATATTGATTTGGTTGTTCATATAGAGCCGAAAATTGTAGGCGGAAGACGTCTTGAAATAAAGAAAACCATTGAAGAAATTGCGGGAGTTAAAGGCGTTCACGACGTAATTTTGGGTGAAAGCAATATAATAACAATTGCAGTTGATGAGAATAAACTTGAGAAAGTTGAAAATATAAAGGTAAATGTTTTGAATAGACTGAAAGAAAAGGACGATAACAGATGGATAATAGAGACAGTGGTAGACTTCAGGTAGACCTTGAGACCATAAATAAAAGAATAGAAGACGGCGGTGTTTCCATAATTTTGGCATGCGATTTAAATTATGGCATTGGCATTGACGGCGACATGCTATTTTGGATCGATGACGATTTGAAAAGATTTAAGGAAATCACCATGGGAAAAAATCTTTACATGGGCCGAACAACTTTTGAATCGACAGGACCGCTTGAAGGGAGAAAAATGATTGTGCTTTCTTCGAAAGATCCTGAAGGTGCAGACGAAGTTATTCATGACTTCGATGAATTTAGAGAAAGACTTAAAAACGACAAAAACGGAATGCTTATCGGTGGAGCAAACACAGTGAATTCGATGATTGAGGACATTGACTATATGTATCTTACAATAGTTCTTAAAAAGTATAAGGCGGATTCGACGATTTTGAACCCGATAAAAAATGGATTTGCTCTAGAAAATGAGAGTGAAATAATAATTGACGAAAAGACAGGTTTGAACTACAAATATGTAGTTTTTAAACGAAAATAATATTCAAGGAGGAAATTATGAATATTTTAGAAAAATTGGGAATTGGAAACGACGCAGGACAAATTACGGAAAAAATCAAGGAATTTATCGACAAGGAAGATTTGGGAGCTGTAAAATCGCTCGCTGACAACTTGGATGCAAACACATTGACAGGCATCTTAAATAAACTCGAACCGACAATTTCGAAAGTACTTTATGCACTCTTGCCTGACGACATGGCAAAGAACATCATCGACAAATTGGAACCGGGAGTGAAAAGCGAAATCGATAAAATTGATACGACATATCTTGAAGACATTAGAAAAAAAGCAGGAAATTCAAATATTGTGGATGATGTTGTGGATAATGTTAAGGATGCAATTGGAGGTCTCTTTAAATAGGGGTGGGTTTATTTGCGGTTATTTTCGCGATAAACGACTAAAACACGAGATCAGTCGTTTATCGCAAAATAGCCCGCAAATAAAAAAGAACCCACAAAAAAACTCCATAATACATAAGTATTACAGAGTTGTGCTTATTTTCCCTCAGGTTTTTTCTTTTCAATTTTTGCGTTTACAAGTCGACAAAGGGGCATCGGGATGTCTTCGACAGTGTAGCTTTCGAGTGTCCCGGTCACAATTATGTCGTCGCCGTCGTCGGGGTACTTTTCGTCGCTGTTACTTGAAATGAATTCAAGCCCTTGAGCGCAACAGGCGAGAGCGTCTTTTATAAGGCAGTAATGAGTCATACTTTTGCCTTCGGTGGTCGGGAAAGTGTATGAGTTTCCGTAAATTTTAAAGGTTTTTCCGGAGTAGCTTTCAGGGTCCTGTACAACCATAAAGACAGTCGCATAAATCATGTCGGAGTTCATTTCCGTAAGATCATAGTCGATATCTTTTTTATTTTTATCGTCGACTTTTTCCGCTTCTTTTTTTTCATTGTTTTCGTTATTTTCTTCGTCAACTTTTTTTACATCATCTTCGGTTGCTTGAAAATCATCTTTAAGTGCTTTATCGCTCTCACTTTTTTCCTTTTTTTGTTCTTCTTTTTTCATTTCAGCTTCAATTGTATCTTTGACGCTTTTCGATGTGGAAAAAAGTTGATTTCCGTTTCCGCGTTTTTTTCCACATCCTGCAATTGCGATAAAAATTATAAATATAATAAAGAATTTTATAAATCTGTTTTTCATTTATTCACCTCGCACGATGTTATAAATTTTACATAATACAAAGAGCACAACATTTGCACCAACGATTGTGGAGCCGACAGGAGTGCCGACAAGAATTGCAAATACGATTCCAAAGACTGCACAAAATACCGAGAACACAACGGATAATATGCAAACGCCTTTAAATGAGTGGGAAACTTTCATTGCTGAAATTGTTGGGAAAACAATTAGAGCTGAAACGAGAAGCGAGCCCACAAGCGTCATTGCAAGTGAGATTACAATTGCAATTATAATTGACAACAAGAGATTTGTAAGTTCTGTGTTTACACCGGTTGCTTTTGCATATTCGCCGTCAAATGTTACGGAGAAGATGTTTTTGTAGTTGGTTATAAAAAATATTAAAACCAAAATTGAGAGCAGTACACAGCTGTAAACGTCTGAGAGTTTAAGTGTTAAAATCGAGGTTGAGCCGAAAAGTGTGGTGCAGACATCAACTGCGACGTTAGGTCCTGTTTTAAACACGTTCATGACAAGATAGCCGAGTGCAAGAGCGGATACTGCAATCATTGCAATTGCCGCGTCGGATGTAAGGCTCATTTTCTTTCCCGAGTTTAATAGAAGTATTGCCGTTAAAATTGTTACGGGAAGAATCAAGTACATTTTGTTGGTGAGCCCGACAACTGTCGCAACGCTCATTGAGCCGAAAGCAACATTTGAGAGGCTGTTTCCAATATAGCTGTATCTTTTAAGCACAAGCACAACTCCTAAAATTGAAGAAGCGAGTGCGATTAAAACACCTGTTACAAGAGCATATCTCACAAACGGGTAATCCATATACATCAAAAATTTATTAAAGAGTTCCATTTTCGTAGTCCTCCTTTTTGCCGAAGAAGAAGTTAGTTCCGAGTTTCAAAACGTGACTTGCATATTTCAGTGCATCATTTGTGTCATGACTGATCATTATTATTGTTGTGCCGGATTTATTTAAATCATTTATAAGTCGATACATATTTTCACGCGCACCGACGTCAAGGCCGGTGACCGGTTCGTCTAAAATCAGAACTTTTTTCTTGCTAACGAAAGCACGAGCAAGTAAAACTTTCTCCTGTTGTCCTCCGGAAAGTTTCGAAAAAGGTCTGTTCTTTAAGTCGAGAATGCCGAAATTATTCAGAGCCTCATAACATTTTTTCTTTTCAGATTTTGTGTAGAAACACAAAAAATTAGGCCTATTTCCGGAGATTACAACCTCATAAACGGTTGCCGGAAAGTCGGGAGCCATCGAGAAAAGTTGTGGAAGATAGCCTATGTCCTCCTTACTAAGACCGTCAAACACAATTTCACCGCCGATCGGCTTTAAAAGTCCCAAAATTGTTTTTATGAGAGTGGATTTACCGGTTCCGTTTTCCCCCAAAACAACAAGATAATCGCCTGAATTAATTTGTATGTTTAAAGAATTGGAAAGGATTTGACGTTTATAACCGAACGCCAAATCCTTAACATTAATCGAGTACATTAATTTAAACCCGCCTTGAGTGATTCGAGATTTTCTTCCATAACTTCGAGATAGCTTGTGTTGTCGTTTGAAGTGACGGATTCAAGAGAATTTAAAACGCGAATTTCTTGAGTTTTATCTTTTGTATTTTCTTTAACCGTTTCAGCAATTTTGTGGTCTGAGTCGGAAAGAGTGAAAATTGATTTTAAGCCGAGTTCATCAACTTTATTTGCCAAGAAAACAATAGTTTCAAAGCTTGCTTCAGATTCTTGTGAACAGCCTACAAATGCAGCATAGTACTTCAAATTGTAATCATCAACCAAATATCTGAACGGGAATCTGTCACCGAAAAGAACGGTGTCGAATTTTTGATTTGTGAGTTCTTCTGAATATTTTTTATCCAAAGCATCCAATTTTTCAACATATGCTTTTAAATTTTCGTCGAACTTATCAGCGTATTTTGGACTGAGTTTCTTTAGATTTTCACAGATAGTGTTGCAAACGAGTTTTGCATTCTTTAAAGAAAGCCAAACATGTTCATCCATTTCGACTTCGTCATCGTGGTGGTGATGATGATGATGTTCGTCTTCATCTTCATCGTGATCGTCCTTTTCGTCATGGTCGTCTTTTTCATCGTGATCATCCTCGTCATGATCGTCTTTTTCATTGCAGTGACATTTGGACTTTCTTTGATTGCGTCCGGTGCCCATTCGTCGGATTCACCGCCGACATAAACAAAGAGATTTGCATTTTTTATGCTAGTAATATCTTCTGCTGTAGGTTCGTAGTTGTGAAGATTTACACCTTTGTCGGTCAAATTCTTCACAGTTACATTTGTATCTTTTGAAATTTCCTTAACCCAATTGTATGACGGATAAATATTTGTTACAACGCTTATTTCATCGTCAGCTTTATTTTCATCTTTTTCTGTAGTTTCTGTGTTTTCTGCAACAGTTTTTGTGTCTTCTTTTTCTTCTTTGACTGCATCGTCTTTCTTTGCGCAGCCGCTAACCAATAGCACTGTTAAAAGTGCAATAATAATTAATTTAATTTTACCTTTCATATTATATAACCTCCAAATATTAGAATAAATTTTTTTGTTGATGCGATTTATAATCTAATCATTTATTCTAACCTTCAGATCGATAGGGGTTTCCTTTAAAACTTTTTCAAAATTATATTTTCTTTCTATTAATATAAAAGTTTTGAAAAATAGAGCGAAAAATATAATCGAAACGGCGATTCTATTTCTTTCATTTACATTCACAGCTTCTATGTAGCTGCAAACCGAACATTTGTGGTGTGTGCAAATATGATTTGTACAGAAAAGTGCCGCACATGTAAAAACAATTGTTAGCACGAGAAAAATAAGCGTGAATGCCACAATAAATTTTTTGTTCATAGAATCACCTCCTTAATATGAAATCTATAATCATTTTCATTATAGAGTTTTTGGATTTCGTTGTCAAGAAATTGATAAGCAAATGAAAAACAAAATTCTTGGGAAAGAAATAAGTAAATATGTGTTTAAAACAGATTTAATGGGTATATATAGTACGTGATAAAAATATACTTGGGGAGGTATTAATATGGAATTAAAAGGTTCAAAGACAGCTACAAACCTTATGACTGCATTTGCAGGCGAATGCCAAGCAGTTATGAGATACAAGATGTACGCTAGTCAAGCAAAAAAAGAGGGTTTGGAAGTAATTCAAGCAGTATTTGAAGAAACAGCAGAAAACGAAAGAGCTCACGCAAACAGACTCTACAAATACTTAAAAGAAGAATTAAATGATGAAGGTATCACAATCAACGCTGAATATCCTGTTCACTTGGGAGACACTCTCACAAATTTGAGAGCAGCTGCTGAAGGTGAAGAATACGAACATGAAGACATGTATCCTAAATTTGCTGAAATCGCAAAAGAAGAAGGATTCAAAGCAATTGCTGCAACATTGAAAGAAATCGGTGAAGTTGAAGAACATCACGACAAGAGATACACAGCACTTGCAGATAGACTCGAAAAAGATAAACTCTTTGAAAGAGATGAAGAAGTTTATTGGATTTGTCTAAACTGCGGATATGTACACAAGGGCAAAAAAGCTCCTAAGAAATGTCCGGCATGTGATCACCCACAAGGATTCTTCAAAGTTTTACTCGAAGATTATTAGAGACTATGCCGTCACACATGTGGCGGCTTTTTTATTTTTTTAAATAAAAGGTGACAAATTAAAAAAAACATGTTATAATATAATTGTAAAGTTTTGAGAGGAGAAAAAATGGCAAGTCCAATCATTTCAAAAGAATCGATTTTAAAAGTCGCAAAAGAAATTGTTTCAACAGAGGGACTGAACGCTTTAAACATAAGAAAAGTTGCAAGAGAAAGCGGCATTGCCATTGGTTCGGTGTACTACTACTTTCCGTCTAAAGACGATCTACTGATTGATGTTATTGAAGGTGTCTGGGAAGATATTTTTAAGTTGGACTATGCGGGTTGCGAAGAGAATTCGTTTGTTGAATATATAGAAAGAATTTTCAATCATACCGCAGAAGGCATAAAAAAATATCCGAACTTTTTTACGATTCATTCGCTCAGCTTCAAAGCACAAAATATGAACAAAGCAAAGGGCTCGATGCGAAAATATCTCGAAAAATTTAAAGCCAATCTCAAGATTTCAATCGATAGAGATGCAAATGTAAATCAAAATGCATTTGATGCGGACTTTACAAAAGACAAACTTGTGCAATTTATTATATCAGGGCTTGTGTCGCTTGTAATTCAAAAGAATTACGACACGATGACGCTGATAAATATGATAAAGAAAATATTATACTAGAATCTCACAATGAGTGAGATTTTATTTGAACAGTTATTGAACATTGTTCAAACAGATAAAACCATTTAAAACCATTTGCCGAAAAGACAGACAAATGTTTTAAAATAAAACGAAAGGAGAAAACATATGACAAAAAAATTGGTTAACCTCTCATTTATCTATGCGATAATTGGACTCATTGCGGGGGCATTTTATCGTGAATTCACAAAATACCTGGGATTTGTGGGCAAAACAACTTTGTCTGTTGCTCACACGCACATATTGGTGCTCGGTTCTCTTATATTTTTAATTCTAGGACTCTTTTCAATGAATCTTAAACTGGAAAACGAGAAAACTTTTAGAACATTTTTTGTAAGTTATAATGTCGGATTTGTTATTACAGCTTCGATGATTATACTTCGCGGACTCACAGAAATAATGGATTGGTCAAAAAATAAAGCACTTGATGCTTCAATTTCGGGCATCGCCGGTGTAGGTCACGTTATTATCATGGTGGGATTTGTATATTTGTTTATCACGCTCAAAAGAGCGATTGATAATAGAGCTTGAGATTGATGTTTGAAAGCTCAAAGCAAGATATTCTTATATTCAAGAAATCTTAAACTCCTTTGAAATAAAGGACTGGCCACGGTCCTTTATTTTTTTATGTAAAAAAATATGTAAGTTGATATTAGTATTCAGAGACAAAAAAAGAAGCTAAGAAAACTGATGTGTACCCAAAAAACTGGACACATTAATATTTAGTTTACATTCATGGATGCTAACCTATACAAAGTAGGTGGCATCCATTTTGTTTTCTTCTGAA
>QWCE01001553.1_pt1 | contig 33692 bp, 22 predicted proteins | sample 1972531 | NCBI WGS metagenome assembly QWCE01 (sample SAMN09866716, study PRJNA288562) | Human gut metagenome isolate term4_stool, whole genome shotgun sequencing... | reverse complement strand
AGAAACAGGCGGCCTAAGGGCTAGCCCTTAGGGGATAAAAGAGAGAGAAGTGCAAGGATATGACTGCTCTCTCTGGTCCAACTTTTTGGGGTCACTCTAACCACTCCCCCTAATCCGCCGAAATCGCCATTCTAGGGGACTCTGTCTGTAGTGGTAAGCTTTTTTTGGACACCTGCGTTTTTCCTTACAACACCATTTATTCATTCACATATTAGGGAAGTCGTATAAAATGGAGACGAAGAGAAAAAAAGGAAGGCAAAGCGTTGAGTTCAGAGCCAGAGGCAGGAGCCACCGCCGAAGGCGGCTTGCCCTTGACGGCCTAAGGATAAAATTCGCTAGAATAAAATAGCCGACGGGGAGGGAAGAGGAGTTGTTGAGTTCGTCGCCGTCGGCGAAGGCGGAAAAGCGAATTTTGTCCTGCCGTCAAGGGTGGCGACACTATGCGGAGCCCCCCTTTCTGCCAAAATCCTCATCCCGGGGGGCCAACATGACCCCTCCACAAAAAACCCCCTGACCGCCAAGCGGCGGCCGGGGGTTTTTTAGAACGGCGGGCTTCTCTATTTCCCTTCGCCCAACCTCTTCTTGTCGATGAGGTTTTTCAGGGTATGCCAGGCGAGTTCGGCGCATTTGACCCGCTGGGGCATGTAGGCGATGGATTGGAGGGCAACGGCGTCACCCAGGGATTCTTCGAGTTCTTCCATATCAGTCTTTTGTCCGGTGATCATGGCCAGGAAGTCTTCCACTTTTTGGTAGGCTTGGTCGACGGTCTCCCCCTCGATGAGCTCGCACATGAGGGAGGTGGAGGCCTGGGAGATGGCGCAACCCTGGCCGGTGTATGAGGCTTCCTTGATCACGTCCCCATCCATGGTCAGTTCCAGCTCAATCTCATCCCCACAGGAGGGGTTGTGGCCGGCTTCGACGATGTCGGGGTTTTCCTGGTCATACTTATAGTCCGAGGAGTTGGCATGGGCCATGACGATCTTGGAATATAGGGCTTTCATATCCATCAGCGGACCTCCCCGGGGTTCATGGTCTCCTGGACCAGGTCGATCCCTTCGAAAAGCTTGTCCACCTCTTCTTTGGTGTTGTAGAAGGCGAAGGAAGCCCGGCATGAGGCAGCGATGCAGAGGCCCCGGTGGAGGGGCTGGGTGCAGTGGTGGCCGGACCGGATGGCGATGCCGATGGAGTCCATGATGGTGGAGACGTCATGGGGGTGGACTCCCTTGATGTTGAAGGCGACGGCCGTTCCCCTGGCCGAGTGGTGGGGCCGGTAGACTTCCAGGTCCTCCCTGGCCTCCATCTTGAGGGCGCAGTATTCGGCCAAGGCCTTCTCATAGCGGGCAATCTTGTCCATTCCGATGGCTTCCATATAGTCGATAGCGGCATGGAGGCCCACCACCCCGCCCACATTCTGGGTCCCCGCCTCAAACTTGTAGGGCAGGGGGGCGTAAGTGGAGGTCTGGTCCTCCACATATTCGATCATCTCACCCCCATAGAGGAAGGGAGGGATCTTCTCCAGGATCTCCTTCTTGCCGTAGAGAACCCCGATCCCGAAGGGGGCCAGCATCTTGTGTCCGGAGAAGGCCAGGAAGTCACAGTCCAGGTCCTGGACGTCGATAGGGTCATGGGGGACGGCCTGGGCCCCATCCATGACCGCAATAGCACCAACCTCATGGGCCAGGCGAATGATTTCCTTGGCATTGGGCTCCGAGGAGAGAACGTTAGAAGCTCCGGTGAAGGCCACCACCTTGGTCCGATCATTGAGTTTGGACTTGTAGTCCTCCATGTCGAAGGAGAAGTCATCGTCCAGCTCGACATAAACCAGCTCCGCCCCGGACTGCCGGCAGGCGAACTGCCAGTTGACCGAGTTGGAGTGGTGCTCCATCCGGGAAATAATGACCCGGTCGCCCTCCTTCAGATAGTGGAGGGCCCAGATGTAGGAGACCAGGTTGAGGGATTCGGAGGCGTTCCGGGTGAAGATGACCTCCTCCTTGTGGCCGGCATGGATAAATTCCGCTACCCTTGCCCGGCCCTCTTCATAGGCCTGGGTGGCATAGAGGGAGAGTCGGTGGTTGCCCCGGAGGGGATTGGCATTCTCATAGCGGTAGAAGTCCGCCACCCGATCGATGACGGGGTTGGGTCGCTGGGTGGTCGCTCCGTTATCCAGGTAGGTGATGGGGGTCCCCTCCGACTTGAGGTAGTCGAAGTCGGCCCGAACAGCCTCCAGGTCAAAGCCCGGATCATCCAGGATGGCCAGGACCCGGTCCATGGTCATGGGGCTATCGTAGAGAGTTTCTTTCTTATTTTCCATGGCGGTTGACAATCCTTTCGTGAATCACTTTCTTCAGGCTCTCCCGAAGGTCCTCATCCGGGATCCGGTCCAAGGAAGGCCGCATCCGGGATTCGACGATGAGGCCCTCGGCCTCGGACCGGGGGAAGCCCCGGCTCATAAGATAGAAGAGGATATCTTCGTCCAGCTTGCCGTTGGAGGCGGCATGGTTGGCCTGGACCAGGTCCTCATGGCAGAGGAGGATGGGGACGGCCAGGGAATTGGCTTCTTCCGAGAGGAGGAGGGTGAACTCTTCCTCTCCCCCGACGGCTCCGACCGAGCCTTCCTTGAAGTCCAGGGTGTCCCGGAAGGACTTGTAGGCCCGGTCCAGGAGGGCCCCATTGGCTTCGATGTGGCCATCGGTGAAGTGGTTGAAGAAGGCCACGTTATAGAAAAAGTCCATCCTGGCCTGACCCCAGCCCAGGTAGGCAGTGTGGATGTCGGCCTTGGATTCATAGCCCACCAGGTCTCCCCAGAGGTAGAAATTGGACTTGCCGGATCCCAGGCAGACGGTGGTGACCTTGAGTTCGGCCCCATCCTCCAAATCGGCGATGATGGAGAGGTTGGACGTCACCCCATCCCCCAGAAGGTCGACGACGACCAGGTGGAGGAGGGCATCCTCCTTGACCTGGACCCGGATGGCCCCGTTCCGGTAGTAGGCCCCCTCCCCTTGGGAAGCGGTAGAAACGATGACTGTAGCCCGGTGGCCTTCCGGAAGGTCGAACTGGTGGGAGTCCACCAGGATGGGCTGGTCGTCAGACAGGGTGAAATCCACCCGGTAGTGGTCCCCTTCCTTGAGTTCGGTGTGGTTTTTGTAGTTGGACAGGGACCGGTTCTGGTCCATGAGCTCTCGGGAAATTCCCCGGGGGTCCTCCTCCAGGTCCTGGGTCGTGTGGAAGGGGACCTGGTTCTTCCGGTCCGACTCAAAGTCGGGTTGGAAGGGAGCCAGTGTCGCATTTTTTTCCATGACCAGGAGGTCAGTCTCCACATCGTTGGCCTTCATCCAGCGATTGGTCAGTGCGGGTAGGACGGACCCGCGGCCCTGTTTAACACTTGTCATCAGCCAATCGCTCCTTTCAGTTCCAAAGTAATCAGGTTATTCATCTCCACGGCATATTCCATGGGCAGTTCCTTGGCCACCGGTTCGGCGAATCCCCGGACGATCATGGCCTTAGCCTCATCTTCCGGGATCCCCCGGGTCATGAGGTAGTAGATGGCCTCCTCATCGATGGACCCGATTTTGGCTTCGTGTCCAAGCTCCACATCCTCATTCTCCACCCGGATGGAGGGGATGGTGTCGGTCCGGGAGTCCGAATCCAGCATCAAGGATTCGCAGTCCTGGGCGCAGCGGGACCCGTGGGAGTCCGGCCCCATGACGACGGTTCCCCGGTAGATGGAGGTCCCCCCGCCCTTGGAGATGGACTTGGAGTTGATGGAGGAATAGGTTCGGGGGGCCAGGTGGATGGACTGGGCCCCGGTATCCAGGTACTGGCCCTTGCCGGCGAAGGTGATCCCCGTGAACTCCGACACCGCCTCCTCCCCTTTCAGGACGGAGGCCGGGTAGAGCATGGAAACGGCCGACCCGAAGGAGCCGGACACCCACTCGATCTTCCCCTTCTTCTCCACCTGGGCCCGCTTGGTGTTGAGGTTGTACATATTCCGGGACCAGTTTTCGATGGTGGAATAGCGGAGGTGGGCCCCCTCCCCAACGAAGAGTTCCACGGCTCCCGCATGGAGGTTCAGGGTGTTGTACTTGGGGGCTGAGCAGCCTTCGATGAAGTGGCAGTCTCCCCCGTCTTCGATGACAATCAAAGTGTGCTCAAACTGGCCCGCTCCCGGCGCATTTAGGCGGAAGTAGGACTGGAGGGGGAAGTCCACCTTGACCCCCTTGGGGACGTAGACGAAGGATCCACCCGACCAAACGGCATAGTGGAGGGCCGCATACCGGTGGAGGCGCGGGGTGATGAGGGTCCCGAAATACTTCTTCACAATCTCGGGATAGTCATGGACCGCCGTCTCAAAGTCGGTGTAGACCACCCCTTTTTCCCCCAGGAAGTCCTTCATGTTGTGGTAGACGATCTCGGAGTCGAATTGGGCCCCCACACCGGCCAGGGAATTAAGCTCAGCCTCAGGGATCCCCAGCTTCTCGAAGGTGTCCCGGATCTCATCCGGCACGTCCTTCCAATTCCTGGCCTTCTGGGCCTTGGGACGGACATAGGCCGAGATCTTATCCATATCCACCGGGGTTAAGTCGGGACCCCAGTTGGGATTTTCGGAGGCATTGAAGATTTCCAGGGCTTCCAGACGCTTTTCCAACATCCAGTCGGGCTCATTTTTCTCCTTGGAAATCTCCCGGACGGTCTCCTCCGACAGGCCATTTTCCGTTTTATAGTCGTAGTCCAGGCTGTTCTTGATATCGTAGACTCCCCGCCGCTGGTCGGAGACATCCGTCCTCTCCGGCGGAGTGACCCGCTTTGATTGTTTTCTCCGGTCCCTCTCCGCCTTTCTTTCCAGGTGGCGGGCATGGGCCAGGTCCATACGGTCTTGGTCCATCTTATGCCTCCTCTTCCGACTTGGTCTCCAGGCCCAATTCCTCCCGGATCCAGCCGTAGCCCTCTTCCTGGACCTTGCCGACCAGGTCGGGCCCGCCTTCCTTGACCAGCTTGCCCCCGATGATGACGTGGACAAAGTCGGGATGGAGGGAGGCTAGGATGGTAGAAATATGGGTGATGATGAGGCAGGACTTCTCCTCGTTAAGGAAGTCCGCTACCCCTTGGGAGACCACCCGGACCGCATCCACATCCAGGCCGGAGTCAATTTCATCCAGCATGACGAACTTGGGGTCCAGGGTCTGCATCTGGAGGATTTCCGTCTTCTTCTTTTCACCCCCGGAGAAGCCCACGTTGAGATAGCGGCCGGACAGGTCCCCGCCCATCTCCAGGTCTTCCGACTTCCGGTTGATTTCCTTATTAAACTTCATGATGGAGGGGTTCTTCCCCGTCTTCTGGGCAACGGCCGCCCGGAGGAAGTCCTCCACACTGACCCCGGGCACCTCCTGGGGGTTCTGGAAGGCCATGAAGATCCCCTTCCGGGCCCGTTCATCGGCCGTCCATTCCAGGATGGATTCCCCTTCAAAAAGGATATCTCCTTGGGTGATCTTATATTTGGGGTGGGCCATGATGGCATTGGCCAGGGTGGACTTGCCGGCCCCATTGGGCCCTAAAACGACATGGACCTCTCCGGGATGGATGGTCAGGTTGACCCCGGACAGGATCTCCTTGCCCTCAATTTCAACATGTAGGTCTTTGATTTCCAGTAGATTCGCCATATTCACTCCTCATTCTTTCTTGGACTTTTTGCACTCTATTATATATACCGCTTTTCCTCCTTTTTAAGAAGGGCGGAAGAAAAACAGAAAAAAGAAAGCCATCCACTATCAAGATAGAGGATGGCTTGATCTCTTCCATTGATTACGATCACATTTGAAGGTCTTGTCTTATAAAGAGCTGAAGGCCTCCACCACATTCTCCGCCGTCATGCCCAGGCATTCCAGGGCCTGGCCGCCGGGGGCGGAAAGGCCGAAGCGGTCGATGGAGATGGACTTGCCTTGGGGGCCCACATACCGGTCCCAACCGAAGGCAACCCCCGCCTCGATGGAAACCCGCTTGGTCAGGTCTCGAGGAAGGACGGATTCCTTGTAGGCCGGATCCTGGTCCTCAAAGCGGGCCATGGAAGGCATGGAAACCACCCGGACGGGGATTCCCCGGTCAGCCAGGATCTTCTGGGCTTCCAGGCAGAGTTGGACTTCCGACCCCGTCCCGATCAGGATGCCCTGGGCCTGGCCCTGGGCTTCGGAGAGGACATAGGCCCCCTTCCGGACCCCTTCCATGGCCTTCTCCTTGGTTCCCTCCAGAATGGGGAGGTTCTGCCGACTAAGGGCCAGCATGGTAGGCCGGTCGGTGGATTCGACCGCCAGGATCCAGGCTGCCCGGGTCTCATTCCCATCGGCCGGACGGACCAGGTCCAGGTTGACCATGGACCGCCAGGAAGCCAGGTGTTCGATGGGCTCATGGGTGGGGCCGTCCTCCCCGACCGCCACGGAGTCGTGGGTGGTGACATAGATGGTGGGGAGTTTCATGAGGGCCGAAAGGCGGGCGGCCGGGCGGAGGTAGTCCGAGAAGACAAAGAAGGTGGCACAGAAGACCTTGGATCCCCCGTGGAGGTAGATCCCGTTGTTGATGGCCGCCATGGCAAATTCGCGGACGCCGTAATAAATATTTCTTCCCTCGTCAGAATCGATGACGAACTTATCTTCTCCCTTAATGTCGCTCTTGTTGGACCCCGACAGGTCAGCCGACCCGCCCCAGAAGTAGGGGACGGCCTTGGCCACCTCCTGGATCATCTCATAGGAGTTGACCCGGGTTGCCTTGGACTCGCCCACTTCGTAGCTGGGGAGGTCCTTGGCCCAGTCCGGATCCAGCTTGCCCTCGAAGGCATCCCGGAAGGCCTTGGCCTTGTCCGGATAGTCCGCCTCATAGGCCTCGAAGGTCGCCTGCCAGGCTTCCTGGGCCTTCCGACCCCGGTCGACCACCGCCTCTTTATAAAGAGCATAGGCCTCATCGGGCAGGTTGAAGGGCTCACGGTCCCAAGCCAGGTTTTCCGCCAGGCTTCCCCGTCCCTCGCCGCCGATGGGGGCCCCGTGGACGCCGGAGGTTCCCTGGCCGGGAGCCCCATAGCCGATGACCGTCTTGACCTCGATCAGGCTGGGCTTCTTTTCCTCTTTTTGGGCCTGGCGGAGGGCCTCTTCAATGGCCTCCACATCGTTGCCGTCTTCAACGGTCAGGACCTGCCAACCCAAGGCCCGGAAGCGACCCGCCACATCCTCCGAGAAGGAAAGATCCAGGGGACCATCCAGGGAAATCCGGTTGGAGTCGTAGAGGCCGATCAGCTTGCCCAGGCCCAGGTGGCCGGCCAGGGAAGCCGCCTCATTGGACACCCCTTCCATCAAGTCCCCGTCCCCGCAGAGGAAGTAGGTGAAGTGGTCCATGACCTTGTAGTCCTCGGTGTTGTAGAGGGCAGCCTGGTGCTTCTCCGCCATGGCCATACCGACAGCCATAGCAATCCCCTGACCCAGGGGACCGGTCGTGGCTTCCACCCCCTCCGTGTGGTGGACCTCCGGGTGGCCCGGGGTCTTGGAATCCAGCTGGCGGAAGTTCTTCAGGTCATCCATGGTCAGGTCATAGCCGGACAGGTGGAGGAGGGAGTAAAGGAGGGCCGACCCATGTCCTGCGGAGAGGATGAACCGGTCCCGGTTGGGCCAATGGGCGTCTTCAGGGTTCTGGTCCATGACCCGGGTAAAGAGGGTGTGGGCCATGGGAGCCGCACCCAGGGGAAGGCCGGGGTGGCCGGAATTGGCCTTATTGATCATATCAACACTGAGCATACGAATGGCATTGATTGCCACTTGGTCCATCTTGTTCACGAGCTTACCTCCTTGTGGTTTCGTCAACTTACTTCCGGGTCATTTTTACGATTTTATCAACCAGGGGCTTGAAAATATCGGTGTCCGCTTCTTCAATCCGGCCTTGGTCCATGAGCCGGGCCAGGTCGGGATTGATGGGGACCTGGGCTAAAAGGTCTAAGCCCTTGTCCGCGCAGACCTCTTCAATGTGGCTGTCTCCGAAAATCTTGTACTTCTTTCCCGTGTCGGGGGCCTCGAAATAGGACATGTTTTCCACCAGACCGATGATGGGGATCCCCATCATCTGACACATATTGATGGCCTTGCCCACGATCATGGACACCAGGTCCTGGGGGGAGGTCACGATAATAACCCCCTCCACCGGGAGGGACTGGAAGACGGTCAGGGGGACATCGCCCGTTCCCGGGGGCATGTCCACAAAGAGATAGTCCACATTGGAATAGACAAAATCCGTCCAGAACTGGGTGACGGCCTGGCCCACCATGGGCCCCTTCCAAAGGACGGGGTCCTCCTCGTGGCCGAGGATGAGGTTGGCCGAGACGATCTGGATGCCAGCATTGGACTCCCGGGCATGGGGGACCTTGCCCACCATGGGGAAGCCCTTGTCCAGGCCGAAGGCCCGGGGGATGGAGGGGCCGGTGATGTCCCCGTCCAGGATCCCGACATTCCAGCCCGACCGGGCGGTGGCCATGGCGGCCAGGGAGGTCACCATGGACTTCCCTACCCCGCCCTTGCCCGACATGACGGCGATGACGTGGTCAATGGTTGATTTCTCGTGGGCCTTCTTCTGGAGAGGCCGGTTCATTTCTGGCATGGCGTTGAACCCTTTCTTCGATTTCCATGAGCCTTCCGGCTCAAAGAGACTTCCCGACCGAAAGCGGGAAGTCTCCAAGTGAACTATTGTCGGTAGACCTTGCCTTCCACCAACCGGGCCAATTCTCCCGTCAGTTGGTAGGGGAGCTGGTGGAGGTCCTCCAAATCCTGACAGCCCATGAAGGCCAGGGCAATCCGGAAGTGGTCGGCCACTTGGGCAAGGTAGTGGGCGGTGTAGTCCTCGTCCCCATTCAAGAGGAAGCGGAGGATTTCCCCGGAGATAGCCCCCATGTCCGCCCCCAGGACCATGGCCCGGACCAGGTCGCTGGCCGTCCGGATCCCTCCGGAAGCGATGATCTTTTGGCCGGGCGCCTCGGCCTTGGCATTGAGGATGGCCTTGGCGGTGGGGATCCCCCAGGTGTAGAACTCGGTGAAGTCCTCATCCAAGCGTCGGAGGTCTTCGATCTCAAAGAAGTTGGTCCCACCCAGGCCGGAAATATCCACATAGGCCAGGGGGAGGTCCTCCAGGAAGGTCAGGGCTTCTCGGTCCATCCCCAGGCCCACCTGCTTGACGATGACCCTTCCGGGGAAGGCTTCCGCAATGGCCCGGACCCGGGCCTTCCAAGACCGGAAGTCCCTCTCCCCCTCTTCCATGACGGCCTCCTGGTGGGCATTGAGGTGGATCCCGATCCCGTCGGCATCGATCATCTCCATGACCCGGCCGACCTCGTCCACCTCCGCTTCCGCCCCCAGGTTGGCTAGGACCACCCCTTGGGGGCCCATGATGTCCCGAACCACCCGGAAGCTGGGGATGGTGGAGGGGTCATCCAGGGCAATCCGCATGGACCCCACCTGGACAGGGAGGCCCAGCCGGCCGGCAATCCGGGCCAGGCTCTCGTTGATGGCCCGGGTAACTTCCGTCCCCCCGGTCATGGCATTGATCATCAGGGGGATGGCCTGGCGCTTGCCGAAAATCTCCAGGCCGGTGTCGATGGCCTCAATATCCACTTCGGGGAAGGAGCGAGGCTCCAGGTAGACATCCCCCAGAAGGCTATCCCCCACATATTCGGTTTGGAGGTAATTTTCAATGTGTTCGTCCTTGCGTTCCTTCCGCAAGTTCTGGTCTCCTCTGGTCAATGGCCCCACCTCCCCTTCAATCTCTTTTCTCTATTGTAACAAATTACATCCCTTCGCGGGCTGAAGTCATCATGAGTTTGACCCGGTTGACCTGGTTGACCTCGGAAGCGCCCGGGTCGTAGTCGATGGCGATAATATTGGATTCCGGATAAGCCTCACGGATAGCCTTCATGACCCCCTTGCCGGTGATATGGTTGGGCAGGCAGCCAAAGGGCTGGATGCAGACAATGTTGGGCGCTCCCTCATGGATGAGCTCCACCATCTCCCCGGTCAGGAGCCAGCCCTCCCCGTAGTGGTGGCCTAGGGAGACGATCTCGGAGGCGAAAGCCTCCACATCCTCGATGTGGAACATCTCCGTGAAGTGGGTGGAAGCCCGGAGGGCCCGGCGGACGGGCCGGCGGTAGAATTCGATCAAGGAGACCCCCAGGTTGCTGAAGGTGGCCATGGTCTTGGAGGTTCCCAGGAGGTCGGCCTTGTGGGTGGCATTCCGAAAGCAGTAGAGGAAGAAGTCGGCGAGTTCCGGCACCACCACCTCGGCCCCTTCCGCCTCCAGGAGGTCCTGAAGATTGTTGTTGGCCTCGGGGAGATATTTGACCAGGATCTCGCCCACGATCCCGGCCTTGGGTTTGACGATGTCCAGGCGGGGGATCCGGTCAAAATCCCGGACACAGGCCCGGACCAGGTCGCCGAATCCCTTGAGCCTGGGCTTGGCCACAAAGTCCGAGAAGGCCCGGATCCACTTCTCCTTGACCCGGTCCGTCTCTCCGGCCTCCGCCTCATAGGGGCGGGTAGCATTGGAGCAGCGCATGATGACATCGCCCGCCACGATGGCCATGACCCCCCGGTTGACCAGGCCCGGTGTCACCTGGAGGCCGGGCGAGGTCTCGATCCCCTGGACCGAGAGGGCGATGACCGGGATTTGGGGCCGGCCCATGTCCTTAAGGGCCTTCCGGATGTAGCCCACATAGTTGGAGGCCCGGCAGGCTCCCCCGGTCTGGGTCATGAGGAGGGCCACCTTGTTGGGGTCATACTTTCCGCTGTCCAGGGCCTCCATCATCTGGCCCACCACGGTGATAGAGGGATAGCAGGAGTCATTGTTGACGTACTTGAGCCCTTCATTGATGGTGTTTTGGTCCACCTTATCCAGGAAGGCCATGTGGTAGCCCAGGGACTCCATCCCTGCCGCCAGGATCCGGAAGTGGTCCGGGGCCATGGCGGGAACCAGGATAGTGTAGTCCTTCCGCATTTCCTTAGTAAAGGTCACCTTCTTGGGGGCATAGGAATCCGTGGGCTTCTTCAGGGTCAAGCCGGCCTTCCGGGCGTTGTCGATGGCTTGGATGAGGGAGCGGATCCGGATCTTGACGGCCCCCAGGTTGGAGACCTCGTCGATTTTCAAAACCGTATAAATCCGTCCCCTGGCCTCCAGGATTTCCTGAACCTGGTCGGTGGTCACAGCATCCAGGCCACAGCCGAAGGAGTTGAGCTGGATGAGCTCCAGGTCCTCATGGTCGGCGACAAATTCCGCCGCCCGGTAGAGGCGAGCATGGTAGACCCACTGGTCCAGGACCCGGAGGTCCTCCCGGGTGTCCCCCGCCTTCATGGCGATGGAATCCTCGGAAAGGACGGCCAGGCCCATCCCGTTGATGAGCTCGGGAATCCCGTGGTTGATTTCATTGTCCACATGGTAGGGGCGGCCGGCCAGGACGATCCCCCGGCCCTTATGGGACTTAATCCAGTCCAGGGCCAATTCCCCCTCCCGGAGGATGTCGGACCGGTAGTTGGCCTGCTCGGTCCAGGCCGCATCCAAGGCCTGACGGATCTTGTCGGGAGGGAGGGCATAAGCTTTTCCGCCAACCTCGAAGGAGGAAAAGACCTCCACCAGGCGGTCAGCCAGGGCCTTCTTATCCTTGAAGGAAAGGAAGGGATAGAGGTAGGTGACCTCATTCTTTTTCAGGGCATCCACGTTGTTCCGGATGACCTCCGGGAAGCCACAGACGACCGGGCAGTTGACCTGGTTCCGGGACTGGTCGAACTGCTTGTTCTCATAGAAAATCGAGGGATACCAGATCAGGGGGACCCCCTCCTCGACCAGGGCTTCGATGTGGCCGTTGACCATCTTGCCCGGATAGCAGACGGTCTCCGAGGAGATGGACCCCAGTCCTTTATCATAAATCTCCCGGGAGGACCGGGGGGAAAGCTTGACCGGGAAGCCCAGGCGGGTGAAGAAGGTATGCCAAAGGGGGTAGTTCTCATATATATTCAATACCCGGGGGATCCCCACCGTGGGCAGGACCGCCCCCTCCTCCGGAAGGGAGGAGTAGTAATTGAAGAGCCGGTCATATTTATAGGCGTAGAGGTTGGGGAGGTCCTTTTTCTCCCTCCGGATTCCGGCCCCCCGTTCACACCGGTTGCCGGAAATATACCGGCTCCCGTCCGAGAAGATGTTGATGGTCAGGGCGCAGTTATTGGTGCACCGTCCACAACGGGCCGACTTCTGCCGGTAGTGGAAGGCAGCCAGTTCCTCATCGCTCAGGAGGCTGGACTTCCCCGTCGACCTTTCCTTGGCAATCAGGGCCATCCCCATGGCCCCCATGAGGCCGGCAATAGAGGGCCGGGTGGCCTTCCGCCCCGTAATTTTTTCAAAGGCCCGGAGGATGGCATCCCCGTAGAAGGTCCCCCCCTGGACGACCAGGTGGTCGCCCAATTTCTTAGGATCCCGGACCTTGATGACCTTTTGGATGGCGTTTTTGATGACGGAATAGCAGAGGCCGGCGGCAATATCCTCCACGGAGGCCCCTTCCTTCTGGGCCTGTTTGACCTTGGAGTTCATAAAGACCGTACACCGGGAACCCAGGTCTGCCGGTTCCTTGGACCGGATGGCTTTTTCCTGGAACTCCTTGACGTCCAAGCCGACGGAAGCCGCAAAGGTGGAGAGGAAAGACCCGCAGCCGGAGGAACAGGACTCATTGAGCTGGATGGAGTCGATGACCCCGTCCCGGATGTGCATGGCCTTCATGTCCTGACCCCCGATGTCCAGGATGAAGTCCACATCGGGGTTGAAATAGCTGGCCGCCCGGTAGTGGGCGATGGTCTCCACCTCGCCCAAATCCACGCTCAGGGCGGCCTTGATGAAGTCCTCCCCATAGCCGCAGATCCCGGATTGGGCAATCCAGGCGTCGGGGCCCATGAGCGCATAGATGGCCCGGATGTTTTCGATGACGTGCTCCAGGGGCTTGCCCTTGTTGGAGGCATAAGAGGTAAAAAGGACCTGGTCATCCTCCCCGAGGAGGACGACCTTGGAGGTGGTGGATCCGGCATCGATGCCCAGGTAGGTGGGGCCGGAATAGGAAGCCAGGTCTTCTTCCCGGAGGTCACCGGTTTGGTGGTCACTGACGAATTCCCGGTATTCCTCTTCTGAAGTAAAGAGGGGGTCCAGGGTTTTCTTTTCAATGCTGACGACCCGGTCGCCCTCCAGGCGGCGGATAATGTCCCCCAGCTTGGCTTCTTCCGCTTCTTCCCGGGCCATGAGGGCGGCCCCCATGGCGACGAAGAGTTGGGCATCTTCAGGAATGGTGAAGGTGTTTCCTTCCGGTCCCAGGGTCTCCTTGAACCGGTCCCTGAGACTGTCCATGAAGTGGAGGGGGCCACCCAGGAAGGTGATCCGGCCTTGGATGGGGCGTCCGCAGGCCAGATTGGAGATGGTCTGGTTGACCACGGACTGGAAGACCGACATGGCGATGTCCTCTTTGGAGGCCCCGTCGTTTAAGAGGGCCTGGACATCGGTTTTGGCAAAGACCCCGCAGCGGGAGGCGATGGGGTAGATCTTCCGGTAGTCCCGGGCCATCCGGTTGATCCCGGCGGCATCGGTGTCCAGGAGGTTGGCCATCTGGTCGATGAAGGCCCCCGTCCCCCCGGCGCAGATGGAGTTCATCCGCTGTTCGATGTTCCCCTCCAGGTAAGTGATCTTGGAATCCTCACCCCCCAGTTCGATGATGACATCCGTTTCCGGAATATAGGTCCGGATGGCCCGGGTTTCGGCAATCACTTCCTGGACAAAGGGGATCCCCAGGAGTTCCTCCAGGATCATCCCGCCCGAACCGGTGACGGCCATCCGGACAGGAAGATCGCCGACCGCGACCTTAAGGTCGGCCAGGACCTCCTGAACGGTCCGCTTGACATCGGATTTATGGCGGCGGTAGACGGAAAAAACGACCTCCTCATTTTCGTCCACAGCGACAACTTTTACGGTGGTGGAACCTACATCAAGTCCTATGTGTAAATGCATTGGTCACCTCCTCTTCGTGTCCATGCTTTACAATCCTTTATCGAATCGCCTTTCCAGGCTGAAAATCCATCGTTAACGAAACTATAATAAAGAATAATCCAGATGCCCATTTTATCACATTGACCCAGGTCAAAGGAAAAGAAAGACAAGGGCCCTTAGAATAGGTTAGAATAGGAACGAAGTTATGCCATCAATCCCATCCAATAATAGAAAGGAAAGCCTATGATTTCAGCCATTCCCATTAATGACTACCTCACCTACTTGGGGGTCAATGACCGTGACACCCAACTCTTCGAAAACCAGTGGCCCCTCCCCTACGGGATCTCCTACAATGCCTTCCTCATCAAAGATGAGAAGAATTGCCTCATGGATACGGTCAAGGTCACGGAAGTGGACCAGTTCCTGGCCTGCCTTAAGGACGGACTGGACGGAGGCGACCTGGACTACATCGTCGTCCACCACGTCGAGCCCGACCACTCCTCCGCCCTCTCCATTGTCCGCGCCCTCTACCCCGAGGCCAAGCTGGTCGGCAACAAGAAGACCTTCGAATTCCTCAAGAACTTCTATGAAATCGACGATGAGGACCAAATCATCGTGGACGACGGGGAGAGCCTGAACCTGGGCAAACGGACCCTGACCTTCTACAAGACCCCCATGGTCCACTGGCCCGAATCCATGGTCTCCTTCATTGAGGAGGACGGAATCCTCTTCTCCCAGGATATCTTCGGAACCTATGGCGCCCTGGACGGGGCCATCTTCGACGACGAAGTTTCCCGCCGGTCCCACTACGCCGAGGAAACCGCCCGCTACTATGTCAACATCGTCTCCAAGTACAACATGATGGCCGGGAATGCCCTGAAAAAGCTGGGCGGCCTGGACATCCGGATGATCTGCCCGGACCATGGCCCCATCTGGCGGGAAAAACCGGCCGACGTCCTCAAGCTCTACCAAAACCTGACCGCATTCAAGGTGGAATCCTCCATCACCATCGTCTATGGGTCCATGTACGGCAACACCCAGGCCATGGCGGAAATTGTAGCCAGGGAATTGGCCGAGGAGGGGATTAAGGATATCAAGCTCTTTGATGTCTCCAAGACCGACGCCTCCACTATCCAGACCGAATGCTGGAAGTCCCGGGGAATCATCCTGGGCTCCTGCACCTACGATAAGAAGCTCTTCCCCCCGATGAAGCACCTGGTGGGCCTCCTGGATGAAAACAAGATGAAAAACCACGTCCTGGGCATCTTCGGCAACTACTCCTGGGCCTCCGGGGCCATGGAAGACCTCCAAACGTTCGCCGAGGCCCAAAAGGGCTATGAGGTCATCGACATCCAGCCCAACATCAAGTCCTCCGCCAATGCGGAAGATCAGGAAGCCCTCAAGGAGATGGCCCGGGCTGTGGCCAAGGCCGTTAAAGCCCACGAAGAAGAAGACGCCAAGACCTCCTTTACCCTGTAAGAAGGCCGGCAAGACGAACACGAGAAAAGAGGTCATATGACGCTTAAAAAGAAAGTCGCCCTCATCGTCATGGACGGTGTGGGTATCTGTCCTGAAGGAAAGGAAGCGGGGTCGGCGGTCATCGCGGCCAACACCCCCATCCTGGATGAATTGATGAAGACCCGCCCCTGGATCAAGCTCAAGGCCCACGGCCCGGCTGTGGGCCTGCCGGATGAGTCCGACATGGGCAACTCCGAAGTGGGTCACAATGCCCTGGGCTGCGGCCAGATCTACGCCCAGGGGGCCAAGCTGGTCAACCAGTCCATCGCCTCCGGCCGGATCTTTGAATCGGCCGCTTGGAAGGAGGGGATGACCCATGCCCTGGATAATGAAGGAGCCGTCCACTTCATCGGCCTCCTCTCCGACGGCAACGTCCACTCCCACATCAACCACCTCAAGGCCCTGATTCAGGAGGCCAAGAAGGAGGGGGTCAAGAGGGTCTTCATCCACGCCCTCCTGGACGGACGGGACGTCCCCCCCACCTCCGGCCTCTCCTACCTGGAGGACCTGGAATCCTTCCTGGACGGCCTCCGGGACGGGGACTTCCGGGCGGAAATTGCCTCCGGTGGCGGCCGGATGGTGGTCACCATGGACCGCTACCAGGCCGACTGGTCCATGGTTGACCGGGGCTGGCAGGCCCATGTCCATGGCCAGTCCCCCAACAAATTCTCCTCCGCTACTGAGGCCTATACGGCCCTCCGTAAGGAGACGGAAAAGATCGACCAGGACCTCCCCTCCTTTGTCGTGGAAAAAGACGGTCAGCCCATCGGCCCCGTCCAAGATAGCGATACGGTCTACTTCTTCAACTTCCGAGGCGACCGGTCCATCGAGATCTCCATGGCCTTCGAAGATGAGGACTTCCCCTACTTCGACCGGGGTCGCCGGCCTTCCTGCTACTATGCCGGCATGTTGGAATACGACGGGGACCTCCACATCCCCGCCCACTACCTGGTGGAACCCCCCCAGATCAAGAACACCCTGACCGAATTCCTGGTGGACAAGGGGATCAAGGAGTTTGCCTGCTCCGAAACCCAGAAGTTCGGCCATGTGACCTACTTCTGGAACGGGAACCGGTCGGAGAAGTTTTCCGAGGAATTGGAGGACTGGTTGGAGATCCCCTCCGACAAGGTCTCCTTCGACCAGAGGCCCTGGATGAAGTCGGCTCAAGTGGCGGATGCCCTGATCGAGGCCATGGAAAAAGAAGAATACGGCTTCCTCCGGGTCAACTTCGCCAACGGCGACATGGTGGGCCACACCGGGATCTTCGATTCCGTCCGGATCGCCGTTGAAGCGGTTGACCTGGCCCTGAGCCGGATCCTCCCTGTGGCGGAGAAGCTGGGCTACACCCTACTGATCACGGCCGACCATGGGAACTCCGACGATATGATCCAGATGGATAAGAAAACCGGGGAGCTCATTCCCAAGACCTCTCACTCCCTCAACCCCGTCCCCTTCATCCTGGTGGACCCCGAAGGAGAAGCGGACCTGGACCGGACCCGGGACGGCAAGGCCGGAATCGCCAATGTGGCGGCCACGGTCGTCGACCTCATGGGCTTCGAGAAACCCCAGGCCTGGGAGGATTCCCTCCTGAAGAAATAGGTCGAATCCACCCTTAAAAACAAAAAACACCCCTCCCGGGAACCGGTCAATCCGGCTTCCGGGAGGGGTGTTTTTTTGCACATGAAGGTTAGCGGTTCATCTTGGCCAGGTGGGCCTCCGCATTGCTGAAGGTCAGGAAGGAGGCGACGACCAAAATGACGGCGGAGATGCCGAGGATGAGGAGGGCGGTCACATTCATGGGGATCTCCAGCTTCCAGACCAGGAAGCCCAGGGCGATGGGGATCCCCATGGCCAGGAGGGTGAAGATGGTGGAGCGGAAGTTGGACTTGACCGCCTTGGTCTCGTCCTCCCAGTCCAGCTTGGGGGCCATGGCATCGAAGGTGAATTCCAGCATGGACAGGGCCAGGGAAACCAGGAGGAAGCTCCCCACCAGGCTCAGGTAGAAGGCCGGTGACGGTCCCACAAGGACCATGGCCAGGACCAGGAGAAGGAGGCCGGGCACCATGGAGACCATGTAGGAGGTGAAGAACTGGGCCAGGAAGATCCGGGAGGCCTTAATGGGAAGGGTCTTGAAGGATTCGATGTTCTTCGCATCCCGGGTGACGGCCGTCGCCGGAGCTCCGCCATAGAGGCACATGATCCCGATGATGCCCCCGGCCAGGACGCCCAGGACCAGGGGACCACCCAGGAATTCGATGGCCTGCTGGGCGAACTCGTGGATCCCGGCCAGGGAAATGTCGGAATCGAAGATTTCATCCCGGGCCATGTAGGCGGAAAAGCCCAGGACGAAGAGCATCCAGAAGGGGACGAAGATGGAGGAGATGACCACGTTGAGGAGGTAGGCCGAGGTCCGGGTGAGCTGGCGCCATTCAAACTGGACCATGGCCCAGAAGGCCCCGGTGGACTTGCCCACGGCCTTGTCGACCGCTCCCTTGTCCATAGCCTTTCCGGCGGACCCGCTTCCTTCCAAGGAAGTGATGATCCGGAAGTAGAAGGGCCGGGCGAAGATGACCAGGATGAGGATGGCCAGAGCTGAACTGGCCAGGCCCAGGACCAGGCCGCCCAGGAAGGTCAGGGCTCCCAACTCCGCCACCATGAGCTGGGCGGCCTTGATGGCGGGGAAGACCAGAGATAGGGTTTGGATGAGGCCGGGGCTGATGGGGAGGGCGGTCATGTCGCCTTCGGTCAGCCCCACCGAGTCGCTGGCCTGCATGAAGATGACATAGAAGACCACGGCCAGGACCAGGGAGAGGACCCCGGTGATCATCCCCATCCGGTCCTTATTCCGGAGGAAGGGAGCCAGCTGGAGGAGGATCATGTAGATCAGGCTGATCAGGACTGCCGGCCAGATGGGGCTGAGGAGAATGGTGATCAACCAACCCAGGAGCCCCCGGAGGCTGAAGTCGACGAGGAGGATGCCCCCCCGGCCATGGGGAGGCCGAAAAGGGCCGTGGAGCTGAGGAGGTAGACGTAGGCCGAGGCGAACTTGGCCAGGGCGATCTCCCATGAGGCGAAAGGCATGGTCATGAAGACCGGGGTGTCCTTGGAGAAGAAAAGGAGGGCAGGCAGGGCAATCAGGCCCATCCAAATGGAGATGACGGTCAGGATCATGGAGAACATCCCCACCAGCCGGTCCATCTCCCCGATGACGACGGCGGACTTGGCCATGTTGTGGGCCATGACCCCGAAGGTCATTCCCATATAGGCGAAGAGGAAAATGACCAGGACCACCTGGCCGATCTTGGCCAGGGTCGACTTCTCTTTCTTGGAAGGCGATAGGGCTTCGAAGCCGGACTTGGTGGATATTTTGATGAGTGAGATGAGCCGGTTCATCCTAGACCTCCTCTTGGCCGTCCCGGCCGTCGGTATCCGCTTGGTTATCGAGGCCCTCCTGGCCATCCAGGAAACGGGAGCCGGTGACGGTGAGGAAGATCTCCTCCAGGCTCTTCTCCGGATAGGTTTCCTTAAGGGCTTCCAGGGTTCCGGTATAGGTGATCTGGCCCTTGTTGATGATGGCGATCTGGTCGCAGAGTTTCTCCGCCACCTCCAAAACATGGGTGGAGAAGAGGACCATATTCCCCTTGTTGGCATGGTCCCTCATCTTCTTTTTCAGGAGGTAGGAGGACTGGGGGTCCAGGCCGGTCATGGGCTCATCCATGATCCAAAGCTTGGGGTCATGCATGAGGGTGGCGATGATGTGGATCTTCTGCCGCATACCATGAGAATAGGAGGCGATTTTCTGGCTGACCGCTTCGGTCATCTCGAAGTCCTCCAGGAGCTGGTTCATCCGGTCCTTCCGGACCGACTCCTCCACCCCATACACGTCGCAGATAAACTTGATGTACTCCACCCCCTTGAGGCTGGTGAAGAGGTCGGGGTTGTCCGAAACATAGCCGAACTCTTCTTTAGCCGCCACCGGGTCCTCCGCCAGATCAATCCCATTGAGGACGATCCGCCCCTCATCCGGCTTGAGAATCCCCGTCAGCATCTTAAGGGTCGTCGTCTTCCCCGCCCCATTCGGCCCGATAAAGCCGGTGATGGTCCCCTCATTCAAGGTCAGGGAGACATTGTCCACCGCCCGTTTCTTGCCAAATTGCTTGCATAATCCGCTCAGTTCAATCATGAGTCCTCCTTAACAGGCCTCTCACTCGCCTGGCCTCTGCTGTGTTATCAGTTCAATACAGTTTATAATAACAAACTTATGTCATTCCAACAAGGGGAGAGTTGTAAAAAGTGAGTGAATTTTTGGAAAGGGCTTGGGGGCGGGGGCTCATGGCGGGGCACCAGGGGCTCATGGCGGGGCGGCGGCTCATGGCGGCCCCCCTTTTCCCCGATTCCGGCGAATGAGGGGGACAGGCGATTCCCCCTCAAATGGCCATATTGGCAGATAAGGGGGACAGGCGATTCCCCCTTAAATGGCCATTTTAGCGAATGAGGGGGACAAATCATTCCCCCTTAAATGGCCTTTTTGGCAAATGAGGGGGAAAAACGACTCCCCCTTAAATGGCCTTTTTAGCAAATGAGGGGGAAAAATGATTCCCCCTTAAACGGCCATTTTGGCTCATGAGGGGGAAAAACGACTCCCCCTTAAATGGACATTTTGCCGATTGAGGGGGCTTCGCTTGGCCTCAAAGAAGGAAGAACTTCTCTATCTTCACATTTTATTAGGAATTCGCAATATTACTTCGTCTATGATAAAGAGAGAAATATGAAGAAAGCAAATGAAAGGAAAAAAAATGAGAGATCGAAAAAGGTCGAGAAGAGCCCGCCTACTTCCTCTGGTTCTTATCCTACTTTTTGTAGGAGGGCTATTTTTTTATGCCATCCAGCCGGGGAGTTTCAGGGGGCTGAAGAATGAGATCCGCGCCTGGCTCTATTGGAGGGACTTCGATTCCAAAGAGGCCTACAATGCCAAGTCCATGATCCTGGTCGACCGGTCCAATGGCCAGGTCTACGCCTCCAAGGCCGAGGATGAGAAGGAGCTTCCGGCCAGCCTGGCCAAGCTCTTTACCATTGAATATGCCCGCGGCCATGCCGACCTGGATGCCAAAATTGAGGTGAAAAAAGGCCCACTGGCTCATGTCAAAAAGGGATCTTCCTCCGCCCATCTTCAGGCTGGAGAAGTCTACACCTTGAAGGATCTCTTCGCTGCCATGTTGGTCCCTTCCGGCAACGATGCGGCCTATGTCCTGGCCGACTATATCGGTGGGCTCAACCACCCGGATGCTCAAAGTGCTGATGACCGGATCCGTCTCTTCATGGATGACCTCAATGACCATATTCAGAAAAAAGGCTGGGCGGACACCCTCCTCTTCGACCCCAGCGGCTATGACTTCGAGGGAACCACCACCGCCAACAACCTCAAGGGGGTCTGTGACCTCCTCTTGGAAGAGGACTGGTTCCGAGACATTGTCGGCAAGGCAGACTATGAGGTCCAACTGTCCGAGGGATCCTCCAAATCCTGGAGGAACACCAACAAATTTCTCAATCCAGAAGAAAAGAACTATTACAACAAAAACGTCAAAGGCATCAAAACCGGTTCCCTGGGCGAGGACTACAACCTCATCGTCCTCTATCAGACCGAAAAGAAGGAATTCCTCATCATCAGCCTGGGCTCCCCATCCGACTCCTCCCGCTATGACGACCTCGCTTATCTTCTGAACACCATCGACAAGAGCTTTTACCTGAATAAGTAGGGTGCTCATGGCGGGGCGGCGGGGGCTCATGGCGGCCCCCTTTTCCTCGATTTCGCCGAATGAGGGGGACTGGCGACTCCCCCTTAAATGGCCATTTTTCCGATTGAGGGGGCTTCGCAGAGCAATGTCCATATAATGGTGTAAGAGAATATACAAAGAAAGAGCTCAAATTTTATCTCGGCTATAATGTGAGTAACCAAACCAAGACTATAGTAACTAATTGAAGAGATGTAAACTAGAAAGGATTTCATGTGGAAGTCTATATTGGATATATTTTTATTTCTATACTATTACTTATTTTTGGAGTAGTACTCTATGTAAAACCGCCGCAGACTATTAACAGCCTGATTGGTTTTAGAACAAAAAAATCTACTTCATCACAGAAAAATTGGGATTTAGCTCAAAGATTATGTGCTAAAAGTCTGATTTTTATTTCCATTGTGAGTGCTATTTTCTTCTTAATATTGCGATTATCTGGTATATATTCTGAATTAACAGAGGATTCGAGAGCATGGTTTCTTCTTGTTCCAGCCGTCCTCCTGATTTTGTCGATACCTTATGTCAATAGTAAGCTATCTCATGATTAATCAGTTTAAACGCAATTTATTGGGCATCATAACTGCCCATGCACTCGGATGACTGCACCCGCCTGGCTATGCTCTTTACCGCTGAATAGGCCCACCCCTACCACTTGACTTCATAAGCAATAGACAAGCCCCAGAAAAACCAGGCAGGCCAGGAAGAGGGAGCCGGCGAAGGGGAGGGGGGATCCGGATTTTTTCCGAAGTCGACGGCCGAGGTGGCGGACCAGGGTCAGGCCCAGGGCTAAGGCCAGGACCAGGAGGCCTGCTGAGGTCAGAAAGAGAAAGAGGCAGGCGATTAGCTTGATATCCCCCATCCCTATGCCACCTCGGAAGATGAGGACCAGGGCCAGGAGAAAGAAGAAGGCACCCAAGCCCCAAACCAGCTGGCCCAGCCAGAGGGCGGTGTATTCTTCCGGTCCGTAGAAGGGCGAGCCCAGGCTGGCAGTCAGGGCGAAGACCAGGGAGGAAAGGCCGAAGAGGGTGAGGCCGACAAGAATCACCTCATTGGGGATCCGCCGTTCCCGCTCATCAACAAAGCCGGCCCAGAGGACAAAGGGAAGGAATAAGTAAAAAGGAATCCGGTAAATTTCCATGCGACCACCTTTCGTTGCGACGGGCTTTCCATGCGACCGCCTCTCCGAGAGGGAGAAAGGCTTTGCCGGAGGGGGAGGCCTGTCCTTTCCCCCTCCACCACCAGTCTAGGCAAAAGATGTCCCGGAGATTGCCCAACTTTCCCCTTTTTTATCCCATAAATTTCCCAAAAAATCTTTTGCAAAATTTTGATTTTACACTTGTCTTACCCGCTTTTAACGTGGTATAACTATCAGGTATCAATTTTGAAAGGAATAGGGTCAGGATTTGGCTTGGCCAATATTCACAATCTCTACACTTTTCAAAATCTGATCGTGGTACTCTATGTATGTACTGAATGCCCCAATATGGGGTGAGAAAGTCCCTCCCGGATGGGAGGAAATTTAGGAGGATTGAAATGAAAAAAGTTTTGACCAAAGGCGCTCTGTTCCTGGCTTTAGCTCTTGCCCTCGTTGGTTGTGGTAAAAAGCCTGCTGACAAGCCCGCTGAATCTTCTGCTCCTGCTGAGTCTGCTGTTTCTTCTGAAGCTCCTGCTGAGTCTGCTGCTTCTTCTGAAGCTGCTTCCAACTAAGCAAGAAGAAAAGACAAAGAAAAACCCGGACCGGGCCACGCCCGATCCGGGTTTTTCTTTGTCTAAATTTCCGCTTCCCTCCGACCCTAATCCTCTTCCTGGTCGTCAAATAGGATGGTCTTCCGGTCGCCATCCCTGGCAAAGCGGACGGTGGGGTTGATAGCGGCGATGTCCCGGACATAGTCCCTCTGGTTGCGGAAGGAGGGAGAATAGTGGGTTAGCCAGCTTTCCCGAGCGTCCGCATTTTTGGCCAGGAGGGCGGCTTCCTGGGCGGTCATATGCTTCTTCTCCTTGGCCGATTGGGCCTTATCGGGATCCCCATAGATCCCCTCGGTGACCAGGAGGTCCACGTCATAGGCCGCATCCTCCAGGCTCCGGCAGGGCCGGGTGTCCGTGGAGTAAACCAAGGAAATCCCCCGGCGGCTGGGTCCCCGGACCTGGTCGGGGGTAAATTTTTTCAAGCCCACCCGGACGCTCTCCCCCTTTTGGAGCTTGGACCACTCCTGGACCGGGATGCCCAGGGACTTGGCCCGGTCAGGCAGGAAGACGGGGAGGCGGTCGATGTCGAAGCGGTAACCGTAGCAGGTGATGTTGTGGTTGACGGGGAAGGGAGTGATGGTGACCCCAAAGAAGTCTAAGGTCCCCTCATCCACCGTATGGAAGATGACGTCAAAAGGAACGGCCACAACAATACAAAGGTGGGAGATGACGGGCTCTATTTGGGCAGGGCCAATGATATGGACCGGCTCGGTCCGCCCTTCCGTCCCCATGGAGGAAAGAAGGCCGGAAATGCCGGCCACATGGTCCCCGTGGACGTGGGTGAAGCAAATGCAATCAATGGAATGCATGGACCAGGCGTATTTTCGGATAGCGACCTGGGTCCCTTCCCCACAATCGACCAGGATGGAATGACCCTGGTGGCGGAGGAGGAGGGCAGTCAGGTGGCGGCCCGGCAGGGGCATCATGCCGCCGGTACCCAGCAAACAAACATCTAACATCAGTGTTCTCCAAATCTTCAATCGAGGGGGCGGGTGGACAGGGGTGACCCTCGGTCAGTAACAAATTGGTGGAGGCCCTCCAGGTCCAGGATCCGGATCCCCGACTGGCCGGACCGCTCAATGAAACCCCGCTTGGTTAGAAGGCCGATCTTCCGGGAGACCGTCTCCCGGCGGAGGTTGATGGACCCGGCAATTTCATCCACCGTCAGCTCCAAGTTCCGGCCGTGGTTGTTGAGGGTCTGTAGGTAGATGAAACGGGCCAGGCGGACTTCCGCATTGTTCTCAAAGAGGAGGGCCGACCTCTCCTTGGCCGCCCGGAGTTTCCGACTCATGGACCCCAGGAAGGTCAAGGTAGTCTCCGGCTCCTCCATGAGGAGTTGGATGAAATCGGTCCGGGAAATCTGGCAGGTCCAGGTATCCACCAGGCAAGTGGCCGAATAGGGGTAGGCGGTCTCTTCCAGGAAGATGTCCTCGGCGATCACCTCCTGGTCGGAAAGGATCTCATAAATCGTCTCCTTCCCCTCGCTGTCGAAGGAATTGAGCTTGACCTGACCGGCGTGGATGACATAAAAAGCATCCGCCTGGTCCCCCTCACGAAAGATGGTCTCCCCCTTTTCATAAACCCGGTGGATGGCCAGGCGGGAGACCTTCTCCTGGCTTTCCAGGGGAAGGGCGGAGAAGATATCGATTTGTCGGGTGCATTGCATGCAGCCGTTGGGGCAAAATTCAAAAGACATGCTGCCTACTTTCTCTTTCACAAACCCGGTCATTACCGGTCCGGGTCCTCCCGCTTAGAAATTTGAACCCGGTCTTGGGGGACCCAAACCAGGAGGAAGGTAGCCAAGTGGATGTCGGCCTTCCTGGGCTTCAAGGCCAGCTTGGTAACCTCCTTCCCCTTGGCCTCCCACTCCTCCTGGAGGGCAAGGACCTCCCGACTCATCTCCTCTTCCAGAAGGGCCAGGTCCTCTTCCCGGCCGGTCAGGCCGCTTTGGGCCCGGTCGATGTCCGAGGCCTGTTCCCTCTGGCGGCCGGCAGCCCGGGCTGCTGTCGCCGCTTTATTGGCCGTGGTCTTGCCGAAGATTTTCTTCCCCAGGAGGCCGTCCAGGATAGCCGAACCTACGGAAATCACGGTGTTGGACCGGGCCTTGGCCGCCTGGTCCTCCTCCCGCTCCAGCCGCTGGCGGGCGGTCTCCACCTTGGCCTCTGCCGCCCGAATCTTCTTCTCATAGGAAGCTCTCAGGGCCTGGACGGCCCGGTCCCTCTCTTCCCGGAAGGCCATATCTGCCCGGACCTGGAAGTCGGACAGGGATTCCTCCGGGTCGGAGACCAGAGACAGCTTCTTGTTCTCATAAAGGAGGAAGCGGTCATTCCGGTAGATGTAGTCCTCCAGGTCCTTAGCCCAGGCCTTCATGGCCTTGCCGGTGACCCCGCCGGTCGGAAGGGGGGCCAGGCGGGCGCCCGAGGGGAGGTCCTTCCTCAGGTCCCCGGGCCGGGCCGTGATCCCGGCCGTCGTGGACCAATCCACCGGGATAGGACCCTCCATGAGGGGGGTGGACCAGATGGTCTCCCGCCGGGCCTCGGTCTTGACCGACCGGTCGAAATAGGTCGTCTCGCCCAGGCCATAGAGGACGGGGATATAGACCCCCTCTCCTCCCTCCATCAGATACTGGTCTACCCCATCCAGGGAGGGCAGGTAGGCCTGGAGGTCCTCCTCTCCGGAGGAGGCTTGAGGGACCGGAGCCGGAGTCTCAACAGAAGCCGACCTTGTCTCCGAGACAGGCTCCGAGGCCTGACCTGAGCTTGCCGGACCGGCTACCCTGTCCTCCCCCTCCTCCTCTTTCAGGAGGGCCAGCTGGGGCCGGCTCAGGGGGCCGGCCAGGTAGGACATGGCCCAGCGGGATTGGATGAGGTCCAGGCCCTCGGCATGGACATTCTTGACCAGGAAGGTCCGCTTGGGGAGGTCGGAGAGGATCCGGTCGATCCGGTCCCGGTCCCCGCCCAGGCCGCCCTCCCCCTCTTCCAGGCCGTCCAGGAGCCGGTTCTTGTCCTGCTTGGTTTGGAGGCGGCCGATGAACCAGGTCCCGATATTGGACAAGGCCTTATAGTCCAGGTCCACGGGATTCTGGCTGGCCAGAACCAAACCCAATCCATAGGCCCGGGCCTGCTTGAGGAGGGTCAGGAGGGGGGTCTTGGAAGGCGGATTGGCCACGGGCGGGAGGAAACCGAAGATCTCATCCATATAGAAGATGGCCCGGAGGGAAGAAGTCCCGGGCTGGCGGCGGACCCAGGCCAGGAGCTTGTGGAGGACCATGGTCACAAAAAACATCCGGGAGGATTCCGACAGGTGGCTGATGGAGAGGATGGAGTGACGGGGCCGGCCGTCCTCGGTATAGAGGAGCTTGTCGATGTCCAGGGGCTCCCCCTCCATCCAGACTCCAAAGGAAGGGGCGGCCAGGACATTGTTCATGGCCATGGCCAGGCCCATCCGGTCCTTCTTGGGATAATAGGTCTCCAGGGGGATGACCCCCACCTTGTCCAGGGGCGGGTCCATGACCAGGGCCACCATGTCCTCGATGGAGAGGGATTTCCCCTGGCTCCAGGTCTTTTCAATGATGGTGGAAAGAAGGATGTGGTCCCGGGAGGTCATGGGGTCGGCTTCAATCCCGGCCAGGGTCAGGAAGTCCGTGGCCGCAGCCTGGACGCTGTCCAGGAAGACCTCCCGCTTGTCCAGGATTTCCCGGCCGGGGAAGGCCCCCATGGAAGCGATGGAAAGAGGGATCCCCGCATTGGACCCCGGGGTGTAGAGCTTGCGGTCAACGGCATTTTGGAGGGCGGTCATCCGGTCCCCGTCCTGGTCCCAGTCCGCCAGGCCCTTCTTCCAGGTTGCTGCCGTCCTCTCGGCCAGGTCATCCGGGTTCACCCCCTCCTTCCGAGCCTCCTCTTCCGACAGCCAGGGGCGGAAGGAAGCGGGGGCCAAGTCCGGGAAGTTCAGGAGGAGGTTGGCCATATCCCCCTTGGGGTCCACAATGATGGCGGGAATCCCGTCCATGGCGGCCTCTTCCAGGAGGTCGATGGACAGGCCCGTCTTCCCGGACCCGGTCATGCCCACGGATACGGCGTGGGTGGTCAGGTCGGCCGAGTCATAAAGATAGTAGCCCTCCTCCCGGACCCCTTCGTCCGGGTCAACCCGCTTGCCCAGGTAAAATTGACCTAAGAGCTCATAAGACGCTTGCATAGGAACCTCCTTGGTTTACAGAATTTGCTTACCTTCTTTAAATATACCCTCTTCCGTTAAGACATAGGAATAAGCAATATCAAAATAGCCCATGGGGACCCGGTCCAGGATAAAGGCTTCCGGGCAGAGGAGGATGGTCTCCCCCCGGTAGCTCTTCATGAAGCGGTCGTAGAAGCCCCCTCCCTTCCCCATCCGGAGGCCGTCCCGACTGGCCGCCAGGCAGGGAACGATAACCAGGTCGATGGCCCGGGGTGAGGCAGCCGGCTTGTCCTTGGCAGGCTCCCGGATCCCCCAGGTCCCCGAAACCAAGTCATCCAAGGAGGCCACTTCCACCGCCGACATGAGCCCCTTTTTTGTTGAATCCACCCGGGGAAGGTAGAGGGTTTTGCCTGCATCCAGGATCTCCCGGACCATGGGGAGGATGTCCACCTCCCCCTTGATGGGCATAAAGGCCAGGACCGACCGGGCTTCCCGGAAGCCGGGCCAATCCCGGATCAGCCGGGTCATGGCCAGGCCCGCATCTTTGTAATATGTCGGAGGGAGGGTCTCCGCCTTGGCCCGGACGGTCTTTCGGACCTCCTTTTTGGCCAGGTAGAGTTTCTTCCCCCGCATGATCTTCCGTCGTCTATCCGCCATTTTCGTCTCCTATTCGGTCTGCAGGGTCATGTCGCCGGGCCGGATCCAACCCCTCTTCCTCATGAAGGAAGCCACCAGGCCGGCGATGAGGCCGGGGAGGATGAAGTGCATAAGAGCGATCTGGAAGAGGACCGATGGACTGGTCCCCATGACGGAGACCTGGGCAAATTGGCCCACCAGGCCGGAGGTCCCCATGCCGGCCCCCGTGGCGTTGGAGGTCATCCCCAGGACGGCCGAAGAGAGGGGGCCCAGGACGGCTGAGGCCACAATAGCCGGGAGCCAGATGGCCGGCTTCTTGACGATGTTGGGGATTTGGAGCATGGAGGTCCCGATCCCCTGGGCCAGGGAACCGCCGAAGCCATTATCTTTATAGGAGGCAACGGCAAAGCCGATCATGTTGCAGCAGCAGCCCACTGTGGCAGCCCCGGCAGCCAGGCCCGACAGGTTGAGGGAGACAGCCAGGGCGGCTGAAGAGATGGGGAGGGTCAGGATGATCCCCATGAGGACGGAGACGGCAATCCCCATGGGGACTGGCCGGAGTTCGGTCGCCCGGTTGATGACCTGACCCAGGCCGGTCATGACCTCGGACATGACCGGGGAAACAAACTTCCCCAAAAGCCCGCCCACAAGGACGGTGACCAGGGGGACCAGGAGGATGTCCACCGGTGTCTTCCCGGCCACCCTCCGGCCCACTTCCACCGCCCCGAGAGCGGCAACGAAGGCGCCCACAGGCTCCCCAACCCGGATAGTGATCCCGCTTTCCGCAATCTGGAGGGCCCCACCTCCCATGGCCCCACAGGCCACCGCCGACATGACCACCAGGGCAGGGGCCTTGAGGACATAGGCCACGCCGACCCCGATGGCCGGGCTCATCATCTGCATGGCCATAGTCCCGAAGGAGACCAGGAGGGGGAGGTCCAGGACCTGCCCCAGGGTCCGGATGATGGTCCCGATGAGGAGGGAAGCAAAGAGCCCCCAGGCCATCCCGTTAAGTACTTTGATGATGTACTCCCTTATGGAAAAACTTTTTTTCATGGTTAACACCTTTCATCATTTCTAAAAATAACCTGAGCCGAAAAACCGACTGATCAAAAAATTATTAAGAGTCCGAAGACTCATAGTCTAGGTTACCTCATTTGTCACTCGATTTGGAGGGTGGAGGGGCGGAATTTTTTTCTTAAGAGGGCAAAATCTTCCTAAAAGAAGGGTGATTCTATGGTAGGATAGGAATGGATTAAAAATGCCATAATAAACTATATCTAGTGGTTTTTTCTTACATTCACCCTAAAGGAGGTAGTATGAACCCCAAAAAATGGCTTGGCCGAATCCTGGCTTTGACCCTCATCTTCAGCCTGATTACCGGCCCTTCAAGCCTGGCGGCCGCTTTCCCTTTCGAAAGCCAGGCCCCCAGTTACTATGCCCAGTCTCAGGAAATCCAAGTGGTTTTCACCAACAAGTCGGATAAGCCCATCCCCGTCGACCGGATGGACTCCCTCCTCTTCTATTCCGCCAGCCCCGGCGTCAAGGTTAGCCGAGCCCAAATCCGAAATATTGAATTTGACCGGTCCAAGCTGGTCACGGTCAATAAGGAAGCCTGCCTCCCCTCCGGAGGGACCTTTAAGGTCTGGATCAACTACCGGGCCACGGGCTTAAGCGATAACCGGGACCTGAAAAGTGTAGAGACCCAGCCTGTCCCGATCCAGGCCATGGAGAAATTCCGGACGGTGGACGGTGCCAGCTCCTTTAAAGTCGGCAACCAGCTGGTCTTCTCTGTCTATATCGGACGGAACAAGGCCTCGGCCAACCAGGCCTATCAGGGGCCGACCTACAACCAGCCCCGGCGGATCAGCGGGTCCACTCGCTATGACACCGCTCTGGCCCTGGCTAAGGACTATCCCTCTGCCCCGGCCGTCATCATCGCCCGGGGGGACGACTTCGCCGACGCCCTGACCGCCACCCCTCTGGCCCACTCCCTGGGCGGTCCCATCCTCCTCAACCCCACCAATAGCCTCCGGTCGGATGTGGCTAAGGAAGTGGCCCGTCTCCGTCCCCGGACCATCTACATCGTGGGCGGGACCTCCGCCATCTCCGGCCAGGTGGAAGCTGCTCTCCGCAAGCAGGGCCGGGTGGTCCGCCTGTCGGGCCACACCCGCTTCGACACCTCCGTATCCATCGCCAAGGAACTCCGGAAACAGGGTGGCCAGTTTGTCCAGGCCTTTGTCACCACCGGGACCAACTTCGCTGACGCCCTCTCCGTTTCTCCCCTGGCTGCCCAATCCTATCTCCCTATCTTCCTGGTCACCAAGGACAAACTTCCCCAGGAGGTCAAGGAAGGGATGGAGGCCCTCCAAATCACCCAAAACGTCATCGTGGGCGGGGATGTCGCCGTCTCAGACCGGGTTGCTCGGGCCCTCCCGGGCGCCAAGCAACGCCTGGCCGGCTCCACCCGCTACGATACCGCGGCTATCATCGCCTCCAATTTCCCCAATGCCCAAAGAGCCTACCTGACGGTTGGCGACAACTTCCCGGATGCCCTGGCCGCCGGTCCCTTGGCCGCCCGCCATGGTGCCCCCATTCTTCTGACCGGGAAAACTGCCCTTCCGGCCCCCACCGCCTCCGTCCTCCAAAAGACCTCCGCATCCAACGAAGTCTTCCTGGTCGGCGGCAATGCCGTGATCTCCGAGTCGGTTGCCAGCCAGGTCCGGTCCTACCAATGGATCAACCGGGTCAACCGGGGCCAATAAGTCCCTTTGGCCGGGCCCTTCCGGCCCTATTCAACCTGTCCCCTGTCCCCAATCTGTAATTGAAGGAGTATCCATGAACGTCCAAGATATCAGCGTACAAAAGAGGGATGGCCGGGTCGTCCCCTATACCAGGGAGAAGATCCGCAATGCCATGAAAAAGGCCTTTGTCCAATATGAGGTCCCCATCACCGACCAGGCCCTGGATGATTTAGTCAAACAGGTGGAAGACCGCTTCCACGGAAGCCGCCACCTGAGCGTGGAAGCCATCCAGGATAAGGTGGAGCTGGTCTTGATGGAGGAAGAATACTTCACCGTGGCCAAGGGCTACATCCTCTACCGGGAGGAGCGGAGAAAGAAGCGGTCCGCCCGGTCCAAGCTGGAATCCTACTTCCCCGAGCTCCCCGAACTCCACGACATCTTTCTGGCCATCGAGGACAGGTACACAGACCCCCAATACGACCTCTTCCGCCTCCTCCTCAAGTTCGAGTCCTTTTATAAGGCGGACCGGTCTGTGGAGGAGCGGCTTTCGGCCCTGACCCATGCGGCCATCGAACTCACCGATGAGGAAGGAACTCGTTGGGAATTCATCGCTTCCTATTTCTATGACCTGGCCTACAAGCGGGACCTGACCGACCACTGGCAGTCCCTGGTCGACCAGGGCAAGGTCCCCGGAGCCAGCAAGGCTGAGGACCTGACCTTTGCCCAGAAGATCCGGACCATGGAAGACCTGGGCCTCTACTGCCATGAGATCTCTTCCACCTATTCGGAGGAGGAACTCAACCGGGCCGCCGAGTGGATCGACATGGACCGGGACCTCCTCCTCAACTACTCGGGCTATGACCTCCTGGTCAGCCGGTATGTGGTCCGGACCCACGACCTCCTCCCCCTGGAAAACCTCCAGGAGATGTACCTGGGGATCGCCCTATTCCTGGCCATTCCGGAGAAAAAAGAGGGCCGGATGGACTGGGTCCACCGCTTCTACAACATGCTGTCCACCCTCAAGGTGACCATGGCCACCCCCACCCTTTCCAATGCCCGCAAGCCCTTCCACCAGCTCTCCTCCTGCTTTATCGACACGGTTCCGGACGACCTCCAGGGGATCTACAAGTCCATCTCCAACTTCGCCAACGTGTCCAAGTTCGGCGGGGGCATGGGCCTCTACTTCGGCAAGGTCCGGGCCCAGGGCTCGACCATCCGTGGCTTCAAGGGGGCTGCCGGCGGGGTCATCCGCTGGGTCCGTCTGGCCAACGATACGGCCGTGGCTGTCGACCAGCTGGGTGTCCGCCAGGGCGCCTGCGCCTGCTACCTGGACGTCTGGCACAAGGATGTGCCGGAATTCCTCCAGATCCGGACCAACAACGGGGACGACCGGATGAAGGCCCACGACATCTTCCCCGCCATCTGCTATCCCGACTACTTCTGGCAGCAGGTGGAGACCAATATGGAAGGCCAGTGGGGCCTCCTGGACCCCCATGAGGTCCTGACGAAAAAGGGCTACGCCCTGGAGGACTCCTATGGCCAGGAATGGACCCAGAAGTACCTGGACTGCATGGCCGATGAGTCGATTTCCAAGCGCTGGATCCCCATCAAAGAGATGGTCCGCCTCATCATCCGCTCCCTGGTTGAAACCGGAACTCCCTTCGCCTTCAACCGGGATGCCGTCAACCGGGCCAACCCCAATAAGGACAAGGGGATGATCTACTGCTCCAACCTCTGCACCGAGATCGCCCAGAATATGTCCCCCTCCACCATCATTTCCGAGGAGATCGAGACAGAAGATGGCGACCCCGTCGTCGTGACCAAGATGGTCCCCGGGGACTACGTCGTCTGCAACCTGGCCTCCCTCAACCTGGGCAAGATCGATGTCCAAGACCCCGCTGAAATGGAGGAGGTCACCACCGCCTCTGTCCGGGCCCTGGACAATGTCATCGAAATGAACTACTTCCCCGTCTCCGCCGCCAAGGTCAACAATGCCAACTACCGGCCCATCGGCCTGGGCGTTTCCGGCTACCACCACATGCTGGCCAACAACCATATCTTCTGGGAGTCCGAAGACCACCTGACCTTCGTCGACCGGGTCTTCGAAGACATCAACTACTATGCCATCAAGGCCTCCATGGAGAACGCCAAGGACAAGGGAGCCTACCCCTATTTCAAGGGCTCCGACTGGGACACCGGCGCCTACTTCACCGACCGAGGCTACCACTCCGACCGCTGGACCGCCCTGGCCGCCCAGGTCCATGACCACGGCCTCCGCAATGGCTACCTCCTGGCCGTCGCCCCCACCTCATCCACCTCCATCGTGGCCGGGACCTCCCCGGGTGTCGACCCCATCATGAACCGCTTCTACTATGACGAAAAGAAGAACGGCCTCATCCCCCGGGTCGCCCCCGATCTCAGCCTGGACAACCTGGTCTACTACAAGCCGGCCCACCAGCTCGACCAATCCTGGCTCATCCGGTCGGCCGGCATCCGGACCCGCCACATCGACCAGGCCACCTCCATGAACCTCTACATCACCAACGACTACACCTTCCGGGAAATCCTCAACCTCTACCTGGATGCCTACCACGAAGGCGTCAAGACCGTCTACTACATCCGGTCCAAATCCCTGGAAGTCGAAGAATGTGAATCCTGCGCCTTGTGATGGGGGCGGCAGGAGCCGCAGGGCCCTCCGCCGGACGCTGCTGCCGCCTGCCAAGCCGCAAGCAAGATGAATCAAGAGAGAAAGGACCTCGCCGGTTGGCGAGGTCCTTCTATATTCCCCCTAGAATGGCTAAATTTGAATGCTAGAGGGAGCCAGTTGTCCCCCTAGGATCGCTAAATCCAAAGACTAGGGGGAGGTGGTTGTCCCCCTAGGATCGCTAAATCCGAAGATTAGGGGGAGGCGGTAATCCCCCTAGAATGGCCAAATTCAGGGATTAGGGGGAGCTAATAGAGTGACCCCAAAAAGTTGGACCAGAGAGAGCAGTCATATCCTTGCACTTCTCTCTCTTTTATCCCCTAAGGGCTAGCCCTTAGGCCGCCTGTTTCT
>QWCE01001613.1_pt1 | contig 33694 bp, 31 predicted proteins | sample 1972531 | NCBI WGS metagenome assembly QWCE01 (sample SAMN09866716, study PRJNA288562) | Human gut metagenome isolate term4_stool, whole genome shotgun sequencing... | reverse complement strand
CCCTGCATCCCGGCCTCGTCCCCGTAGTACACCGTGGGTGAGCCGGGGAAGGCATAGAGGAGCAGGGCCCCCAGCCGCAGCCGGGCCGCCGCCCGCCGGTATCCGGCAGGGGAGAGGCAAGCCGCCGCCCGCTGACTCTTGCTCTCCGGCACAGGCTCTCCGGCCAGGAGGGTGAGGACCCGGGCCGTGTCGTGGGTGCCCAAAAAATTCATGGCGCAGTAGAAGGCAGGGGAGGGGTAGTTCTCCCGAAGCTCCTCCATCCGCTCACGAAACGCCGCCGCGTCCCCGCCCAGGAGCCAGTCTATGGCCGCCGTGCGGAAGGGATAGTTCATCAGCCCGTGGGTCTCCCGGCCCAGGAGATATCGCCGCCGCCGGTCGTAGGCGATCTTGTTGCTGCCGTCCTCCCACACCTCGCCAATAAGCACCGCGTCGGGCTTTTCCTCCTCCATGGCCTGGCGAATCTCCCGGATGAAGTCATCCGGCAGCTCGTCGGCCACATCCAGCCGCCAGCCGTCGGCCCCGGCCCGGAGCCAGCGCCGCACCACGGAGTCCCGGTCCCGGATGATAAACGCCCGGTACGAGTCCTGCCCCTCGTCCACCGCAGGCAGGGTCTTGATGCCCCACCAGGCGTCGTATTCCTCCGGCCAGCGGGTGAAATGATACCAATTATAATAAGGAGAGGCCTGGGATTGGGCCGCCCCCAGCTCCGGGTAAAAGCCGTCCCGGTTAAAATATCGGCTCACGCTGCCGGTGTGGTTAAACACCCCATCCAGCAGCAAGCGCATCCCGCGCTTATGGGCCTGGCGGCACAGCTCCCGAAAATCCTCCTCCGTACCCAGCATGGGGTCCACGGCCCGATAGTCGGCGGTGTTATACCGATGGTTGGACGCAGCCTCGAAAATCGGGTTGAGATACAGCGTCGTCACCGACAGGCTCTGCAAATAGTCCAGCTTCTCCGTAATGCCCCGAAAATCGCCGCCGAAAAAGTCGCAGTTACGAATTTCCCCCTTCTCGTCCGGCAGATAGTCCGGGGTGTCCTCCCAGCTTTCGTGAACGGTGCGCTCCCCCACCAGCCCCTCCGGCTGCGGCAGGCGACTGCGGCAAAAGCGGTCTGGGAAAATTTGGTAGCTCACGCCCTGGCCGAACCATTCCGGCGTCCCGGTGTCCTCATACACCGTCAGCTGCCAGGGGCCGCCGCTTCGGGTAAGGGATACGGTCTCGCCGCTTCCTCGGGTCAGGGTGAAGTCGTACCACAGCAGGTCCGGCTCCTCCGGGGCCGTAACCGTGCAGCGCCAGGTGCCGCCGCTCGGTGTCAGGGGCACCGTCCGGTCAAGGCCGGAGAACTCCGCCCGGAGCCGCAGCACCCCGGCGCAGATGTCCTCCTCCCGGGAGCAGAGCAGGGAAAAAGACACTTCGGTGCCGCACAAAACGGCACCGAAGGGGTTTTTACATTGTTGGTCTTTAGAATCAAAATAAATCGACATATAAAACTCCTCCGACAGGTCAAAAAAGCCTCGCAGAGTTCGCGTCCGCAGACGCGAAAAATGGGGATCATTTTTCGCCAGCTCACTGGATCAGGGTGTTCTCCCCGGAAATCGTGGTGTCCGCGGAGGCGCTGGAGAAATAGGCGTTGATGATGTCCCGGGCGATGGGGGCCAGGTTGGAGCCGCCGCCGCCCTGCTCAATGACCGCGCACACGGCGATCTGGGGATCGTCGTAGGGGGCGAAGGCCACAAAACAGCCGTTGGAGAGCTCGCCGCCGGTCTCCGCCGTACCGGTTTTGCAGCCCACGGGCACGATGCAGCTGTTAAAGACATAGCTGAGGCTCCCGGTGGCCAGGCCCCGTGCGCCGGACTTCACCGCCTCCAGGGTGCTGTCCGCCATGTCCACATGGTTGCTGGGGCCCTTGTTGTAGGCGTAGACCACAGAGGAATTGTCGTAGGCCTTGGCGCTTTTCAGCAGGTGGGCGTCGTAATGGTCGCCGCCGCTGACCAGAGTGGCCACATAGTTTGCCAGCTGCAGGGGGGTGAAGAGGTTATAGGACTGGCCGATGGCGGCGGTAATGGTCTGGCCGTCGGTCCAGGTCTCGCCGATCTCCTCGGCGTACTCGGGACTGGCCAGCACCCCCTTGGAGTCGCCGATCTCAATGCCCGTGCTGCGGCCCAGGCCGAACTGGCTGGCGTAGTCGTCCAGCCGCTGAATGCCCGTGAGCCGCCCCACCTCGTAGAAGAAGTAGTTGCAGGACACGGTGATAGCCTTGGACACATTCACCGCCCCGTGGGTGCCGCCGGTGGCGTTATAGATCCAGCACTTGGGCTGGGGGAACTCGTAGTAGGTGTAGATGCCCCGGTCCACAATGGTGGTGGAGGGGGTGATCACCCCGGATTCCAGCCCCGCCACGGAGGTGCAGAGCTTAAAGGTGGAGCCGGGGGCATAGGTGCCGTCGGTGGCCCGGTTGAACATGGGCAGGGCGGGATCTTTGCTCCAGCTGTCGTACATCTCGTCCCACCGGTTCAGGTCGTAGGTGGGGTAGCTGGCCAGGGCCAGCACATCCCCGGTGCCCACGCCGATGACCGCCGCCGCGCCGCCCCGGGCCACGCCGTCTCTGCCGGTCATGGACTGGATGGTGGCGGCCAGGGAGTCCTCGGCCACCTTTTGCAGGTCGATGTCAATGGTCAGGGCCACGGTGTTGCCGGGCTGGGGCTCCTTGGCGTAAAGCTCGCCGGTAACCTTGCCGTTTTTGTCGGTGGTCACCAGCTTCACGCCGTTTACGCCGTGGAGATATTGCTCAAAGGCCTCCTCCACGCCGCCCTTTCCCACCAGGTCGTCCATGGAGTAGTCGCTGTTGTCCTTATATTTTTCGTTCCAGTCCTCGGCGAAGATGCGGCTCACCCGGCCCAGGATGTGGGCGGCATAGGTGGTGTTATACACCCGCTGGCTGGAGGTGCCTGTGGACACGCCTGCAAAGTGGCCGTCCACCACCTGGCTGATCACCCGCACCGGCACATCCTCGGCGAACACATAGCCGCCGGAAACCTCCGCGCCGTACCGCACCCCGGCGATGAGCCGGGCCTGCTGGTCGGTGTAGTCGGAGGAAATGGTGTAGATCTTCCGCAGCTTGGCCATCATCTCGTCGCCGGAGAGGGACAGGGTGATCTGCTCCTCCCCGGAATAGGCGATCTTGTAGTCGTCCATCCAGGTTGTAAAGGCTTCGCCGGGCTCCGGGTCCGTCAGGCTGTAGGGGTCGTCCCGGCCCAGGGGCAGGGGGTCGATCCAGGTGAGGCCCTCCTGGGTGCAGAGCTCCAGAAGCCGCCACACCGCCGCGTTGCACGCAGCGTCATCGGCAAAGCTCTCGGCGGAGAATTTCAGGGTGTAGGTCAGGCGGTTAGACACCAGCACCTTGCCGTTTCGGTCGGTGATGATGCCCCGGCTGGTCTCCACCACCTCCCGCTTGGCGGTGCCGGCGGCGGAAAGGGCCCGGTAGCTGTCTCCCTCAACGATCTGGTAATGCACCAGCAGAATGCCGAACAGGCACAGCACCGCCGCAAATACGCTCAGCAGCACGATGAGCCGGGTGCGGTAGGGATTATTTTTTTTCATGGGTCAGAGTTCCTCCTTTCCAGAGGGGCAAAGAGTCGAAAAAACCTTTCATTGGGCCTTATTCCCGGTCAAATACCCGCCGCAGCTTCCGCATGGGCAGGTATACCAGGGGCATCAGGGGAGCCGTCAGCAGCAGCTCCTTGCCCAGCAGCATCAGGGCGGAGAGGGGGGTAAAGTCCACCTTCGCCTGCAAAAACAGGATGTTCAGCACAGAGCAGCACACCATGCTCAGCACCCCGCACAGCATACAGCAGAAAAATGGCCACGACAGCACCTTGCCCGACAGCAGCTGCGTCACCACGAACACCACCAGAAACGCCACCGTGTAAAAGCACGGCAGCACCCCCGGCATGGTCAGGTCCATCAGCAGCCCCAGGGCCAGGGTGTAAATGGCGCTTTCGTGGGCGGTCTCCAGGGCGGCTACCGTGGACACCAGCACCGGGAATATAAAGGGATGCACCCCCCATACCCGCAGATGCACCAGCCCGAAGCACTGGACCAGGATGAAAAGCAGGGAGACCAGGGTGTAAGAGAGCCACTTATATACATAGTCACGATGTTCCACAGCGCACCCCTCAGTCTACAATGTCAAAGGCGGTGATGACGAACACCTGCACCAGGTTCTCCGGCCGGACATTGGGCTGCACCACGGCGTACTGGGTCAGGCCCGAGTCGTCCGTGCGTACATCCTCCACCGAGCCGATGACCAGGCCCGAGGGGAAGTAGCCGCCCAGGCCCGAGGTGAGCACCAGGTCGCCGCCCACCGGGGGATTGGTGCCGGAGAGATAGTTGAGCTTCACCTTGCCGCTGCTCATTAAGGACAGGTCGCCCATAGCCACGGCGGCCTCCCCTGTGCGGAACACCGTGGCGCCGAACTGGGCCTGGGTGTCCAAAACCGTTGCCACGGTACACCAGTTGAGCCCCACCTCCGTCACCACGCCCACCAGGGCGCCGTACTCATCCACCACGCAGTTGTTCACGGCCACGCCGCTGCTTGTGCCCCGGTTCAGGGTCAGGGTGGAGGCCCAGTTGGAGTTTTCGTACTGGGTCACCTTGGCGCTTTCAAAGGTGAAGTCCCTGCGCTGCTGGCGCAGATTCAGGAGGTTGCGCAGGCGCTCGTTTTCCTGGCTGTCCGTCTGGGCCTGGCGGTTGGCCTCCTCCAGCTCCGCAATGCGCTTTTTCAGCTCCTCGTTCTCCTTTTGCAGGGTGTCCACATCGTCGAATTTATCGCTGATAGACCCCACCCAATTGCCGATGGCGGCCCCGGCGGAGCGGAAGGGGGAGGCGATGGTCCCGGCGATGTTATCCAGCAGCCCCGTCCCGGTGGCGGAGAGGATGGACAGCGTCAGCACAATGACCACCGCCGCCGCCAGGATCCATATTCCCATTTTGTTAAAAAAATTCTTCATAGTTTACTCCAAAAGCTCGATCCCGAAGTCCCTGAGCATATCCGCCAGCAGGCCCACCGGCAGACCCATCACATTGAAAAAGTCTCCGTCGATGCGCTCTACCAGCAGCGCGCCCTTGCCCTGGACGCCATAGGCCCCGGCCTTGTCCATGGGCTCTCCGGTGCGAATGTAGGCCCGCAGCTCCTTTTCCGTGGCCGGACGGAAATACACATCCGTTTTTTGGGCCCGGGTGGAAATTTTCGTCCCCCGGCGCACGGTCACGCCGGTACATACCGTGTGCCGCTCCCCGGAGAGCATGGTGAGCATCTCCAGGGCCTCGGCCTCATCCCGGGGCTTTCCCAGGCGCTTTTCCCTTAAAAAAACCATGGTGTCGGCGGTGATGATGAGCTCATCCTCCCTGCACAGCAGGGCCGCCGCATCGGACTTCTCCCGGGAGATGAACTGCACGATCTCCTCCGGAGACAGGTTTTCCGGATAGCGCTCCTCCACCTCCGGCACCCGAATGTCAAAATCCGTGATGCCCATGCGGCCCAGCAGCTCCTGCCGCCGGGGTGACCCGGAGGCCAAAACGATCCTCTCCATAGTCTTACCTCCCGGTGGAGCCGAAGCCCCCGACGCCCCGCTCCGTTTCGTCCAGCTCCGTCACCAAATGTACCCGGGGCTGCACCACCGGTGTCACCATAAGCTGCGCAATTCTGTCACCGGGCTGCACCGTGTAGGACACATCGGAGAGGTTCACAAGCCCCACGGCGATCTCGCCCCGATAGTCGCTGTCGATGACGCCCACGCCGTTGGAAAGGCACACGCCCTGCCTGATGCCCAGCCCGCTCCGGGCGAACACCAGGGCCACATAGTCGGCAGAGGGCAGGGCGATGGCGATGCCCGTGGGCACCGTCTGCCGCGCTCCGGGGGCCAGGGTCACAGGGCTGTCGATGCAGGCCAGCAGATCCATGGCCGCCGAGCCGGGGGTGGCAAACTTGGGCAGGGGAAAGTCCTTGCCCATCTTGGGATGTACCGCTTTGATTTTCAGTTCCATGGGGTCAACCTCTCAAAAAGTAAATACAAATAGTAATATTATATGGCAGTAATACGAATAGTAAATAGCCTCGCAGAGTTCGACGTCCGCAGACGGCGAAAAAATCAAATCATTTTTCACCGCGACATGCGCGTGGGGAAAAATACCTCTCAGACTGCAAGTGTGGAATTTTTGCGCCCTGCGCAAAAATTATGCGCGCAGCAGGCTGCAAGCTTTTTGTCGGAAAATTCCGAAGGAATTTTCGACAGGGGTCACTCGACGCCGCGATAAAACAGGCCGCGTGTAAACTCGGTGGGTGGGGTCGAATCCCTTCCCTGATACCGCCGCAGGATGTCCAGAGCCTCCTCCGCCGTCTCGGTGGTGAAGCGGAGCCGGGCCCAGGTGAGGCCGCATTCTTTCCACTGGGGCTTATCCGCCAGATACAGGGCCTTGCTGTTTTGAATCTCGCTGCGGCAGCCGTGGGCGCAGAGCAGGGGAAAGGCTGCGCCGGTGCGGTCTGTGAGGGTGCCGCCCGTGCCATGGCTGCACTGGCCGCTGCACCGCAGGGGGCAGTTCTCCGTGATCATCAGCGGCAGCCGCCCGTAGACCACGGCCTCGCAGGGCAGGTACTTGGAAAGGTCCCGCACCTGCTGGTGCCGCAGCTCCGGGGACACCGTGGCGGCGGTCACGCCCAGCTCCCCCAGGAAAAGCAGGGAGAGACTGTTAAACACATTCAGGCCCATGTCGCCCCGAATTTCCAGACCCAGACCGGCGGCAATGGGCAGGTGGCCCAGGTTGCTCACCGCCACGGCGGAGAGCCGGGGGTGGGACTGCAAGGCCTTTCGGAAAGCGGCCTCGTCCTCCGTGCGGAAAACCCGGGGCAGCACGGCGCAGAGCCTTGTGTACCCGGCGTATTCCTCCAGGTCAATGGCATCCAATAGGGCAAGGGGCAGGTATAGATAGTCCACGGCCTTGGCCAGCTCCGGTGTGAGCTGGTGGGCATAGGTGACGGAGGCGGTGAGCTTCGGCGCGCCTGTGCAGGCCGCCGGAGCCGGGGGCGGCGCCGGGGTGTCAAGGACGCGCCGGGGCGGCTTTTCCGTCAGCAGCGCCCGGAGCCGGGAAAGGGCCTCCCGCCGCAGAGCGTTGATGCTTCCGGCGGAGAGCATCAGCCCCTCCTCCAGGGAAATATCTATCCTGCGGCACACAAATTCCGTGCCGCCGGTTTTTTGCAGCCGGGTGCGCAGCTCCTCCTCCGTCAGGGAGCGGCTTCGGGCCGCCTCCGGCACGGGGCCGTCTACGGTGACCTGCCGCCCGTCCGGGAGAGCCGCCGTCATAGCGGCCTGGGCTCCCGCCGCTATCCGGCAGGTGAAGTCCACCGCCACGGGCCGATTCTCCGCCCCGTTTTCATAGGTCTTGCGCACCTGCGCAAACCAGTCCTCGGGCCAGCGGGCATTTTCGGGCCGCATACCGAACATCTGCGGGCCACGCTTGCCCGTCCAGTATCCGTCGGTAAAGCCGCTGCGGGAAAAGGCCTGCTCCAGCTGCGCCGACTCCGCCGGGGAGGGGGGACGCTTTTCATCCAGCATACGGCGGTAAATGCCCGTCACCGCCCCCACATACTCGGGCCGCTTCATGCGCCCCTCGATTTTCAGGCACGCCACTCCCATTTCCTCCATTTGCCGGAGATAGGGGGAGAGATTATTGTCCTTTAAGCTCAGCAGGTATCCGCGCTTTTCGCCCAGGGCATAGGGCAGCCGGCAGGGCTGGGCGCAGGTGCCCCGGTTGCCGCTGCGGCCACCGATCATGGCGCTCATGGCGCACTGGCCGGAGTAGCACATACACAATGCTCCGTGGCCGAACACCTCCACCTCCGCTCCGCAGTGGCGGCAGATGACTTCCGTGTCGTGGGCGGAAAGCTCCCGGGCCAGCACCACCCGCTCCATGCCCAGCTCCGCCGCCAGACGGGCTCCGGCCAGGGTGTGCAGGCTCATCTGGGTGCTGGCGTGGAGGGGCTGATCCGGGGCCACCTGCCGGGCCAAAAGCCACAGGCCCCAGTCCTGCACCAGCACCGCATCCACGCCCCAGGCGCTGGCCTTGCGGAGGGTCTCCGCCGCCTCGGGCAGCTCCCGGTCGGTGAGGAGGGTGTTGAGGGTCAGGTAGACCTTCACCCCATGCCGGTGGCAGTAGTCCACGGCCTGGGGAAAGGTGTCATCGGTAAAATTCCGGGCGCTGCGGCGGGCATTGAAGCTGCCCAGGCCCATGTACACGGCATCGGCCCCGTTTTGCACGGCGGCCAGCAGGGCCTCCGGAGACCCGGCAGGGGAGAGAAGCTCCATTACTTCCGGCCCTGCTGCTGGGCCTTGTAGAGCTGGCGCTTCAGCTCGGAGGCCTCGTTTTTGGCCTGAGCGGCCTCGTCCAGATAGCTCTTCACCTGGCGGCGCAGGTTCTCCGCCGTCTGCTCGCTTTTCAGCAGCTCGTCGGCCAGGTTTACCGCCGCCAGCACCGCCGCGTCGCCCCGGCCCACCTTGGCCCCTGCGATGATCTCGGTCATTTTTTTGTCCACCAGAGACGCCACCTGCTCCATGTAGGCGGTGTTTTCCTCGGCCACCAGGGTGTAGTCCTCGCCGCAGATGTTCACTGTGATTCGATTCGCCATAGCTGCCTCCTGTTCTTTTTCTGAAAAAGGGTATACATCCTCATATTAAATCACTTTATTATAGCACATTTTTCCATGGGGAAAAGCCTTTTCTGTACGAAAATAAAAAATTAACAAATAAAATGCTTCCGCGGCTTTACGAAAAGGGGGTTTTCGTGTAAAATATACTCTGAATCTTTGTGCAGTCTAAAAAGCCTCGCAGAGTTCGCATCCGCAGACTGCAAGCTTTTTGGCAGAAAAACGAAGCTTTTTCGCCGGTATTTGAAAGGGGAGGGCGTATGGCAGGCTATATAATTCAGGATCGGGAGCAGATGCTCACCCTGCCTGCCCGGCAGGTGGACGCCCTGCTGGACCTTTCCGACGGCGATGCGGCGCTGCTGTACCTGTGCCTTATGCGCGTGGAGGGGGCGGTGACGCCGGAGCAGCTGATGGAAAAGCTGCACCTGAGCGCCCTGCGGCTCCAGGCGGCCCAGACCAAGCTGGAGAAGCTGGGCCTCATCCGTGCCCAGGCCCTGCCGGTGCCGGAGCCCCCGCGCCGGCCGGCGGAGTTTACCGACCGGGAGCTGGGGGACCTGCTGCGGGACGGCGAATTTCAAATGCTGGTGGAGGAGACGGAGCGGGCCCTGGGCAAAAAGCTCACCACCATGGACCTGAAGCGTCTGGCCAGCCTCCACCGGGAGGTGGGGCTGCCGGCGGATGTGATCTTCCTGCTGGTGCGCCACTGCGTAGAAAACCAGGAGCTTCGCTACGGCCCGGGCCGCCGGCCCACGGTGGCCTTCATCGAGCGGGAGGGGCACTACTGGGCAAAGCGGGGCCTGTTTGACCAGGAATCCGCCGCCCGGTTTCTCCGGTCGGTGTCCCAGCGCCGGGAGCGGACCGGGGAATACATGGCCGCCCTGCAAATGGGGGACCGCCGGCCGGTGGAGGCGGAGGAGAAGTACATCAGCCAGTGGATGGACTGGGGCTTTTCCCCGGAGATGGTGGCCATTGCCTACGAAAAAACGGTGCTGAAAAAGCAGGGCATGAACTGGAAATACTTAAACGGCATCCTGCGCCGCTGGAACCAGGAGGGCCTGCACACCCCGGAGGCCCTGGAGCAGGAAAAGCGGCCGGAACCCAAGTCCCAGCAGGGGAAAACCCAGGCCATTGAGGAATATATGAAGTGGTAAAAAACCTGGCGAAAAATCTTCGATTTTTCTGCCAAAAAGATTGCAGCCTGCTGCGCGCATAATTTTTGCGCCCGGCGCAAAAATTCCACACTTGCAGTCTGAGAGGTATTTTTCCCCACGCGCATGTCGCGGTGAAAAATGATCCCAATTTTTTGCCGCCTGCGGGCGGCAAACTCTGCGAGGCTTTTTGGAGAGAAACAAATGATATTATATAATAAGGCACGAAGGGGGCAGACATATGGCATACGATGGCAAGGTTATGCGCGCGGCGTGGCAGCGCTTTGAGGAGGACAAGCAGCGCCGGGCATCCCAGGCGGAGAGCCGCCGCCGGCGCATCTATCAGGAGGTGCCCCGGCTGGAGGAGATCGAAAAGCAGCTCCGGGGCACCGTGGGGCGCATTATGGCCCAGGCCCTGCGCCGGGGAGAGGACCCGGCCCCGGCTATTGCCCGGCTGCGGGCGGAGAATCTGACCCTGCAGCAGGAGCGCTCGGCCCTTCTCAAGGAGCATGGGTATCCCGCCGACGCCCTGGAGGAGCGGCCCCGGTGCATCCTCTGCGGCGACACGGGGTACTGCCGGGGCAGCGTCTGCGCCTGCCTGCAAAATTATTATGCCCGGGAGCAAATTCGTCAGCTCAGCAGTATGCTGGATGTAAGCACCCAGAGCTTCGACACCTTCGAGCTGGATTGGTACGACACCGAGCCCGGCGCCTTCAGCCGCAGTCCCCGGGAGACCATGGAGCGGAATTTCACCGTCTGCCGCCGCTTCGCCCAGGACTTTGGGCACTCCGGGGGCAACCTGCTCCTTTTCGGCGACCCGGGCCTGGGCAAGACCTTCCTCTCCGCCAGCATCGCCCGGGTGGTCAGCGAGGACGGATTTTCCGTGGTGTATGACACGGCGGGCCATGTGTTCGCCCGGTGTGAGGCGGCCAAGTTCCGCTCCGATGAGGAGCCGGACGCGGCGGAGGATGTGCGCCGCTATGAAAAGAGCGACCTGCTGATCCTGGACGATCTGGGCACGGAGATGACCACGGCCTTTGTCCAGAGCGCCCTGTATCAGCTGGTGAACAGCCGCCTTCTGGCGGGGAAAAGCACCGTCATAAACACCAATCTCACCCCGCCCGAGCTGGGCGTGCGCTACGGCGCGGCCGTCCGCTCCCGGCTGGAGGGGGAGTACACCGTCCTGCCCTTCATCGGCCGGGACATCCGCAAGCTGAAGCGGGAACGGAGCTGATTTTCCCGGCCCCGGCAGAAAAAAGTTACGCTATACACGGCACATCTAATATGCTATAATAGATTCAACTAACCTATAAAAAGCCTCGCAGAGTTTGCGCCCGCAGGCGCAAAAAATTGGGATCATTTTTCACCGCGACATGTGCGTGGGGAAAAATACCTCTCAGGCTGCCAGTGTGGAATTTTGAGCCAACGGCTCAAAATTATGCGCGCAGCAGACTGTAATCCTCTTGGCAGAAAAAACGAAGTTTTTTCGCCAGTTTTCTTAAGGAGAGTATAAAAACCATGACCGATACCATTGCCGCCATTGCCACCGCCCGGACGCCTGCCGCCATCGGCATTGTGCGCATTTCCGGGCCGGAGACCCTTTCGGTGGCGGACCGTGTGTTTCGGGCCAAAAACGGAAAGCCTGCCGCCGACCAGGCTACCCGCCGGATGCTCTACGGCCAGATGCGCACGGCGGAGGGGACGGTCATCGACGACGGCCTGTGCGTCCTATTTCCGCCCCAGAGCAGCTATACCGGCCAGTGGTCGGCGGAGCTGCACTGCCACGGCTCGCCTGTGGTGCTGGACGAGGTGCTGCGCAGCACCTTTGCCGCCGGGGCCCGGCAGGCCCGGGGCGGGGAGTTTACCAAGCGGGCCTTTCTCAGCGGGCGGATGGACCTGATTCAGGCGGAGGCGGTGGCGGACCTCATTGACGCCGAAACCGCCGAGTCTGCCCAAAACGCCGCCCTCCAGCTCTCCGGCGCATTGAGCCGGGGCGTGGAGCGGGTGTACGGCGACCTCATGGACATTACCTCCCGCTTTTATGCGGCGGTGGACTATCCCGACGAGGACATTGAGCCGCCGGAGCATCGGCAGATAGCCGATACCCTCACCGGCTGCCGCCGGGAGCTTCAGCGGCTGCTGGACACCTTCCGCCGGGGCCGCATTCTGAAGCGGGGCATCCCCACGGTGCTGCTGGGCCTGCCCAACGCCGGGAAATCGTCGCTGCTTAACGCTCTGCTGGGCTACGACCGGGCCATCGTCACCGAGGTGGCCGGCACCACCCGGGACACCCTGGAGGAAAAGGTCCGCTTCGGCGGCCAGCTTCTGCGGCTGTGCGACACCGCAGGCATCCGGGAGACGGGTGACAGCGTGGAGAAGCTGGGCGTGGACCGGGCCGTGGCGGCGGCGGAGCAGGCCGGCCTTTCCCTGGTGGTGCTGGACGGCTCCCAAAGCCTTACCGGCGGGGAGGAGGCTGTCTTGACCCTGGCGGAAAAGGCGGAGCATACCATTATAATTATCAATAAAAACGATCTGCCCCGGCGGCTGGACACGGGGGCCATACAGGGGCGGTTTCCGAACATCTGCGCCCTCAGCGCCCGGACCGGGGAGGGGCTGGAGGAGCTTGGGGCGCTGATTCAAAGGCTGTACCCCACGCCCCACCGGGAGACCGGGGCCCTGCTCACCAACAGCCGCCAGGCCGAGGCCGTAAGCCGGGCTTTGCAGGGGGTGGACCGGGCTGCCGCCGCCCTGGACGGGGGCCTGACCCCCGATGCTGTCCTCACCGATGCCGAGGAGGCCCTGGCCGCCCTGGGGGAGCTGACGGGCAAAAGCATCCGGGAGGACCTGGTAGCCACCATTTTCTCCCGCTTCTGCGTGGGGAAATAAACCCTGCTCCTACACGGATCGGAACCCACCGCATCGGGCGGACAGAGTCGTCCGCCCCTACGGATGACAACAAGAAACCTTGTGGAGCGGGTCGTCCGGGAGGCCGACCCCTACGCACCGTTTAACGATAGATCTTCGTAGGGCGGCGTGCCCTCACGCCGCCGCACGATAACCACCGCACCACCACGGCGGGCTGAGGGCAGCCCGCCCTACGGGTGGGTTACAAGGGGTGCGGTGCAAAGATGTATCCCCCAGTCACGGCTTCGCCGTGCCAGCCCCCTTTAGGCAAGGGGACCGAGGGGAAGGGGGTTGCGGCAATCCGTTTCTCCCGCCGCACATCCATCCGTTTCCTCTATTATCGTATTTCCCGCCGGGCTGCGCCCGGACAATTCATAAATAAACCAAAGGAGGGCATATTTTATGCGCGATTATGTTATCATGACCGATAGCTGCTGCGATCTCACCGACCAGATGGCCCGGGATCTGGAGCTGGAGGTCCTGCCCCTGACCATGCACATGGACGGACAGGACTACCCCAACGACCTGGCCGGCACGGCTATTTCCAACCAGGAGTTTTATAAGCGCATCCGCGCCGGGAAGCTGGCCACCACCTCGGCGGTGAATGTGGGCCAGTTCCAGGACGCCATGCGCCGGGTGCTGGAGAGCGGCAGGGACATCGTCTGCGTCTGCTTCTCCTCGGCCCTCTCCACCACCTATCAGTCCGCCGTCATTGCGGCGGAGGACCTGCGCGCGGAGTTTCCGGAGGCGGAGATCCATGTGGTGGACTCCCTCAGCGCCTCCCTGGGCCAGGGCCTGCTGCTGTATTTGGCCGTGGAGCAAAAGCGAAAGGGCCTCACGGCGGCGGAGCTTGCCAAGTGGGTGGAGGATAACCGCCTGACCGTGTGCCACTGGTTCACCGTGGACGATCTGAACTTCTTAAAGCGCGGGGGCCGGGTCAGCGCCACCACGGCGCTGCTGGGTACCATGCTCTCCATTAAGCCCATTATGCACACCTCCGACGAGGGCAAGCTGGTCCCCGTCAGCAAGGCCCGGGGCCGCAAGGCCGCCATTGCCGCCCTGCTGGATAAGATCGAGGCTCTGGGCATTCACCCGGAGAAGCAGACCATGTTCATCTGCCATGCCGACTGCGAGGAGGACGCCAAGGCCGTGGCCCAGACCATCCAGGACCGCTTCGGCACCCCCACGGTGCACATTAACTACATCGGGCCCGTCATCGGCAGCCACACCGGCCCCAACACCATGGGCATCTTCTTTGTGGGCACCCAGCGATGAACTGGATCGAGGTACATATCGACACCTGCCCCGGGGAGCTGGACGATCTCTGCGCCCGGCTGGAGAGCCAAGGCATCACCGGGCTGGTCATCGACGATGAGGCGGATTTCAAAGATTTTTTGGAAAATAATCACCAGTACTGGGACTATGTGGACGACGATCTGTTGCAGGAGAAAAAGGGCCTGTGCCGGGTGACCTTTTACCTCTCCGATGACCCGGACGGCCAGCGTCAGCTTGCAGACATTGAAAAAATGGTCGGGGCGCTTCCCCAGGCGCACCTGAGCCGGGCCGCTGTCCAAGATGCCGACTGGGAGAACAACTGGAAGCAGTTTTATAAGCCCATGGAGATCGGGGAGCGGCTATTGGTGATCCCGGAGTGGGAGCAGGCCGGTACCTCCGGCCGGGTGGAGCTGCGGCTGAACCCGGGCCTTACCTTCGGCACCGGCAGCCATGCCACCACCCGCCTGTGCCTCCGGGCTTTGGACGCCCATATTCACGGCGGCGAGCGGGTCCTGGACCTGGGCTGCGGCAGCGGGATTTTGTCCATTGCCGCCCTGTGCCTGGGCGCGGCGGAGGCCTTTGCCTGCGACATCGACGATAAATGCGTGGATGTGGCCTATGAAAACGCCGCCATCAACGGCATCGGCAAGGACCGCTACACCGTCCGCTGGGGCAATGTGGTCACGGACCGGGCCCTGCAAAGGGAGTTTGGCGGGGAATATGATATTGTGGTGGCCAACATTGTGGCCGATGTCATCATAGGCATCTCCCCCCAGGTGCGCCCGTTTCTGAAAAAAGGCGGCCTGTTCCTCTGCTCCGGCATCATTGACACCCGGGCCGAAGAAGTGGCCGACCGCCTTCGCCAGGACGGATGGGAGATACGGGAGACCAACACCAGTGAGGGCTGGTACAGCTTCCTCTGCCGCTGAAAAAATTGAATTAAGCCGAAAAGCACCCCCCGGCGGGGTGCTTTTTTGCGCGCATAAAAATTACGGGCGGGGCAGAGCCCCGCCCCTACGCACCATCAAGAACCCCCCTGCATCGGGCGGACAGAGGCGTCCGCCCCTACAACCCTTTTCGTAGGGGCCGATGCCCACATCGGCCCGCCCCACGCACTACTTGTTACCCACCCGTAGGGGGCGGCGTCCCCGACGCCCCGCTTTCGCGCACCTCCATGTAATGCGTAGGGCGGGCTGCCCCCAGCCCGCCGCCTCACCGCACGCCTTATAACGGACGCGGGGCGTCGAGGACGCCGCCCCCTACGGAGTTCTATCGGTGAATGGTGTGTAGGGGTCGGCCTCCCGGACGACCCGAACCGGGCTTATGCCGCACCCCTTGCAAAAAACAAAAAACCGCGCAGAGATTCACTCTGCGCGGTTACTTCTCGGATACGGTTTCTTCTCGTCCGTAAGCCCGGCCAAATAGTCCATGCTGGTGTGCAGCGCCTGGGCCACCCGCTTGCACTGCTCGAAGCTCAGGTACCGCTCGCCCCGCTCGATCTTGGAGTAGGCGCTCTGGTCGATGCCCGTCAGCATCTGCATTTTCACCTGCGTATAGCCCCGCTCTTTGCGAAGCTCCCGAATTCTGCTCAATTTCATCACCCAATGAAATTATGCCAATTTGTCCTATTGATTATAGGGTCAAATTGTCCTATAATTAGAAAAAGGGAGGTGAAAATCAATGCCCGATTACAAAGAAATGTACCTCATCATGGTCCGCGCCGCCGAGCAGGCCCAGAACATCCTCATCGAGGCCCAGCAAAAGTGCGAGGAGATGTACCTGGACGCCCAGGACGACGAGGACTGACCCCCGCCACGCGAACTTTTTTGGATTTCCCGACAGCTTTCACACTTTTTTTTCGCCTGTTTCTGTTATATTCGAGAAAAAGGAGGCGGTTTGCGTGAAAAATATTCCCAAAAGTGAGTTCATTTCCAGCCGTGTACGGTACATACCCTTAGAGCGCATCGTGCCCAATCCCCACCAGCCCCGGCGGGATTTTGACCCGGAGGGCCTGTCGGAGCTGGCCGACAGCATCCGTCAGTACGGGGTTTTGCAGCCCGCCACGGTGCGCACCCGGGGCCGGGACTATGAGCTGGTGGCCGGGGAGCGGCGGCTTCGGGCGGCCAAGATGGCCGGGCTTCGGGAGCTTCCGTGCCTCATCGCCCAGGTGGGGGAGGAGGACTCGGCCCTGCTGGCCCTGATGGAGAATCTCCAGCGCCGGGACCTGAGCTTTATGGAGGAGGCGGCGGCCATCGCCCAGTTGGTGCAGCGCTGGGGCCTGAGCCAGGAGGAGGCGGCCCGGCGCCTGGGCAAGAGCCAGTCTGCCGTGGCCAATAAGCTGCGTCTGCTGCGCCTGCCCGAGGCCGTGGTGGAGCAGATCCGGCAGGGAGACCTCTCCGAGCGTCACGCCCGGGCCCTGCTGCGGCTGACGGACCCGGAGGAGCAGCTGGCGGCGGTGAAAACCATCCTGGCCCGGCACCTGAATGTGGCTCAAACGGAGGAATACATAGAGAACCTGCTGCGGGAAATACAAACGGCACCGCCCCGACGGCGGCCCACCTTCATATTAAAGGATGTCCGTCTGTTCCTCAACAGCCTGGACCGCTCCCTGAATCTCATGCGCTCGGCAGGGGTAAATGCCGCCTGCGGCCGCCAGGACACGGAGGATGAAATCCTGCTGACCATCCGCATCCCCAAGGCCCGGAGGGTGGGGTAGGAGGCGCATTGGCCCGTAAAAAATCCGTAGGGGCCGATGCCTATATCGGCCCGCCCTCCGTACCAAGTACCCGTTTCTGCGTAGGGCGGGCTGCCCTCAGCCCGCCGCCCAATACCCCACGCACCCCCAAAACCCAAAGAGCCGCAGAGAAATTATATTCTGCAGCTCTTTTTGCGTGTGCTGTTAATTGTAAGCCACAGCAAGCAGCTTTTGGCTGACGCGGGTCTGCACCTCAAGATAATAGGCCAGTTCCTCGTCATTCAAATCTTCGTTTTCCCACTGGTCAAACTTCTTTGCAAAATCAGCATATTTGCTCATGTAGCTGGCGTAGTCAGCTATCAAGGCAATATCGCCGGGATTGCTGTTATATTTTTCCATAAAAGCAACATATTCGTCCACAAAAGCCTCATAGCTGTCCATGGCCGCCTTGAAGTCGCTGCGGAGGCCAGAGGTATTTTCCGGCTTGTTGGTCTGCTCGGACTGGTCGGGTGTGGGCGTGACGGGTTCAGGGGTGGTTGTGGTGTCTTCCGGTGCCTTGACTTCTACCATCATGATATTATTGCCCCGGTATGTCAGCGAAATATAATAGCCCGCGGCATTTTCGGCACGGTAGTAGGTGTCGCCCTTGTCATAATTTACGCTAAAGCCCGCTGCGTTGCAGTCGGCCATATACTGGTTAAAGTCTGCCTTGCTGGTGTCGCCGATGTACACGGAGAAATGGTTTTCATATTCATAATTGAATTTTCCCGTGGTAGACTTGGGCGCAGGCACCTGCTGGCCCAGTACGCTGGTGGGCCAGGAAATACGCCCAAATGCCATGGGCGCCTCCAGCGAAATGGACAGGCGCTCGCCAATGTGGCTCAAGCTAAGGAAGTAGCCCTCGGCATCATAGGCGGAGTAGTCGCTTGTGCCCTTGTCGGCATCCACGGTAAAACCTTTGGCAATGCACTCACGCAGATACGCGGTGTATCGGTCGTCGGATACCTTGTCAATGTAAACACTGAGTTCTTCGGCGGTGTTGGTGTACAGGGATCCTTTGTTAGAGGGTGGGACGGGGAGACGCTGGTGCAGTTCGACATTATCCCAATTGATCTTATCGTTTTTCTTGCCGCCTGTAAATGCGTTGATAGCTGCAATAACAACAACGGCTATCAGGACATAGAACCACCACCGCTTTGTGATGGGGCGAGCAGTCTTTTCTTTCGGGGCAAAAGGCGCTTGGTCTGCAAATTTATTTTTCATAGCTGATTTCCTTCCTTCCTAACGGTTGATAGGTACTTGTAACTCCATAATAGTAAAAATATTTACTAAAGTCAATAGTAAATATTTTTACTTGCGTATACTACCTCACAGAAAGGTGGGGGAAGATATGAATACGTATACCATTAATCTGCGAAATCTCCGGGAGGATCACGACCTGACTCAGCAGCAGGTGGCGGAGTATTTGGGGACATCGCAGACCATGGTGGCCCGGTATGAGCGGGAGGCCAGCGAGCTGCCCTTGCGGCACTTCATTCGTCTTTGCCAGCTCTATCAGGTGTCTGCTGATGAGGTGTTGGGGCTGCGGCGCAGAAGATAAAAACCACAGAGGGACAGGCCAGTGCCTGTCCCTCTGTGCTATAAATGCCATAAATATTACTTCTTTTTCTTTGTCCGCTCTTCGATTTTTTTACCCGCCCATTTGGCCAGGTTTACGCAGGCGGCAGCGGTGGCCGCCAGCAGCACGGTGCCCAGGGCAAGCTGTTTTTTCGGCTTCATATCAGTATGCCAGCCTCTCTGCCAGGTATTCCTTCAGCTGACTGATGGGCACGCGCACCTGCTCCATGCTGTCCCGCTCCCGGACGGTGACGCAGTTGTCCCCGGCCTTTTCTGCGTCGCCCACGGTGTCAAAGTCCACGGTGATGCAGAAGGGGGTACCCACCTCGTCCTCCCGGCGGTAGCGCTTGCCGATGGAGCCGGTCTCGTCGAAGTCCAGCATCCACTCCTTGGAAAGCTCCTCATAGATCTTCCGGGCGGGCTCGGACAGCTTCTTGCTCAGGGGCAGGATGGCCGCCTTGTAGGGGGCCAGAGCCGGGTGCAGGTGCAGCACCACACGCACATCGTTCTTGCTCTCGTCTACCGTTTCCTCATCGTAAGCGTCGCACAGCACCGCCAGCACGCTGCGCTCCACGCCCAGAGACGGCTCCACCACATAGGGGATATAGCGCTGGTTGGTCTCGGGATCGAAGTAGGTCAGGTCCTTGCCGGAGGTGTTTTGGTGCTGGGTCAGGTCGTAGTCGGTGCGGTCAGCCACGCCCCACAGCTCGCCCCAGCCGAAGGGGAAGAGGAACTCAAAGTCCGTGGTGGCCTTGGAGTAGAAGCACAGCTCCTCCGGGTCGTGGTCACGCAGACGGAGATTCTCGTCCTTCAGGCCGATGCCCAGCAGCCAGTTGTGGCAGAAGGTGCGCCAGTAGTTGAACCACTCCAGGTCGGTGCCGGGCTTGCAGAAGAACTCCAGCTCCATCTGCTCGAACTCCCGGACCCGGAAGATAAAGTTGCCCGGGGTGATCTCGTTGCGGAAGGACTTGCCGATCTGGCACACGCCGAAGGGCAGCTTGCGCCGGGTGGTGCGCTGGGTATTGACAAAGTTGGTGAAGATGCCCTGGGCGGTCTCGGGCCGCAGGTACACGGTGTTCTTGGCGTCTTCGGTGACACCCTGGAAGGTCTTGAACATCAGGTTAAACTGCCGGATGTCGGTGAAATTGTGCTTGCCGCAGGAGGGGCAGGGGATGTTCTTGTCCTCCACGAAGTCCTTCATCTCCTGCTGGGAGAAGGCGTCGATGGGCTTGGGCAGCTCCACACCGTTTTCCTGGCACCACTGCTCAATGAGCTTGTCGGCCCGGAAGCGCTCCTTGCACTCCTTGCAGTCCATGAGGGGATCGGAGAAGCCTGCCAAATGGCCGCTGGCCACCCAGGTCTGGGGATTCATCAGAATGGCCGCATCCTGGCCCACATTGTAGGGGTTTTCCTGAACGAATTTCTTCCACCAGGCCTTTTTGATGTTGTTCTTCAGCTCCACGCCCAGGGGGCCGTAGTCCCAGGTGTTGGCCAGGCCCCCGTAAATTTCGGAGCCGGCGAAAATGAAGCCGCGGTTTTTGCACAGGGCAACGATCTTGTCCATGGTTTTCTCGGTGTTTTTCATAGGGATTCTCCTTTATGGTAAGTTTTTTCAGTTCAGTAAAAAAACGCCCTGAACTGCCGACGCAGCTCAGGGCGAACTAAAATCATAGTCCGTGGTTCCACCTGAATTCGGAAAACTCCGCACTCAACGGCCATAACGGTGCCATCCGGCGGGCATTTCCTCCCGCAGCTCCGGGCCGCCACGCCCATCATCGCCTGTATTGCGTTAAGGGTATCACTTTTTCCCCCGGGAGTCAAGAGAAACTTTTGTGTGTTACGACCCAATATAAATTTTTGCGTAGGGGCGACCCTCGCGGTCGCCCGCCCCACCGCACCGGCAGGGCACGCGGGCCCTGCCCTACAAAAATGTACGGCTGCAGGGCGGGACCCATGTGTCCCGCCGTACCCTGCGCTTCTTGTTAACGGTGTCATTGCCGGGGCGCAAAGCGCCCGTGGCAATTCGCATATTCCCGCGACAAACAAAAAGAGAACATCCTCTCGGATGTCCTCTTGGTGCGGTTCATTAGCCAATGTTGTTCAGCTTCAGAGTCAGAGCGCTCTTCTTGTGGGCTGCATTGTTCTTGTGCAGCAGACCCTTGGCAGCAGCCTTATCGATGCTCTTCACTGCGACCTTGTAAGCGCCCTCGGCCTCGGTGCGATTGCCTTCAACGGCAGCAGCCTCGAACTTCTTGATAGCGGTCTTCAGTGCGGAGCGATTGGCCTTGTTACGGGCATTGCGAGCCTCGGACACCAGAACACGCTTCTTAGCAGACTTGATATTCGGCAAACCATACACCTCCCCGATGATCAATTTTGCGCTTCGCTTAAAAAACATCCACGCAGGATGATATTTTAGCATTGTTTTCCGCAAATTGCAAGCCTTTTTTTGAGATTTGCCGGAAAAAATTGAATATTTTCAAATTTCGGCGGCAACCTACGCCATAGCCACAATATTTTGTGTTTTAAGAAGGGGTGTGACCACAAGCGTGAGCGTATTGGGAACGGATCTGGCGCTGGAAGCGGCGCAAATGCAAGCAAAAACCGCCCGCCTGACCAGCCGCCCGGGCCTGGAGGTGCGGCGCCGAGAGCGCGGCGGCTACGCCCTGACGGCCATGGACCTGACGGACCCCCATCGGGCGGCGGAGCTGCAGCGGCCGGTGGGTAAATACATCACCATGGAGCTGGGGCCGTACCTGCACCGGCAGCGGGACTTTTTTGCCCGGGGCGCCGGGTGCATCGCCCGGGAGCTGACGGCGCTGCTGCCGGAGGGGGCGGGACCGACCCTGGTGGTGGGCCTGGGCAACCGCTCCCTGACGGCGGACGCCGTGGGCCCCCTGGCCCTGCCGCACATTTTAGTCACCCGCCATATGCTAGCCGCCATGCCGGAGGAGTTTGCGGGCTTTTCCTCTGTTGCGGCGCTGGCCACCGGGGTCTTAGGGGAGACGGGGCTGGAAAGCTCCGAGATTATCGCCGCGGCGGCGGAAAAGCTGCGGCCCCGGTGCATCATCGTCCTGGATGCCCTGGCTGCCGCCACTCGGGAAAAGCTCTGCGCCGTGCTGCAGCTGACGGACACGGGCTTGACCCCCGGCTCCGGGGTGGGCAACCACCGCAAGGAGGTGTCCCGGCGAACGCTGGGGGTGCCGGTGCTGGCCCTGGGCCTGCCCACGGTGATCCGGGCCGAGCAGCTGGTAGGGGAGGAGACCCCGGCGGAGGGGGAGCCCCTGTTCGTCACCCCCCGGGACATCGACCAACGGGTCCGGGAGCTGAGCCGCATGATGGCCTACGGCATAGACCTGGCCCTCCAGCCCCACCTGACGGTGGAGGATATCACGGGTTTGCTGGGGTGAGGGGAGAGGAAGGCTTCGGCAAAGATTCCCCGGGACGGTCAGTGGCCCCGATAGACCCCTTGACACCCCCGAATTTTCTGCTATAATAAGCATAGAAAGGGCGCTGCGACAAGCGGTTAGCCCGACAGGTTTATTTTTCTAAGTGTGCTTAGAAACCGTCACCGGCCAGGGTGGCGGTTTCTGCGTTTTACGATGATCGTAACCGTGTAAGGCCCGATATGTAAAGTAACGCGCATTGCCTCACCCCCTTTCGGGTGGTGTGACTAACCGCCTGCCGTTCGTGCAGCGCCTGACGAAATTATAGCAAATTAGTTAAAATTTGTCAATATAATGTCTGCGGCAGAGCAAATCACCTGCTCTGCCGCGTAAAAACAGGAGGACACCGCCGGGGTGTCCTCCTGCTGCTGTATTCGGGTAAAAATCCGGGCCTTACTTGATGGGCTCGCCGGCGGCCTCCTTGGCCTTGATCTCCTTCATGGCGTCCTTGTGGCTCAGGTTCACGCGACCCTTTTCGTCGATCTCCGTGACCTTTACCCACATCATGTCGCCGATCTTGCAGGCGTCCTCCACCTTCTCGATGCGGTGGTCGGCCAGCTTGGAGATATGCACCAGGCCGTCCTTGCCGGGGGCCAGCTCCACGAAGGCACCGAAGGTCATCAGGCGCACCACGCGGCCATAGTACAGGGCGCCCACCTCGGGCACGAACACGATGTCGTCGATGCACTTCTTGGCGATGGCGCAGCTCTCGGCGTCGGGGGAGGCGATGTGGATGGTGCCGTCGTCGTCAATGTCGATCTTGGCGCCGGACTCGGCCACGATCTTCTGAATGACGCTGCCGCCCTTGCCGATGACCTCGCGGATCTTGTCCGGGTCAATGTGCATGGTGACCATCTTGGGGGCGTACTTGCTGACCTCGGGCCGGGGCTCGGCAATTGCCGGCAACATTACCTGGTCGAGAATCTGGCAGCGGGCATCGTAGGTGATGTCCAGGGCGTTCTGAATGATCTCCATGGTCAGGCCGTCGTTCTTCAGGTCCATCTGAATGGCGGTGATGCCCTTCTTGGTGCCGGCCACCTTGAAGTCCATCTCGCCGTGGAAGTCTTCCACGCCCTGAATGTCGATAAAGGTGGTGAAGGAGCCGTCGTCGTCCTGGATCAGACCGCAGGAGATGCCGGCCACCGGGGCCTTAATGGGCACGCCCGCGTCCATCAGCGCCAGGGTAGAGCCGCAGATGGAGCCCTGGGAGGTGGAGCCGTTGGAGGAGACCACCTCGGACACCACGCGGATGGCGTAGGGGAACTCCTCTACCGGGGGAATCACGGGCAGCAGGGCACGCTCTGCCAGCGCGCCGTGGCCGATCTCCCGACGGCCGGGGCTGCGGGCGGGCTTGGCCTCACCCACGGAGTAGCCGGGGAAGTTGTAGTGGTGCATGTAGCGCTTCTCGGTCTCCTCCCAGATGGTGTCCAGCTTCTGGTTGGCGGAGAGGGTGTCCAGGGTGCAGACGGAGAGCACCTGGGTCTGGCCCCGGGTAAACAGGCCCGAGCCGTGGACACGGGGCAGCACGGCCACCTCGGCGTCCAGGGGACGGATCTCGTTCTTCTGGCGGCCATCTACACGGTGACCCTCCAGCAGCCAGGCCTTCACGATCTTCTTCTGGAACTTGTAGGTGAACTCCTCCAGGTACTGATCCATATCCGGATACTCCTCCAGATACTTCTCGTGCCAGTGCTCGATCATCTCGTTCCAGCGGGCCTCGCGGATATTCTTGTCGTCGGTGTCCATGGCGGCCTTGGCCTCGTCCATGAAGTCGGCTACGATCTTGTCAAACAGCTCCTGGTTGAAGTCGGCGTGGGGATAGTCAAACTTGGGCTTGCCGATCTCGGCGACCATCTGATTGATGAGGGCGATCTGCTTCTGATTCTCCTCGTGGGCCATGCGAATGGCCTCGAACATCACATCGTTGGGCACCTCATTGGCGCCGGCCTCGATCATGACCACCTTCTTGCCCGTGGAAACCACGGTCACATCCAGGTCGCTGACCTTGCGCTGCTCGCTGGTGGGGTTAAAGAGCAGCTTGCCGTCCACCAGGCCCACCTTCAGGGCGGCCACGGGCCCGTTCCAGGGAATGTCGGAAATGGCCAGGGCGGCGGAGGTGCCGATGAGGGCGGCTACCTCGGGGGAGCAGTCGTGATCCACCGCCATCACGGTACACATCACGGACACATCGTTGCGGAAATCGGAGGGGAACAGGGGGCGGATGGGCCGGTCGATGACGCGGCTGGTGAGGATGCCCTTCTCACCGGGGCGGCCCTCGCGGCGGTTGAAGCTGCCGGGAATGCGGCCCACGGAGTACATCTTCTCCTCAAAGTCCACGCTCAGGGGGAAGAAGTCGATGCCGTCCCGGGGACGGGGGGCAGCGGTGACGCAGCAGAGCACACGGGTGTCGCCATAGCCCACCATCACGGCGGCGTTGGCAAGCTCGGCCAGCTTGCCAACTTCCAGGGTCAGGGGGCGGCCGGCCAGGTCCAGCTCATACTTGTGGTAGCCGGGGAACTGGCGCTTGGTAATGATCGTTGACATGGTTTTATCTCCTTTTTAAATTGGATTTCCTCCGGAGATAAACCCTTTAGCACTTGAAAGCGCGTCCCCGCACAGGGCGCAGTTTCAAACGCTAAAGGTGCCGTTTTCTCCGGCGGATGGATTGACGCGGCAGGTAAATGCGAAAACAGGGTGGCGCAGGGGAGCCTGCACCACCCGGATTCCTGAAATTATCGACGCAGACCCAGCTTGGCGATCAGAGCACGATAGCGCTCGATGTCCTTCTTGGCCAGATAGTCCAGCAGACGACGGCGCTTACCGATCATCATCTGCATACCGCGGCGGCTGTGGAAGTCGTGGGGATGCACCTTCAGATGAGCGGTGAGCTGGCTGATGCGCTCGGTGAGGATAGCCACCTGCACCTCGGGGGAGCCGGTGTCGCTTTCGTGGGTACGGTTGGCCTCAATGATAGAGGTCTTTTGGTCTTTCAGCATCATGGTTTTGTTCCACCTTTCTTTTTGTTTTACCCGTTGTCTGAGTGCCGGGACGGGTGAAGCATCCGCGGGACTAAGGCAAGGGCAACCTGTACGCATAGCGTGCGTACTTAATTAAGATACCACACTCATTGCGCCTTGTAAAGCCTGATTTTTGAAAAAATAAGGTTTTTTCCGCAAATTATTGCAGGGAAATGGCATCCGTAGGGCACCCCTCCGCCGCCGCCTGCACGCTCAGCTGCAAATCGGTGGGGATATCCTCGTCCCGGGCCACCGCCGTCTGCCCCGGCAGCAGGGAAAACACCTCCGGGCAGACCGACACGCAAAGCCCGCACTGAATGCAGCTCTTGGCGTAGACCATAGCCTTCATATTCGACCCTCCTTTATATTAAATATGTAAGGCTGTATGGCAAAAAAAGACTCCGTAGGGGCGACCCTTGCGGTCGCCCGCCGCAAGACACTTCTTGTAAAACTCCGTAGGGGCGGGGTTTTACCCCGCCCACGGGAGGGGCAGAGCCCCTCCCCTACGCACCGCAAGATACGCTTCCGTAGGGGCGACCCTTGCGGTCGCCCGCAACCTGAGAGGTAACGGGGCGTCGGGGACGCCGCCCCCTACGAAGTTCTATCGGTAAATGGTGCGTAGGGGTCGGCCTCCCGGACGACCCGAATCGGTTTTCCACGACACCCACCGGCAGGGCACGCGGGCCCTGCCCTACAAAAATATTATGTGCCATCCCGGGCGGACAGAGTCGCCCGCCGCAAGACACTTCTTGTAAAACTCCGTAGGGGCGGGGTTCTACCCCGCCCGCGGGAGGGGCAGAGCCCCTCCCCTACGCACCGCAAGATACGCTTCCGTAGGGGCGGACGACTTGAAAATTGGTGCCACCGGGCCGATGTAGGCATCGGCCCCTACAAAGTAATGCCTTGTAGGGCGGGACCCATGTGTCCCGCCGCACACCGCACCCCAAAAGACGTTGCCTCCCTTGCCTAAAGGGAGGGGGACCAGCCGCAGGCTGGTGGAGGGATTCCGTGCGGGGCAAACGGCTGCGCATTTTCCGCGCGTTCGTGCGGGGAAGAATCCCCCAGTCACGGCTTCGCCGTGCCAGCCCCCTTTAGGCAAGGGGGCCAATATTGTATGCGGGGCGGAGCTCCGCCCCTCCCAGCATACCCGCCTCCGCAAAAAAATATTCCCCGCCCCCTTGACAGCCAACAGGGGGTATGATATATTAACCGTACTAATACTACTAATACACTAAAAACACAAGAGGGGAGGAGATACTGTGCTGCATTTGGACTATCGGGACAACCGCCCCATTCACCAACAGGTGCGGGACGGGCTGCGGCGTCTGATGGTAAGCGGCGTTCTGCAGCCGGGGGACCAATTGCCCTCGGTGCGCAAGCTGGCTACGGAGCTGGCCATCAATCCCAACACCATTCAGCGGGCCATGGCCCAGCTGGAGGCGGAGGGCTTCGTGTACACGGTGGCGGGCCGGGGCAGCTTTGTGGCGGAGGACGGCGACCAAGGTCGGCGCCGCATGGCTGAGCTTACGGAGGGCCTGCACGACACGATACTGGAGCTGCGGCAGCTGGGCATGACAGAGCAGCAGTGGCTGGATCTGTGGAGAGAGGAGGAAGGAAAATGATCGAGGTAAAAAATCTGGTAAAAACCTTTGACGGCTTCACAGCCCTGGACAGCGCCACTCTCACCGTACCCAGGGGGGCGGTGTACGGCCTGGTGGGCCCCAACGGCGCAGGCAAGTCCACGCTGCTGCGCCACATCACCGGGGTCTATAAGCAGGATAGCGGCCAGGTGACGGTGTGCGGCGTTCCGGTGTATGAAAACCGCCATGCCAAGGAGCGCATCGTCTCCATTCCCGACGACTGGTTCTATTATAATCAGTCCACCATCCGGGAGATGGCCAAGCTTTACGCGGGCCTGTATCCCAAGTTCGACTGGGAGCGCTTTGACAAGCTTCGGGGGCTGTTCAACCTGCCGGAGAAGAAGCCCATCCGCCGCATGAGTAAGGGTATGCAGCGCCAGGCGGCCTTTTGGATCACCATGAGCTGTATGCCCGAGTACCTGGTGCTGGATGAGCCGGTGGACGGCCTGGACCCGGTGATGCGTCGGCAGGTCTGGCAGGTGCTGCTGGATGATGTGTCCGCCCGGGGCACCACGGTGCTTCTCTCCAGCCATAACCTCCGGGAGCTGGAGGATGTGTGCGACCATGTGGGCATTATGGATAAGGGCAAGGTGCTTTTGGAGCGCACCCTCTCGGATCTGCAGGATAACACCGTGAAAATACAGGTGGCCTACAAAACGGCAGAGGAGCCCACCCTCCCCGCCGAGCTGCAGGTGCTCCATCATTCCCGGGTGGGCCGGGTGCATACCTATATCATGCGCGGCAGCAGCGAGGAGATCTGCCGCCGTATGCAGATCACCGACCCGGTGCTGCTGGAGGCCATCCCCCTGACCCTGGAGGAAATCTTTATCTATGAATTAGGAGGTGCGGACGATGCTGCTCACAAAATCCTTCTTTAACCCGGCTCTGCTGCGCAGCGACCTGCGCCGCTGCTGGCCCCTCTTTGCCGGCTATACCTTCCTGTGGTTCTTGATTTTGCCCCTGCGGATGTGGAACGATGTCCCGGCGGACCTGCAAGCTGCCCATCCGGATGTGGCTCGGCGCGTGGCCCTGGAAATCATCGGAAACGCCACCACCGCCGCCATTTGGATCCATCTTATTTTCGGCATTGTCCTGGCCATGGCCCTGTTTTCCTACCTGTCCAGCGCCCGGGGCACCTACGGTATGCACAGCTTCCCCGCCAGCCGGGGCTGCCAGTTCCGCACCCATTTGCTGAGCTGCGTGGGCTGCGTGGCAGTGAGCAATGTGCTTATCTGCCTGCTCTCGGCCCAGAGCGGCGGCACCCATTGGGGGGCCAGCCTTTCCTGGCTGGTGTTCTCCCTGGTGACCTTCCTGCTGTTTTTCTCCCTGGGTGTCTTTTGCTGTATGCTCTGCGGCTGGCTCCCGGCCATGGCCGTGGCCTACGGCGCGGTGAACTGCGTGGTCATCTTCTGCCGTATCCTGGCGGACGCCATGTGCAGCACCTTTTACCCCAGCTATAACGACACGGCGTTTTCCATGGGCCGAGATCATATCGTGGTCTGGCTCACCCCGGTCCTGCGCCTGCATCAGAACCTGTATGAAGTGTATAACAACGGCAGCGGCCCCCTCCTGAGCGCCGGCACCTGGAAGAGCCTGCTGGTGTACGGCATCGTGGCCCTGGTGCTGCTGGCGGCCAGCGCCCTGCTCTACCGCATCCGCCGCAGCGAGGCCTCCGGCGACACCCTGGCCTTCCGGCCTCTGCGCCCGGTGGTGCGGTGGGTGGTGGGCATCCTGGGCGGCCTGGGCCTGGGCCTTGTGCTGGCGGGGATACTCAGCTGCACCAAAAACACCCCGGCCCTGCTGGCCTGCATCGTGACCCTGGGCCTGGCGTGCATGATCGTCACCCAGATGCTCATTGCCCGGACCCCCCGCGTCTTCGGCAAGCTCTGGCCGGAGCTGCTGGCCCTGTGCGCGGTGCTCCTGGCCCTGACCCTGTGCATCAAGGCCGACCTCTTTGGCTTCGAGCGGCGCATTCCCCAGACCGACCAGGTGGAGTCTGTGGAGGTCTATCAGCGGGCCATTTACGGAAGCAAGGCAAGAATCACCGACCCGGAGGAGATCGGCGCCATTGTGCAGGCCCACCGCTACCTTGCCGACTGTGCTGCCAAAGAAAACCTCGGCTCCGACTGGTTGGGGAAGAACACCATTAGCATCACCTACCATCTGAAAAACGGCGGAACCCTCTCCCGGCAGTACCAGCTGCGCAATGAGGATCGCACCGCCGTCCGGGCTATGCTGGAATCGGAGACCTTCCGCCGCAGCCTGGTGCTGGACGAAGTGAATGTGAACGCGGATGCTCTCCGCCACGGCTATATAACCAATTTCGCAAAGGAACGGAGACGAGAGCTGACGGCCCAGGAGTGCAGGCTCCTGTATCAGACGCTTTTGGAGGACATCGCCCACATGAATATGCTGGACCGCGACCTCTATGACTACCAGGACCCCTGCCTCGATATCATGCTGGAGGACGATGAAAAAACCGTCTCCGCCAGACTCAATCCCCAGTGTACCCGCACCCTGGCCCTCCTGCAGGAGTGGGGCCTGATCGGCTCCCCCGGAGAAGCCTTCGGCACCACGGACAAGGAGGATGCAGAGGATACCATAGCATATTCCGGCGGCATACACAATATCGCCATCGGCTGATCCCAAAGCCCCGCCTACCCGGCGGGGCTTTAAGACTGTCGAAAAACCCTTCGGTTTTTTCAGCGTGATAAAAAAATTATGCGTAGGGGCGACCCTTGCGGTCGCCCGCGGGCGGGGCAGAGCCCCGCCCCTACGCACCATCAAGAACCCACTGCACCGGGCGGACAGGGTCGTCCGCCCCTACAACGCATTCCGTAGGGGCCGATGCCTACATCGGCCCGCCTCACTGCACTCCTTGTAACCTGTCATTGCGAAGCCAGTGCGCACACTGGCTGTGGCAATCCGTAACTCCCGCCCCCGGCACCTCTTGCGAAAGCAATGACACGCAAATTCCTTCGGCTTCTGGCTTGCCTCTCCGCCACTCCCTGCCTTTTTGCGAAAAAAACTTTCTAAAAAATAAAAATTTATAATATCCCCGTATTGAAAAACGAATTGCCCCGTTTTATAATGAAAAAAAACGCTCACAGGAGGAGAGCTTATGAACGAGATTTATGTAACCGGTCACCGAAATCCCGATACGGACTCCATTGCCGCCGCCATGTCCTATGCCGCGCTGCGCAATGCCCTGGGTGACCGTCGATATATTCCGGTCCATCTGGGCCATATCAGCGATGAAACGGAGCGTATGCTTCGGCATTTCGGCCTTTCCGAGCCCGAGTCCATCCGCACCGTACGCACCCAGGTCCGAGACCTGGATTTCGACACGCCTCCCTGCCTCAGTTCCTCCGTCACCATGGACCGGGCCTGGCATGTGATGCATGAGCAGCGCATTTCCGCTGTCCCCGTGGTCAATGACGACGGCTCCCTCTACGGTATGCTCTCTGCCGGCGACATTGCCACCTTCAGCATGGAGACTTTGGTGGACACCCGGGTGGAGGATCTGCCGGTATTCAACCTGGTCAGCGTCCTGGAGGGGCGCATTGTCAACGAGTGCACCGGCATCCCCACCAGCATCAGTGGCAATGTGGTGGTGGCCATGCCCCAGGCCTCCGAAAACCTCCGCTTTACCGGCAGCAACAATATCGTCCTGGTGGCCAGCCAGCCGGACATGATCCAGCGGGCCCTGGACCAGAAGGTCAGCTGCCTCATCATCTGCCGGGCGGATATTAACCCGGATCTGGAGAATTACGAGGGCGACACCTGCATCATCTCCACCCCCTTTGCCGCGGGCCGGGCCTGCCGCCTGATTTACCAGGCCATCCCCATCTCCCGCCCCTGCCAGCGGGGGGAGATCGTCTGCTTCCACCTGGATGATTATATCGACGATGTCCGCGAGGTGGTGCTAAAGAGCCGCTACCGCAGCTACCCGGTGCTGGATGAAAAGGAGCGGGTGGTGGGCACCCTGTCCCGCTATCATCTGCTCCGTCCCCGGCGCAAGCAGGTGGTTTTGGTGGACCATAATGAGTTTGCCCAGTCCGTCCCGGGCCTGGACCAGGCGGAGATCCTGGAGATCATCGACCATCACCGCCTGGCGGATATTCAGACCGGCCAGCCCATCTATGTGCGCAATGAGCCGGTGGGCAGCACCAATACCATCATCGCCGCCATGTACCAGGAGCACGGGGTCATCCCCTCGGGGCCCATGGCGGGTCTTATGGCGGCGGCCATCCTGTCGGACACGGTGATGTTCAAGTCCCCCACCTGCACCAAGCGGGATATTTCCATGGCCCAGCGCCTGGCCCGCATTGCCAATGTGAAGCTGGACGACCTGGGCAAGGAGCTGTTTTCCTCCGTCAGTCCCGATAAGCCCGTGCAGGAGCTTATCGCCTCCGATTTCAAGGAGTTCCACATTGCCGAGCAGATGCTGGGCGTGGGGCAGGTCACCTGCCTGGACTCTCTGGAAATCATGAACCGCAAGGACGAGCTGCTGAAGGAGATGGCCCGCCTCCGGGACGAGCGCCACTACGACATGGTGCTTCTGATGCTCACGGATGTGCTGCTGGAGGGCACGCAGCTGCTGTATGTGGGCAGCGACGACGCCATTCGCAACGCCTTCTCTGTGGAACCCAAGGACAACACCCTCTTCCTTCCGGGCGTCATGAGCCGCAAAAAGCAGATCATCCCCATGCTCACGGCCCTGTGGGGCTAAGAATTCCTGGCGAAAAAACTTCAGAATTTTCAAAATTCAAAACTCCCGGAATCCGTTTCCGGGAGTTTTTTTCAAAATCGCTGTAAGAATCGCCGTCAAAAACTGTCTTTAGAAGTGAAAGGCAACGAGGAAGGAGAGGGAAGCCCATGGACCACCTGGAGGATGCCGCCATTATCAGCCTGTATTGGCACCGAGACGCCCAAGCCATCCCTGCTACCGCCGAAAAATATGGCTCCTACTGCACCGCCGTGGCCCGGAATATACTCCGAGATCAACGAGACACGGAGGAGTGCGTCAACGACACCTATCTCCGGGCCTGGAACGCCATGCCGCCCCACCGCCCGGCGGTGCTGTCGGCTTTTCTGGGTAAGATCACCCGAAACCTGGCCCTGAACCGCCGCCGTAAGGACGCGGCGGAAAAGCGGGGCGGCGGGGAAGCGGACGCGGTATTTGAGGAGCTGGCACATGTGATTTCCCATCAGGACACCCCCGAGTTCGATTTGGACCGCCGGGAGCTGCTGGGAACTATCAACGAGTTTTTGGCCGCCCTCCCGGACACCAAGCGCCGGATTTTCGTCTGCCGCTACTGGTATTTTGACAGCGTGCCCGACATCGCCCGACGCTTCGCCCTCTCGGAAAACCATGTCTATGTCACCCTCCACCGCCTGCGCACGCAGCTGCGCCGCCGCCTTTCGGAAAGGGGCTTTATGCTATGAAAACAGAAGAATTTTCCCTGCTTTTGGGAGACATCCGGGATGACTTTGTGGCCCGGGCCCATGAACCCGTCCGCCCCCGCCGGCCCGCACCCACCTGGCACCGCTGGAGCGCGGCGGCCTGCCTGTGTCTGGTCACAGCCATAGCCGTGCTGCTGACGGCCCGCTACCTGCCGCTGAAGGAATATAAGGACGGAGACACGAACTATTCCCCCAGCCAGTCCGTTACAGACTACGAAATCGGCGTCGAAGCCTGCTACAAGGCCCCGGACCCCGGCGAGTATTTCTGCTTTGTGGAGGTCAACGCCGCCCGAAAGCAGTACGCGGGCCGGAATGTAAAGTTCCTTTTAGAAATGGATGTATTCCAAAATGGGGAACAGGTAGCCGCCGGAAGCCTGGGTGGTGAATTTAAGCGTTTGGCCGCCCTGGGTTATGACCTCCGCCTGGTGAATTTGCAGGAACAGGACGACGACCTGATCATCACCTGGCCCATCGCAGTGGGCCTGTTCACCGAGGAGCAGATTCGGAATTTTCCCGTAAATTCCGAGTATGGCTACGCTTTCCGTTTCCCCACCAACCCCGATGGTACCCCCGTTCAAATAGAGGAAGCCAATCTCATTACCGCCGCCGATGTCTCATCATTGCCGCCCACCGGCACCCTGTCCACGCCATAAGAGCAGGCACCCCCCGCACCCACCGGCCATGCTTAGGGGCGGAGTTCTGCCCCGCCCGATAACCGGCGCACTTCTTGTTCCCCTCCGTAGGGGGCGGCGTCCTCGACGCCCCGTTTACCGCAGTCGGTTGGCACGACGGTGGGCAAGAGAGCCCCTCCCCTACGCACCACAAGGAACGCGCCGAGCCGGGCGGACAGGGTCGTCCGCCCCTACAACCCTTTTCGTAGGGGCCGATACCTACATCGGCCCGACCGGGTTTCCCACATCCACGGCAGGACACGCGGGCCCTGCCCTACAAAAAGCACTATTGTAGGGCGGGACCCATGTGTCCCGCTGTCCCACCGTACCCCTTGCAAAAAGCCCGTCATTGCGAGACCAGCGCGAACGCTGGTCGTGGCAATCCGTCCTCCTTGCCCCCGGGCGACCGCAAGGGTCGCCCCTACGCTCCCCCTTTCCACTTTCAACTTAACAGAAAGGCGGTGTCCCCATGCCACGAAAATTCGCCCTCCCTCTCCTGGCCCTTCTCTGCGCTGCTGCCTTGGCAGCGTGTCTGTGCATTCCCCGCACCCGGACGATAACATCCTCCTGCCAGGCATTCCTCCAAACCCCTATGACCGAAATCGTCTTGCGTCCCACTGTGGATTATGCCGCCTCCGCCGCCCTGACAGGGGAGGAATTCCAGGTCTGGACGGACTATTTCCGGGCTGTTCAGCTTACCTATGTGAAAAAGTATCGCCCGGGCCAAATGAACGGTGGCGTCCCAACCCTGACCCTCACCACTGCTCACGAGACCCGTACCCTGCAAATCCTCTCCACGGACGGCACGCCGGAAATCGCCTTAAACGGTGCCATCTTCACCCTGTCCGGCCCACACCCGCTCCCCAACATCTCCCAGCACCTGTAAAACCCCTATCATGCGTAGGGGCGGGGTTCTGCCCCGCCCGATAACCGGCGCACTTCTTGTTCCCGTCCGTAGGGGCGACCCTCGCGGTCGCCCGCGGGAGGGGAAATCGGCGAAGCGCCGCCAGTGGCGGAGGAAGCGAGCCGGTTTCGAGGAAGTGCCCCGATTGGCGGGTACGACAGTGCCCGTCAGTCGGTTGGCACGACGGTGGGCAAGAGAGCCCCTCCCCTACGC
>QWCE01001548.1_pt1 | contig 33812 bp, 27 predicted proteins | sample 1972531 | NCBI WGS metagenome assembly QWCE01 (sample SAMN09866716, study PRJNA288562) | Human gut metagenome isolate term4_stool, whole genome shotgun sequencing... | reverse complement strand
CACCATGTGGGCCATGGGACAATCTGCTCCAAGGTCAGGCATCAAAACATTCTTACTTGGATTTAAAATCTTAACACTTTCTCCCATGAAGTAGACGCCAGCCATAACTATAGTTTCTTCTTTAAGTTCTGTAGCCTTTTGAGCTAAGAAGAAAGAGTCTCCTATGTAGTCAGCCACAGCTTGGATCTCTTCATCAACATAGTAGTGGGCAAGTATAACAGCATCTCTCTCTTCCTTTAATTTTTTTAATATTTCAATTTTTTCTTCTAAAGTTAAATTTTCTAAATTTTTCAATTTCACCAATCTCCTAATAAATTTTACTTAAAATTATATTACAATGAAGCATACAGGACAAGTCCAGTGTATATACACTTACCTTTTATAGGCAAGTGACTTTATAATTTATTATTATCTTTCTAAGAAAAATATTTTTAAAATAATGACTGAGCTTATTTTTACCAACTTGCTTTTATTTCTAAAGTCCAATTTAATTTTCACTTTCAAATAATTTTTAAAATCTCTTTATTCTAAAGCTTTTGTTATTTAAAATCTTTGAAGGGTATTATAGTAATATAGAGTATTGTTTTAAATTGATAAAGGAAAGTGATTTTATGAAAAATGATGCTTTAAGAAGAAAAGAACACGAAGCTGTAAGATCAAATGTCGGTTATTATGACTTTACCCACCAAGTCCTAGACGTAAAGGGCAAGGATGCAGCAAAATTTTTAGACAAGATGTTTGTAAATGACATAAAAAATATGAAAGACACTCACGCTGTCTATACAACTATGTTAAATGAAGAAGGAAAAATTATTGACGACGTAATTGTCTTTAGACTAGAAGCAGATAAATTTTTGATTTCTACTCTCTACATCGACAAGATGATTAAGTGGTTCGACAAATTTAAAGAAGGATTTGATGTAGATTACAAGGACATCACAGATGATCTTACAATGTTTGCAGTACAAGGACCAAAGTCCAAGGACCTTGTAAATAAAATTGTGGACAAGGATATTTCAGATTTAAAATTCTTCACAATCGAAGACAACTCTCTTGGCGATTTGGACCTTATGGTGGCAAGGGCAGGATTCACAGGTGAACTTGGCTACGAACTTTACGTTCAGTCTGATAAAAAGGAAGTCCTCGAAGAAAAAATAAAAGAAGCTGGAAAAGAATTTGATTTAGTAAACATCACAACAGATGTAATAATTGGCAGTCTTCCAGGCGAAAAGGGCTACGTTCTTATGAGTGACCTTGAAGGAGCAAACCCACTTGAAGTTGGTTACGGTTGGACAGTTGCTTGGGACAGCGACTTCATTGGCAAGGAAGCACTCTTAAAGGCAAAAGAAAATGTAACTCGTGATCTCTTTGGCTTTGAATTATTAGAAGATGGCCAAGTAGAAGCAGGCGACGAAGTCATACTTGACGGCAAAAAAATTGGCAAGGTAACAAAATTCACTTACGGCTACACAGTAGAAAAATTCATCGGCTACTGCATGATAGAAAAAGATAAGGCAGTGGAAGGCAAGGAAGTAGAAATAAAAACAAAAGCAGGAAGCATCCAAGGAAAACTATGCGACAGAGTGTTTTATGACAAGGATAACAAGAGAGTAAGAGGATAAAAATAAGAGGGCCATGAGTATAAGTTCTCATAGCCCTTTTTGATTACATATCTTTAATTGAATTTTTAATGTGACTCCTCTCTTCTTCTGACAATTCATATTTTTCAAATAGTTGTTGATCTATTTCATCCACATGTTTATTCCAATCTATATCTGAATTCTCTGTAAAATCTTGTAATGGAATAAATCTATATGTTTTCTTGGAAGCATCATGGCTAGCTTTTGCTTGTTTGTGCAAATATCTAACAAATTTAGTCGTTAAGTATTTGCTTATATAGATGGCTTGATCTTTTGAAAGTCCCAAATCTGCTCCAACAATCATATATGCTTCTGTGCAAATGCTTTTAGGCTCTCCAACAAACGAATTTAGATTATCATCATTTAATTCTGTACCTATATTATTGGCTCTTGGAACATACACCTTCCATTTATCAATCCATTGCTTATTCGATGTGACTAGATTTTTGTCAATATAACCTTTGCATAGATTTCTTCCAACACAAAGGACTGGATTATTCACATCATATTTTTCAGACTTAAAATATTTAGTTTTTATTATATTTGACTCAATTCCAAATGGTTTTCTTGAAGAAACAATTAATGAAAAATTATTTTCATAATTTCCTTTGAAAACTTTATCCAAAATACCTAATCCTATTGAATCCCTAATGAATATATCAATATCATCTACTAGAAGAGTTCTATTTACATCTGAAGTTACTTCGCCATCCTTATAAGTCGCTACTCTAACTGTATCTTGATTCTTTTCTATGTCACATATAAAGTAACAGACCCCACCTCTATTGTTTGTATTTGGAAAAACGTCTTCGGGCGTTGTAAAATCGTGTAGTTCTCTAATTGTACAATCATTTAGCATTAAATCTCTAAATTCATCTAATCCTTTACCCCCAGCAAACCATCTTGTAGGTGTAATAAAACAAGTATATTTGTTTGTAAGTTCTTTACCTAATAGTACAAAATGTTGATATATGGGCTTCGCACTTGCTTGAGCACCACCATCACTGAGTTGATATGGAGGATTACCTACCACAGCACCAAACTTCACTTTATTATCACCTACCTTTATTTTTTCATCTAGTTTAATGTTACAGAATTTCTTGTCTTGTTCTAATATATTTTTGATTTTTTCGTAATCTATATTATTCTCTTTATCTTTTATTTCAAGTAAATCATATGCATTAAAATTAGTAGCTATATTTTCTATATTTAGATCAAGTATTTCATAGAACTTCCTTGTGAATTCATACGCTATAGATGAAGTTGGAATTGCATAAATAAGATTTTTGATCTCATCGTGTGAAAATCTAAACTCTCTTCTTAACCTGTTGTAAATAGCCACCGCATATTCTCCAGATTTGCAACCTATATCAAGGAAATGTTCCTTTTTACTTACTATTTCTCTTAGACTATTTTCTGGTAACAAATTAATCATATCACGACATACTTTAGCTGGAGTAACAATCTCGGACTCACTCATCCTATTAAATCTTTTTATTGATGTCATCGCTCTGTCAATTGGACTCATTGTTTTGTCATTTGCAAGCATTGAGATGTTTTGAATCTTATAATCTAATCTACTTCTTTTAAATGGATCCATAGATTGACTTACTTTCTCAAGTATATATTTATCTATTGATAAATTTTTTGCTAGTCTTTCATTATCAGTTGAATCAATAACATCTAGAATATCATCCAAAGAAGAAACTTTATCTTTTGTTAAAAAAGAGAAAAATAAAATCCTCTGATAGTATGTTTTAATCTTACTTTCTAATTTTTGATTTACTTTGTCAGTTTTTGTATCAGCGTGGCCTATATCCTTACCTTCCTTGACTTCAGGATTGTCATCATCTGAATCAGGAACTTCAGTTTCAAGATTATCTCCTTCTCCTTCATTAGGTGGAATGGTTAAGCCTTGTTTTGAATTAAACTCTCCTTGACTTTCAATAGTTTTCCTAATTTCTACATCATTTAGAAGAGATAAATCCACTGGAATATCTAAAACTTCATCAGAAACACTTCTTTGATTATTATATTCACTAATATATTCTAGAATATTTGTTGCTGTAACTTCCTTTATCTTGTTATGATTCATTACAATAATTGGGGATATGCGAAGTTCATCTTGAATTCTTTCTTCTAGTTTACTATTCCCATTCTTTTCGATATTTACATTATATATTAGAGATTTTTGTTCTTGCATTCTAAATAGTCTGTTTGGATCAAAATCTATTAAAAGTGTTTGTGGTTTTAGGTTTTCTCTTATTGTACCTTTATCGCTTGAGAGTGTTCTAATATACTGATTTTGCAATCTAAATATAGATTGATCATACTCTTGAGGAGATGCCGTATCTTTTAAATAGAGCATAGTATCCCATTGTTCTACTGTAGAACCCGTCAGCATTCTATTAACGGTTAATGTAATAGTTTTTATATCATTGGCTTCACATTGATTTATTTTATTCTTAATATCCATGGGAGTTTTAAAAATTTTCGATGATACTAGACCAGAAATATTTATTATTTCATATTCATTTAGATTTTTAAAAGTGGTCTTGTTAGTTTTTATTAGATCTTCCATAGCATCACAAGAGGCACAGTAGGGAAGAACCATAACCATGTGTCTGCACATTTTTCCATTTTTTATTTTGTCGTAATCTAAGAAACCTAATAATCCATCGTCTTCTTTGCTACCATCTATTACTTGTAAAAGTTCTAGTATTTCCTTTGTATTAATAAATCTTCTATGACCGTATTTCTTTTTATCTAAAGTTATTGACTCTGGTTCAAATAACTTGGAGAACGCAAAACTGACACCGTTTCTTTTTAATTCCTCCATTTTATTTCTAGATGATTCATTTGGATTGAAGGCAAACCTAACCATTTGTGGAAATCCATAATATGGATTGTCCCATTCTTCAACATCATCTTTCTGAAGATTTTCTTTATCCCATTTTTTTTGCTCTTCAACTATATCTGAAAATTGAACAAATGAAATAATATCTTCTTTTTCAAATTCACTTCCCATTAATATCCTATAAGGAGTTCCAGATAAATGAAGTCTAATACTTGCGTTTATTTTTTTTATTTCCTCATTGGCTGTTTGAGAATCTATAGATTCATCATTAAGTTTTTGTATGTTCTTTTCATCTACTTTATTGTAGCCAGCATTTTTTAGTATTTTACCAAATGATTCTGCTCTTGCTCCAAAATGTGTTTCATCTACAATAAGAAGATCTATTTGTTCTGAGAATAATTCTTTGTGTTTTTCTTTAATATTATCTCCCTGTAAATCCTGTAAGGTCAAAAAAAGAACTATTTTTTCATCTTTAGATAAGATATTCTTTATAACTTCAGGATCTCTGGATAAGTCTGAACTATCCAAAAATTTATACTGCTCAAAATTTCCAGCGCTTTCTACTGTCTTTTTCCACTCTTCTCTAACGTCGGCTTTAGCCGAAACTACAAGAACTAGTTTAGCTTCTATCTCTAAAGCGCAACAAAGGGAAGTAAATGATTTTCCAAATCTCATTACAGCATACATTAATAAGTTTTTTCTTCCACTACTAACGGCATTTTTAAATTGTTTAACTACTTTCTTTTGATTAGGTCTTAAATCCCATGCCTGTCCTCTTTCATAATGATAGATTTGAGGTAATCTGTTAGCTGAAGAATAATAATCATATTTATTAGAATTTTTCTGATAGTTTGTTTTTATATCTTCAATCGCATCGTCAATATCTTTTACTTCTGTGTTTTTAAAAAATTCTTTACTATAATATGTTCCATCCTTTAAATCAATAGGAAGTAATCTTTGTTTACTTAAATCATTTTCTAAATATTTATGAACAGAATAATCTCTGAAGTATGTCTCTTCATCAATTACAGCTTTGTTTTCATACTTTTTTTCTAGTTTAGGAAAATATTCTTTCCATTCATTTAGCCTTTGTGATACAGGTCTATAAGTATCTCCAACTTTTAGATAGTTTGGAATTGTATTAGTTTTAAACGCATAAATGTGTGGCTCTACTCTACCTACAATTATGTTATCAAGTAAATATATGGAATCAATTCTTGTCCTATTCACAATTTTCACTCCCGTTTAGTAAATCCTTAAAAGTTATTATCTTTTTAGATCTCCAATCCTTTATGATACAAAGTGCATCTTTATCTTTATCATCAAATATAGACAACTGTTCAAGTTGTTCTCCAGGTTCTTTATATGGAATAGTATATGTTAGTCCATCCATTTGCCACAAATTCCAAGAAATTATCTTAGCTATTTTAAGCAATTCATCTTCAGTTGGATATCTTTGTAAATACTCTTCTACATAATCAAAATAAGATGCTAATAAATTTTCTCTTGCTATCAACAAGCTATCTCCCTGAAATTCGAAACCATAGATGCTTTGAAAGGCTCTCTCTGCCCATTTTAACCACTCTTCTTCTGTTTCTGTGTTTTCACTTACTATTCTCATCTTTCTATCTAAAAAACCAATTCTATTATTCAACTCTATAGGAGATCCTGTAGCTGAATCATAACGACTAACTAAATAAGGTGCTTCTCCACAAGTTATTTCAAGACGTCGTTCATCAACATAATTCTTCCATGTTTTATTTTTAACTTTAGGAAATTCTATCTTTTCCATTGTAGAAACCCATGACATTTTCCTTTCAACATTGAACACGACATCTCTACAGAACCATGCCTTATCAACTAAATTATTTTGGGCATTGCAAATCCAACTAGGAGTAAACACCTCTGCTTTATCTTTTGTTCTATCTCCTTGTTTTTCTTTCGTTTTCAATATCCTCGGTCTGATGATGTTAGAGTTCTTACCAGTTATAAATTCTATTTCCATAGGAAAATGAGACTTGTATTGATTTCCTAAATATTCATAATCATCAGTGCCCCAAATAATATTTCTATTAGTAGTCCTATCAATAAGTAAAGTTTTTAAGACATCTATGCTCCACTTATTTTCATCTACATCTACAGTAAATGCCATACAATTTCACCTTTTAATAATAATTTAATAAGTATTTCTCTAATCAATTATAGCACATACTAGGAAGTGGGCTTTATGATTTTAATCGCAAGAATTTAATTCAACTTTACTTCCACTTCCTATTAAAAAATTTTTTATCTCATACGTCTCTTTCATTTAAAAATTTTCCATTAAAAAAGCAAGTGGTCTTTAACACTTGCTTCTTCTATTTCCTAAACTTTTTTTAATCTTAAATCTAATTTTATTCATTTGACTTCAAGGCATCTATGGCCTTTATCTTCTTTATCCTATAGTGGAAGATTATCATTATAAGTGTATTTACAAGGGCTGTTATTATTCCTGCCAAGATAAAGGGTCTTGGGCTCAAGTCTTCTGGCAGCATGGCCATAAAGGGAACTACTATTTGGAGGACTGAGTAGTGGAGGATTTTTCCAACTCCCAGTCCAATTAAGATTCCAATCATCGCCAAGATATAGGTTTCCTTGTAAATGTATGAGGTTGTCTCCCTTGGATAAAAACCTAGAACTTTTATTGTTGAGACCTCTCTTATCCTCTCTTCGATGTTGATGTTTGTTAGGTTGTAAAGGACTACGACTTCTAAAATTGTTGTCACTATTAGAATAATTATCTCAACCTTAGTTATTGAAAACAAGAATTGATTCAATACATCCTTCATGTCGCCAACATTTCCTATATTAAAGACTGATTTCTCCTCTATTGTTGATTTTATAAAGTCATCTTTGTCAAAGCCTTTAGGTACTTTTATTAGGTCTGTGTTGGCCTTAAAGTCTGATCCTGTTACTTTTTCAAAGTAGTCCCTATCCATGTAGACATTGTGTCCAAGATAAAATTCACTGATGCCGGCGACTTCTACTTCGAATTCATTTCCATAGACGTCTCTAATTTCTAGTGGGTCACCAACTTTTAACTTCTTGAGCTTGGATAATTTTTCTGTAATTATGACACCTCTCTTTGGAAGTTCTAATTCTTCTCTTGTGTCTTTGTCAAAGAGGGAGACATAGTTTTTGAAATCCGCTTTATCCCTTGGGACTATGACATTTACTGACTGGTCAATTTCTTTGTAGTCAACTGTAAATAATTCTTGATAGGACTCTGTGTAGTCCAAGTTTTTCTCTGCCAAGGACTTCTTGTATTCTTCGTAAGAGTCTTCATCTAGGTCCTTGTCATATAAAATTGACAGGTCGTACTTCAAAATATTTTTAAATTGTAGGGTCTCAACGTCCTTTACTGATTCAGATATACCAAATCCAAGTACTAAGAGGGCTGCACAACCCATTACTCCCACCACTGTCATGAACATCCTCTTTTTAGACAAGAAGAGATTTCTCGCTGTTACCTTGGCTAAAAAGCTCATCCTATCCCAGATAAAGGGAATTTTTTCCAAAAGAATTCTGTTCCCCTTAGAAGGTGCCTTTGCTCTTAAGAGGTTGGCTGTCTTTTCATCTAGATTTTTATTTACTGTTATCATGGCTGCCACGCTTGTAAATAAAAAACCAATAGCAATGGCGAAGATAACTCTTAGGGGGAAGATGTTTATTAATAGTTTATTTTCAAAAATTGTCTTTGTTGAGTAGGCGTTCCCAATTATATAGGTCAAGATGTAGGAACCAGAAATTGCTCCCAATGTTCCACCAATTAAGGAGGCAAGGGATCCATAGAGGAAGAACTTCCTTCCAATTTCTTTCTTGGTATATCCAAGGGCCTTGTAGGCTCCAATGACAAGCCTGTTTTCGTCGACCATCCTAGTCATTGTTGTAAAGCAAACTAGAAGGGCAATGGCAAAGAAAAATATTGGGAAGATAAAGGAAAGGCCGTCAACTCTCTTTGCATAGTCAAGATAGGTGTTGATGTCTGTTGACAAGTGCCTTGGGGTTATTGTGTAGCGAGGCTGTTTAACTAGGCTGAGATACTTTCTTCCATCTGCAATTTTCTCTCTTGCATCAGAAATTTTTTCTTCAGCTTCTTGGGACTTGTCTTGGTATTCATCTTCGCCCTTTTTCAAGTCTTTTTCTGCCTTATAAAGTTTTGACTTGGCATCATTTAACTGGTCTTTACCAGTTTTTAATTCTTCATCAAGTCTTTCTTGGCCCCTATCTAGTTCATCTCTTCCAGACAAGTACTTTTCCTTGGCTCTTGAAAGTTTCTCCCTGCCTTCAACATAGTCATCATACTTTTCCTCGTATTCTTTTTTTCCAGACTCATAGTCAGCAGTTCCCTTATTTAATTTTTCTTCTGATTCACTTATTTTATTTTTTGCTTTTTCTAATTCTTCTCTTGCATCTTGAAGTTTTCTCTTATTTTTTTCGATTTCTTCCTTACTCTTGGCATATTCGGCCTCTCCCTTTTCTGCTTCAGCAATCCCATCTTCAAGTTGTTTTCTTCCATCTTCAATTTGCTTCTTGCTGGCATCAAGAGTAGCCCTTGCTCCTGCAAGTTTCTTTTCATTTTCTTGGATAGCTATAATCCCAGCCTTGCCTTCTTTTAATTTTGCCTTTAAGTCAGACAAGTTGCCTGTGATTCCACCAGGGACTTCCTTGTTGATTTCTTCCACTGCCTTGTCAATTTCTTCCTTTGATGTCTTTAGGAAGTCTAACTTTTTATTTAAGTCAGCCTTATTCTTTTCCAGTTCAGATTTTTTTCCTTCAAGACCTGCAATTTGTCCCTCTATATTTTGTCTATCTTCATCAGACAGGTCGGGATTATTTAAAGAATTTTTTAAGGAAGAAATTTGTCCATCAATTTGTGAAAGGCCACTATCGACTTGCTTTATTTGTGAAGAAGTTTTTGCAATTTCATCTTCAATAGTCGGAAGTTTTTTTACAAGGTCCTCTCCAGCTTCCAAGGCCTTGTCTAGGGCATAAATTTTTTCCACAGCATCTTCATAGGAGGAAGCCCCCATTTGGGAAACTAATTTATCTTTGCCAGCTTCAAGCTTATTAAGACCATCCTGGTAGTCTCTTTCTCCTTCTTCATACTTTTCCATACCGTCGGCAAGTTTTTTTCTTGAATCCTCTATCTTGTCCCAACCATCATCAAGCTTTTTCCTTCCCTCAGCTAGTTGGTCTTCTCCCTGCCTTAGGGCTTTTTCTGAAGCTTCCAATTCTCCAAGTCCTTTTTGGTACTTTTCCTTGCCCTCTGTCAGCTTCTTTCTTCCAGAATTTAATTCAGACTTGGCATCATCAAGTTTCTTCTTGCCATCAGATAATTTTTCGTAGCCATCAATTAACTTTCTCTCACCGTCATCTATTTCCACAGATGCCTTGTAAAGCTTATTCCTATTTTTAGAAATTTCTGACTCTGCTTTTTCCTTTTCTTCATTGTACTTGTCCAAGCCTTCCTTGTAGTCGGACTTCCCCTTGTTCAGGTCTTCTCGCCCCTTGACTAGCTTGTCCTTAGCATCAGAAAGCTTAGTTTCAGCATCGGTGATCTTGTCCTCTGCATCAGTTATTTTATCTGAGATTTCCCCCTGAATTGATGCAAGTCTTTCCTTGGGCCTAGACTTCAAGTCAATTTTAAGGGCCCTTTTCTTCTTATCCATGTAGTCAACATAGTCCTTGTCAGAAGTCTTTAAACCTTCAGTCCCCAAAAATTTTATCTTGGCAAGAGTTGGATCACCAGAAAAGTTACCATCATCGATGTAAGCAAAGTAGGAAATTTGTCCGTAACCTCTTTCTGAGTAAGTTGCATTGTTTTCTTGGAGAAAGTCCAAAGAATTTGCAAAGCCAACTACTTTAAAGGAAAGTCTCTTTAGGTCATTGTCCTCATCATCATCGTTGTCTTCCTTAAAACTTATTGTGTCCCCAATTTTGCTCCCAGCTTTTTTCATTCTAGAGTCTAAAATAATTTCATCAGGTCCCTCAAGTTCCCTTCCCTCAATTATTTCAGGCGTAGAAATCTCATAGGGCATGTTTAAAACTTTTATAACAGTTGGGTCTCCATCAAGAAAGACATCCTTGTCATAACCATACTCCAGCTCCTTGATATCCTCTTGGTCCTCGATAATTTGTCGGTCCTTAGCTTCAAGTCCAATGGGAACGGAAACCTTTAGGTCCTCTTGATTTAATTTTTCAATTTTATCATCAATTGTGTTCCTCATAACCTTGCCTGTGGAAATAAGTCCAATCAAGACAAAGACTCCGAGGAAGACAATTATCATTATTGAAATAAATCTCGGTAGAGAATTTTTTATCTCTCTGAGATTATCCTTGTCGCGAGCTTTCACCCTCCACCTACCATTCTATATCCATTATGTCCCTTGGGTCGTCGTTTACAAAAACATCCTTGACCTTGGCATCAGAAATTTCAATTAGCCTGTCTGCAGAATTTTTAATTGCAGAGTTGTGGGTTATGAGGACCACAGTTGTGTCCGTTGTCCTAGTAAGGTCCTGCAAAAGTTTTAAAATTTGCTTGCCTGTCTTGTAGTCTAGGGCTCCTGTTGGTTCATCACATAAGAGGAGCTTTGGATTTTTCGCAATTGCACGGGCTATTGAAACCCTCTGTTGTTCTCCACCAGATAATTGTGACGGGAAGTTGTCCATCCTATCTCCCAGACCAACAGATTTTAAAACTTCAACTGGGTCCTTGGCATTTTTTACAATTTGACTGGCAAGTTCAACATTTTCAAGAGCTGTCAAGTTGGGAATCAAATTATAAAATTGAAAGACAAAGCCCATGTCGTAACGTCTGTAAGTTGTCAGTTCTCTTTCCCTATATTTTGCAATATTTTTCCCATCAACTAAGAGGTCGCCAGATGATGCCGTGTCGAGACCTCCTAAGATATTTAGAAAAGTTGACTTGCCGGCACCTGATGCACCGAGAATTATTGCAAACTCATTTTTTTCTATTTCAAAATTTAATTTATCATTTGCCATGACAGACCTTTCTCCAATTGTGTAAACTTTTGAAAGGTCCTTAACTTCGATAAAAGCCATAATATCACCTGGGCTTATTATATCAAAAAATATATTTCTTTTAATCATTAACCCATAATTTAAATGTTTTTAGCTTTTATAATTTTTTTGTTTTTTAATTAAAAAGCCAATCTTTTCTTGAAAGAGATTATTTTATTTTGTATGCTTATATTATAAGTAGAAAATATTATATGTATTTTAAGGTTAAAGGTGATTTAGAATGAATGACAAAAGCAAAAAAATTTTAAAATATTTATCTATTTATTTAATAATCTATCTACTTTATAAAGTATCTTTTGCAAGCAGAAGTCACATAGCTTTTAATGAATTTGAGGGAAAAAATCATACTCTTAATTATTTCATAAGCTTACTTACATTTAACATACTGGGAATATTTTTAATAAAAAAGTCTATAATAGGACATAATTTTTATCTCATTTTAATTTCATTTAATGTCATAGATGCAATAGGTGCATCAGGTGATATCGCTTATTCTCAAAATGACAATTATTTATTTTTTATAATTCCATGTATATTTATCATCTTTGAATGTTTTCAATGTTATAAAGAAAACAAAAAATTAAAATCAAAATAAATTTTTATAAAAAACAAGCACTCAGTATTTGAGTGCTTGTCTTAGTTTCTTATCAACTTCTCTTTTCTTCATTGTCTCTCTCTTATCCCAAAGTTTCTTACCCTTGGCCTTGGCAATTAGGACCTTGACCTTGCCCCTCTTGAGATAAACTTTTAGGAGGATGATTGTGTAACCATCCTGAGTCTTAACTTTTTCTAGACGAAGGATCTCTGCCTTGTGCATGAGAAGTTTTCTCTTCCTCATGGGGTCCACATTATAAATATTTCCCTGCTCGTAGGGTGAAATGTGCATGCCTGATACAAAAATTTCTCCCTTGTTGATGTCGCAGTAGGCATCCTTGATGTTGACATGGCCTGCCCTTATGGACTTAACCTCAGTCCCAACAAGTTCAATGCCTGCTTCATAAGTGTCCTCTATAAAATAAAGATGGCTGGCTTTTTTGTTGTTTGCTATTGCATTGTTTTTTTCCTTACTCATCTTCATCACCTACCAATTTAAAATCAATGTTGCCCATGTTGAGGTCAACATTTACAACTTTTATTGTCACATCGTCTCCAATGTGAAATTCTTTTTTCGTCCTGTAGTCAATGGCCCTATAGTTGTCTTGGTCAAATTCATAATAGCCGTCCATAGTCCTGTAGCCCACAAGCCCTTCGACTAGGTTATCAAGTTCAACAAACATTCCAAAGTTTGTGATAGAAGAAATCCTACCCTTGTAGACTTCTCCAATTCGCTCAGACATGTATTCAGCCATCTTGATGTCTTCAACCTGTCTTTCGGCCTCTTGGGCAACTTTTTCTGTCTTAGAAACTTGCTCTGCTATGTCTGGCAAGATTGCCTTTAGGTTTGTTATGTCTCCCTTGGAAAGTTTTCCCTGGATTTTCTTTTTTATAATCCTGTGGATTGTGAGGTCGGCATACCTTCTTATTGGAGAAGTGAAGTGGGAATAGTGATCAAAGGCCAAGCCAAAGTGAATGTCATTTACTTCAGAATACCTTGCCTTTGCCATGGACCTTAGGGTCATAGTTGAGACAAACATCTCTTCCTTAGTCCCCTTTGCCTTTTCAAGAACCTTTTGCACATCTCTTGGCTCAACTTCTTCGTCAAAGTTAATCATGTAACCAAGAGGTCGCAAGTAGGAGTTGAGTTCTGAAATCTTTTCATCCTTTGGTCTCTCGTGAATCCTGTATAAGAATGGAATTTTCTTAAAATAATATTCCTTTGCCACACAGACATTGGCCATAAGCATAAAGTCCTCTATGAGCTTGTTGGCAGTCCTCCTGTCCCTCTTGTGGATATTTTGTGGCCAACCATCCTCGTCAACTTCTATTATGACTTCTGGTATGTCAAAGTCTATAGCGCCACCCTTTTCCCTCTTGTCTTCTAAGATTTTTGCAAGTTCATACATCTTGTCTAGGGTCTTCTCAAGTCCCTTAAGAGATGGATGGGAAATATTTTTTTCTAAGTAGTCAGAGACATTTTCATAAACTAATCTTCTCTTAGAATTAATTACAGACTCAAGGATTTCATATTTTACTACTTGGCCCTTCTTGTCAATTTCTGCAAGAACAGATAAAGTCAGCCTATCTACACCTTCATTTAGAGAACAAATTCCATTGGAAAGTTCAAAGGGAAGCATTGGTATAACCTTGTTTAAAAGGTAGACTGAGTTTCCCCTCTTGAAGGCCTCTTCGTCTATTGGGGAGTATTCTTCAACATAGTGGGACACATCAGCAATGTGAACACCCAAAATGTAGTTGCCGTTTTTTGCAACTTCAAGAGAAATTGCGTCGTCAAAGTCCTTGGAATCTGCTCCGTCAATTGTAAAAGTTGTGAGGTCTCTTAGGTCCCTTCTTCCCTTCAAGTCTTCTTGGCTAACTTCTTGAGGAAGAGCCTTTGCTTCTGATAGGGCGGCCTTTGGGAATTCCATGGGAAGGTCAAGGCCTGCAGCCACAGAAAGAATATCAACGTCAGGATCATCTGGATATCCCAAAACTTCTACAATTCTTCCCTCAGGTTTTTTATTTGACTCTGGCCATTTTTCTATTTTAACTACAACCTTTTGACCATTCTTCGCCCCATTAAATTTCTTCTTTGGAACATAAATATCCATGGCCATCTTGCTCTCATCTGATACTACAAAGCCAAAATCCCTTTTGTTTTGAAAGACTCCAACAAATTTTGTGTTGACCCTCTTAACAATAGAGAGGACCTTGCCCTCTGGCTTATCTCCAGAAGACTCCCTATATCTTCTGACGATTACTTCATCGCCATTTAAGGCTGAGTTAAGGTTGTTTTTTGATATATAAATATCTTCGTCAAGATTTTCGCTTATCAAAAATCCAAAACCCTTGGCATTTGTTTGAAGTTTTCCAAAAAAGAATTTGTCATTGTCCACAAGTCTGTATTTCTTCCTGTGGTCCATGAAAATTAGGCCCTCGTCTTCAAGTTCCTCTAGAATCCTGTTAAATTCTTTTTTCTCCTTGCTCTTAATTTTAAATAACCTAGCAAGCTCATCTTTTGTCCTTGGCTTTGACTTTTCAATAAGTTCTAAAATCTTTTCTTTAATCATTAAATCTTTGCTCCATAACTTGTCATATTAAATAAATTTGAATCAATGGAATAGTTATTTGCAGCTCTCTCACTGTGTCTTGCCTTGCCTAGTTCAATTAGCCTAGTGATTAGGTCTTTGATCATGAGTCCGTCAACCTCGTAGAGGTAGAAGGCAATAGAACCTGGAAGAGTATTTATTTCATTTACGTAGGCCTTGTCGCCGTCAACTAAGAAGTCAATCCTTGCAACACCTGAACCGTCAATTGCTGAGAAAGCTTTTTTTGCAAGCTCCTTAATTTCCTTTTCAAGCTCTGGCTTAAGTTCTGCTGGTAGTTTTTTGTTTTGGTGCTTTTGTGATGATTTCGCTCCCTTAGAACCAGAAACATACTTGTCTTCGTACTTTAAAAGGTCCTTAAAGCCAAGAGGTTCTTCTGCAGCAGAAACTCTTAGATCATCTTCATAACCAAGTACTGCCACGTTAATTTCTCTTGGGTTAACAACAGCTTCTTCAACAATAATTTTTCTGTCGTAGTGGGCTGCAACTTCAAGGGCCTTTGAAAGGTCAAGGGCATTTTCAACTCTTGAAATCCCTATTGATGAGCCAAGGTTAGCTGGCTTAACAAAAAGTGGGAAGTTTAGGTCCTTGCACTTTTCTATAACTCCCTTTAAGTTCTTAAGTTCCTCTCTATAGAAGTACTTGTATCTAGTCATTGGGATATCTTCTGATTCAAAGACCTTTCTCATAATAACCTTGTCCATACCAACCGCAGCAGACATAACTCCGCAACCAGTGTAAGGCATGCCCATAAGTTCAAAAAGTCCTTGGGTACATCCATCTTCACCAAAAGTTCCGTGAAGGGCAAAGAAGATTGCGTCAATTTTTTCGTAAACTTCTACTGAATCGTATTCTGCCTTAAATAACTTCTTTGGATTATGCTTTACATAATATAAGTTCTTGTTGCCATATTCTGGCTTAAAGAAAACTTCTACTCCATCATGGAAGTCTTGGTCCTTGTAGGATTTGAAGTTCTTTAGACTTTCTCCTGACAAGAACTTGCCATCTTTTGTAATATAAATTGGAATAGGATTGTACTTGGACTTATCCATATTTTCAATAATTTGCATTCCTGTAATAACAGAAACCTCGTGTTCAACGGATCTTCCCCCGAAGATTACACCTATATTTTCCATTTTTTCACTCCTCATTGTAATTATCAGGAAGGTCATTTTCAAAGAGAACGACATCTCCCGCCATTGAAATCTTTGCGAGAACCTGAGTTGCCTCGTCTAGTGAAGAAACCCTATAAATTTTTTCTTCATCAAAGTTTTTATCCTTAAGGCCTTCATAGATTGGAAGAGTTCTCTTTTTGCCAACTAAAATTGCAAAATCAAGGACATCTGCCATAACTTGACCTATTTTTCTATTTTCTTCTTCTTCCATATCTCCAAGCTCAACCATGCCTGGTGTTATTATTATCTTCCTGTGGTCCTTAAATTCTCTCAAAACATCGAGAGCAGCCCTAAAGCCCACTGGGTTTGAGTTAAAGGCATCGTCAATAACTATGGTGTCATTTGATGACGGAATAAGTGAAAGTCTGTGTTCCACTGGCTCAACCTTTGAGATTCCCCTTTGGATTTCTTCTAAGCCAAGTCCCAAAACATGGGCAGCAGTAGCTGATGCAAGAAGGTTGGAGATGTTGTGAACTCCAAGAAGTCTTGTGGAGCACTTGATTTCTCCTGCTCCCTTAATGTGGAGGACAAATTCTGATCCTCTTTCATTTACTTTTATATCATCTGCGTAGACATCTAGCTTGTCAAAGTCCTTAGTTCCATACCTATAAGTCTTTTTCTTTGTCTTGTCTGCAAGGGGTTTGACATAGTAGTTGTCGTAGTTAAAAATTGCAATCCCATCTTCTGGCAGGTCTTCAATTAACTCGTACTTTGTCTTTTGTATATTTTCAATTGTCTTAAAAAGGTGCATGTGAGTTGGTCCAATGGCAGTTATTATCCCAATATCTGGTTGGACAAGTTCTGCAACCTCGTGGATTTCTCCAGGAACCTTGGCACCTAGCTCTGCAATGAAAACTTCCCTGTCACTTTCAAGTTCGTTGTTGATGATCTTTGAAAGTCCCATAGGTGTGTTAAAGGATGATGGTGTGTTTTTAACCTTTAGGCCTTCAGATAAAATTGTGTCTGAAATAAATTTAACTGAAGTCTTTCCAAAAGACCCTGTAATTCCAAGGACCTTTAGGCCATCTTCTTCCTTGAATTTTTTGATTTTTGCCTGAGCTGAATTATAGAAGCCCATGTTTATCTTATCTTCAGTAGGTTTTGCCCACTTGTTTGTCAAAATAAGTAGCCTATATTGGTAAAAGTAAATTAAAAATGACAAAATCAATGTTGCTAAAATTGAAATCACATAGGATCCTGATCCATCAAAAAGTCCCAGTGAAAAAACAATTACAAGTACAAAGGCAATATAATTTACAAGCTTGTGCTTCTTTAAAAGTCTCTTTGCCCTGTCAGTCCAAACTATGGGAGTCTTTTGATTTTTCTCTAGCTTATAGACTAACTTGTTCATCTTTTCCTTGTTATTCTTTAAAAATGTCTTGTATTCATCATTGTCATAGCCCTCTAATTGGAGCATGTGAATGGGAAAATTACTCCTAATTAGGGAATAATAAAGTGCCACACATATAATTATAAAATCTATTAAAAAAATTGGCAGTCTCTGTAAAAAATATTCCATTAAAATCTCCTAATCTAAAAACGAATTAATAACTGCATTAAACTGACCAAACTTGTCAAGATAGGAATAGTGTCCAGCACCCTCTAAGACAACTAGGCCAGAGTTTTTTATCTCTTCTTCAAATATCTTGCCCATATAAAGGGGAGTTGCCTCGTCCTTGTCTCCCCATATGAGGAGGGTTTCTGCATCAATGTTTTTGAATTCTTCCCTTGTAGACTCATTAACAACCTTTACAAAGCATTTTCTCATAATTCCATCTGCTGCCTGATAGTCATCGGACCCGTGTTTTTTATAAAACTTTGCCATGGCCTCTTCATTATTGCCATGAGTTAGCATATAGAACTTTTTTGCTGCCTTAAAGGAATAGACCTTGGCATAATAAGAAAGCTTTCTCTTGGGAAGGACTCCTGATGCGTCGATTATTATAAGCTTTTCAACCTTGTCCTTATTTCTCGACCCTAAAATCGTAAGAGTCTTGCCCCCAAAGGAGTGACCAACAAAGGTTGCCTTATTGATTTTAAAGTGGTCTAAGAACTTCAAGAGAAATTCATAATAATCATAGGTCCCCATGACTTCTCTTGGGTTTTCACTGTCCCCAAAGCCTGGTGCATCATAGGCATAGACTGTGTAATCCTCTGGGATGGCATTAAAAATTGGCATAATTGACTCAATATATGCACCCCAACCGTGGAGAATGACAAGGACTTTCTCGCCGCCCTCCCTCTTTATATATGCAGTTTTTATCCCGTCTATTTCAACAAATTCTTTATCTATTTTCATCTTCATCTTCTTCTATAAAAATTATTGAGCCCTGGTCCTCTTCATGGGAAGTATCTTTTTCATCCCTAACAAAAATTGAAGAAGAAGCCTCATATCCTGGGCTAGTCACATCTTCTGTAAATTCAATTCCAGAAGTCTTTTCACTTAGGTCAAGGCCCATCTTTAGTGAAGATATTCTTGACTCTAGCCTATCAATCTCCTGCAAGGTCTCACTAACATCGAGATCAGACTCCCCTCCCCTAAGGGACTTGTATTGGTGCCTGCCTAGTTTTTCAAAGGCTTCACTAAGTTTTCTCTCTTCATTTAAAAGTTCGTATCTCAACCTTGCTGTCTTTTTAATTTCTTGTGATTCGTTCACAAGTTTTTTCTTTAGATAATTTAAATTTCCAGCTAGGTCATTTAAATTGCCATCAAGACTGTCAAAAAATCCCACAATATCACCTCGAATCTATGTTATTATACCAAAAATCTCTAATCTTTTAAATACTGCCCTTGTTTTCTTTCCCCTCAAATGGGTAATAAAAGATTGGAGGGATAATATGGAAAAATTAACTTTATATGTAGGAACAACTTGCCCATTTTGTAAAAAAGTAGAATCTTTTATGGAAGACAAGGGCATTGATTCTGTAGAAATTAAAAATATAGACGAAGACAAAGAAGCACGTGAATACCTAATTGAAAAGGGCGGCAAGAAACAAGTGCCTTGCCTATTCATTGGTGACAAACCTCTTTATGAATCACTAGACATTATTAAATACCTAAAAGAAAATGTAGCATAAAATTTTAACAAAAGAAAAGACAGGGATTGGCCTTAAGTTCAATCTCTGTCTTTTTTATTTCTTCTTCTGTTTTTCTTTCTCTTTTTTCGCGATAACAATATATTTTTTGACTTAGAAATAGTGTAAGAATTTAAAATTAAATTAATAATATTGCATAGGATTATTATCTTTATGGCAAAGATCCTTGGCATAAAATAGCTTGTAACAAAAATCAAACTAATAATGCTAAAGATGTCCACAAAATATTCCACATACATAGTCATGGAAAAAATTGTGTTTTCTGAAAATTTCAAGTTGACAGAAAGCACATTTATAAAAAATAAAATCATGACAAAGGAATAAGTCACTATGGAAATATTAATGCTGGCAGTCAAAATGTAAATCTGTAGCATAAAAAACATAGAAAACTTAACCATGAGAAGTCCAATCTCATAAACTTCAAGCTTTAGCTTTTGAGATTCGTAAAGCTTATCAATGTCCCATTCTTCCATTAGGGCATTTAAAATCTTTGTAGTCTTAATCTTTTCACAGATCCAAGATGGCAAAAGACTTAATATAAAAATGCTAACTACAAGACTCTTTAAGACGTCAAACAAACCTGTCCCTTGAAAGCGACTAAAGTAGTTAAAGGTAAAGACTATAAGTCCAAGAAGGGCAGAGATTGATAAAATCTTTAAAAATTCCTTAAAAATTTCATAATTCTTCCCACTTATGAGAAAATTGCCTGGTTCGCTATAGGCTCCTGCAAACTCGTAGGGGTTCCCCATCCTATTTAATTCTTTTTTTATATCCTCTTCCGTGTAAATTTCTGGAAGTCTATCTCTCAGTATATCTAAAAAATCCTCTTTGGCAGCTTCTTGCTTGTCATAGGGGATGTATCTTTGCAAATAATAAATATATCTATCGACGAGTTCATGTTCATTTAATTTCATAAAATCATCCTCGTTTATATTATAAGTTAAATATTGGTTCTTTTAAATGAATAATATTAAATTTAAAAATTATTTTGACTTTCTCTCTACAAGTTATAAATTTTAATTTTCTTGTAGATTTTTCAAAGGTAAATTTTTTAAAATTTAAAATTTTCTATAAATCAAAAATTCCAATAAAAAAAGTCCTGTTACCAGGACTCTCTTAATCAAGTACATAAACTTTTACATTTCTTCTGCCAAAATTTCTAGCTTGGGCACTTGTGCTGTAGAATAAGTCAATTCTATTTCCCTTAATTGCTCCACCAGTATCTTCTGCTGTAGCATATCCGTAAGTTGCAAAGCCGTCCATACTTTCGATGTAAAGCTTTGAGCCTAGTGGTATAACCTTAGGGTCAACTGCAACTGCCCCAACTCTTGCTCTTGTTCCCATAGCAGTTTTTGAACCTGCTGTAGGGTCGTAAGCAGTAGCTTGCATAACAATTACTCTCTTAGCTGACTTGCCATTAGGAGCTGCAGTTCCTTTTTTAGTTCCAACTTCAACAACTTCCTTTACAGGCTCCTTTGTAATTTCACTTTTTATAACTTCAGTTGATTCTAAATTTCCATTTACATAAGTGTTCTTTAGGTTTTCTAGCTTTTCTCCAACTTGTCCCTTAGTGATTACATTTTTTTCACCTTCAAACATTTCATTGTTTTCACGAGTTTCTGTTTCAAAAGGAATTTCTAGCTTGTTTTCTATGTTTTCTTCAACAACTCTGTCGATCTTGATTTCCATTCCTTCTTTAGCAATTTCGTCAAGTGGAAGAGAAACCCTATCAAGTTTACTTAGTTTAATGCCAAGATTTTCAAGTACATCAGCAACTGTGTAGCCATTAGCTTCGGCAATTAAAGTCTTGTTACCATCTTTTATGTGGTAAGACTTTGGTGAAGTAATCACAATCTTTGAATCCTTAGTAATCTCTTCATCAAGGCTTGGGCTTACAAGGTCCTTGTTCTTAAGAACAATGCCTTCTTTTTCCAAGAAGCTGCCTACTGTCTTTTCGTATGTAAATACTGTCTTTGTTTGTCCGTTGATATTTAGTTCAACGTCTTTGCCTAGAGCCGTGCTAAAACCCATTGTTAGGATTGACACAAGGGCCAAGGCTATAAGTATAAATTTCGCATTTCTAAAAATGTTCTTTTTACTCAAAAATATTACCTCCATAAATTCAGTTACAAGTTTGTAAATTTTGTTACTACTTTGTAACCTCTTCTAACCTTTAAAGAGTATATTAAAAAATTTAAGATTTGTCAATTTTTCTGTAACTTTTTTGTAAATCTCCTATAAATTGGCTTGGTTGAGCCATTCTATAATTTGAACAAAATAGATGTATTTTAAATCAAAAATATCTATAGGCTGAAAGCAAGTAATATAGCCATTCTTCTCCTTATATTACATTTTTATTACAAAAAACCTTGACATTTCTATGCTTTTTTGTCAATTTTTGAATAAAAATTTATTATTTACACCTAAAATTTGTCTCGTAAGTCTTTTATAATTTCTAATTTATTAACCAAGTAAAAAATATTTTCTTTCTATAGAAAACTTATTATTTTAAATTGAATTAAAAATTAATTTTAATCTTAAAATGTATAAAATTTATTTTCCTAAAATGTTTTCAATATAAAATAGAAAATAAAAAAGCTTAAAAAATTATTATCCACTTATAATTTTCTAAGCTTTTTTTATAAATTTTAAATTAAGACATTAGGTTTTCTACAAACCTTCTTGCCATCTTGGCAGTAAATCCCCAGATAATTTCATCTTCATATTCATAGAAGAGGACTTCTTCTCTCCCCCTCTTAAACTTGTAGTTGACTCCATTGGGTATCAAGTGATAAGGAAACTCCTTGTTCCTTTCAACCCTTAAATTGATCTTATAGGATTTTGGTTTAGTCTTTAAAAAATAAGAAAGAGGAACTGTAAAAACTTTTTCCACCTCATCTTCAGATGGAGAAATTTTATCAAAATCCTTTTTGATTTCTCCAACAAAGGTGTAAATAATTGCTGCATAGGGATTGACCACAAAGTCTCCCTCAGAATAAATTTCAATTTCCCTTCCTGAAATCAAAAGCTCTTCTGCAGTCTCTCTAACAGCTGCCTCTCTTGGACTCTCTCCCTTTTCAATCCTTCCCCCTGGAAAAGAAATTTCACCAGGTTGATTTCTAAGAGTGAAGGCCCTCTTCTCAAAGAGAAGGTGAATTTCCCCGTCTCTTTTTATAAGGGGAATCATAACGGAAAACCTATTTTTCACATCAACAGGCAGAGGCTTTCTTCCTTGGACCTTGGCTTTAATTTTTCTTAAATTTAAGTCTTGGTCAGTTGACATTTTCTATCTCCCTCATAAATTCTTCTACTGTATAAACTCTAAATCTGTCAATTTTCTTCCTATTACCCTCTTTTTCGAGAAGCTTATATAGGAGCTCATCATACCTAAAGTTCTCTGACATCTCCAAGTCTTCAGCAAGTTTTGGAGCATAATCCTCAAAGATTGTCCTGGCAAGCTTATTTTCACTTTCATTGATCTTATCCTTTAAGAGCCTGTAAATATATTTTAGGCTCTCTTCTTCATCAAGGGGCATAATATAATATTCTTCACCCCTGAGGCCCTTGACAGCACGAAAGGCATCAAAATAGCCAAGTTTTATCAAGTCATCGGCCCTGTTCTTGTCAAAGCCAAGAGAAGACCCTAAATCATGACTTGGCTTAATAATATAATTTGCCCTCTCAATATTTTTAAGAGGAGTCTTAGAAAGTCTAACTAAGACAATGTCAGTGTCGTCATCAATCATCTCCATGGGAGCTGGTGATGCAAAACCTCCGTCAATAAAATACTTGCCGTGAAGACGTTGTAGCTTGAAAACAGGAAGATAACAAGAAGCAATAATATAGTCCTTTAAAAGCCCCTTTTCAACATCTTCCTTAAATAGTCTATCAACCTTGAGGTCAGACACATTTACTGTGCAAATTCCAAAGTCCACATCAGATTCCCTTAGTTTATCTTCATCTATAAATTGATCCACCAACTTAAAGAGAGGATAAGGTGACCTAGTTAGCTCTGGAATCCTGATATCATGTTGACGAAGCTTTTCCACTATTTTTGTAAAAAGATTTTCGTCTCTCTCTATTTCTTGTAATTCATTTTCAAAAGCCGAAAAATCTAAAGACTTCCAAGCTTTAAAACATTCATAGGCATCCCCTTGGGCAAACATAGCTCCATTAAAGGCACCTATGCTAGTTCCAACAATTTTTGAAAAGTCGAATCCCATTTCCATGAGGGCGAAGTAGGCACCTACTTGGTAGGCACCCTTAGCACCTCCACCTTCGAGGACTAATGCCCATTTTTTCATTGTGCACTTCCCAATTCAGATGTACAATGTGGACATCTTGTCGCATTAATATCAATTTTAGACTTACAGAAAGGACATTCCTTTTCAGTTGGAGCTGGAGTTTCTTCTTCCTTCTTGAATTTGTCAGTAACCTTTGCAATTTGTTTAATCATTAAGAAAATAACAAAGGCAATAATCAAGAAGTCAAAAACTGATTGTAAAAATATTCCGTACTTAACCTCAGCAGTTCCCACTGTAACAGCAAGATCTTCAAAGCTAACTCCGCCAAGTAAGATGCCAATTAAAGGCATTAAAATATTTTCTACAAGGCTTGAAACGATTTTACCAAAGGCACCACCTATGATAACACCCACAGCCATGTCCATAACATTTCCTTGCGCTATAAACTCTTTAAACTCATCAATAAAATTCTTCATTTTTCCTCCTTTAATTAAAATAATATAGTAAAAATAATTTCTTACTGATATCTATTACCCATATTGAAGATAAAAAAACTATAAATAAAAAATCCCAAGCCAATTACATGACTTGAGACAATTTCTTCTATAATATATTGATTTTTTATCTTTAAGTTAAGCTTCAATTTCTTTTCCTTCTTCCTTACTTAAGAAGACATCCAACAAGGCACCTCCAAGTATAAATGCCATGCCTATTATTACATTTCTTGGAGGGACTTCTCCATTAAAGAGTAAGACCCAAATTGGATTTAGAATTGGTTCTGCAAGTCCAATTATAACTGCCTTCTCTAACTTGACCCTTCTTAGCCCCCAAGAGTAAAGAGCATAAGAAAGTCCTGAAATTAAAATTCCCGCCAAGACAATTAAAATAATGTCAGAAATCTTTGTGGGTGGATTCCCAAAGTTAAAAGGAAGAGCCAAGGCATAAAGACCACAGCAAATTAAATTTATAATTGAAACTATGCCAAGGGGGTTTCCTTCTTCAACCTTTTGTAAAAATTGCGAATAGCATACAAAGGACAATCCTATGGCAAGTCCTGTTAGTATAGCTAGGTAATTCCTATCCCTAAAGATCCCCAAAATATTTACTATAACTCCAATAAATATGAAAGTGAAGACAAGTATATTCTTCTTTTTTATATTTTTATATTTAATAAAGTTATAAGCAATTAGATGCATAGGAGCTGTATACTGTAGAGAAATGGCCATAGCCGAAGTTGAAATCTGTGTTGTAATTGTCAGTGTCAACAAGAATAGTGACATTGAAACTGCCGCCAAGACTAAATATTTTTTTGGTTTAATAGGCTTGGATTTAATAAATCCTGATAAAAAAATAAATCCTCCAGCACTTCTTATTAGAGTTATCCAAATTGCACTTGCATCAACAGTCTTTACAATAAAACCCGACAAGCTCCAAAGGACTACTGCAATAAAAATTGAAATATAACCTTTCTTTTCGTAGCTCATAATTTTTCTCTACCTAAGAGAGTCCACCTCCCAAAATATTAACAATTAGGTTTTATCTGTCCAGCTAAAAGCAACTTGATATTTATCAGACTTTTCTAATTAATTGATTCTAGTCCCTTAGTTATTAAATATATTGTGCCAAAATCATTTTATTAATTACTAATAAAAATATAATAAGGAGACGAGCCTATAAGCAGCCTCGCCCCTTTCAATTTCATTATTTATTTACAAAACTTTTATTCTTAATAAGAATATTAAAATATCTTCCTATTAATCTATTTCTTTTAGAAATACTTTAAAAGCTTCATAAAAATTTATTACAGACGAAATATTTGCTGATTCAGAAGGACTGTGAAGACCTGTGTGATCTGGCCCAACACTAATAATATCAAGACTAGGCTTCTTGTTTATTAGATATCCTGCTTCTAAACCGGCAGGTGAGACTTTTATTTCTAATTTTTTATTGAGTTCTTTTTCAAATATTTCCTTATAGATATTTCTTAATTTGCTATCAGGATTAAATCTCCAGCCTGGGTACTCTGCATAAATCTCTACATCACCACCATATATATCTGAAATAGTAGAAATTTTATTATAAGTGTATTCAACTTGAGATCTTTCCATAGCCCTTATCTCATTAATAAATTTAACACAATCATCTTCAATTTTAACTTCGCCTAAATTATTAGATGAAATAACTACATGGTTTTTAGGATCTACTTCAAAAATTCCATTAGGATATAGTTTTATAATATTTATTATCTTCTTAAAATCTTCAGACTCTATTGATTCTTGTTCAAAATTTGACTCTTCAGAGTTAACGCAAATAGTATCTGAAAAAGAATTATATTCATAATGAAGTTCTTTTTCAAAATCATCAAGAATCTTGTCTATTTCATCTTTATCCAAATCTGTACTAATAATTGCGTAAGATTCTCTAGGAATAGCAAGTCTAAAAGTACCACCGTTGATGTCCAAAATTTCTATATTATCCTCAAGTTTTTCTAATAGTCGAGATAAAGTTATAATAGCGTTACCTCTACCTTTTTCTATATCTTCTCCAGAATGCCCTCCTAAAAATCCACTAACTTTTATTTTAAAAGTATTTTTGAATTGTCTTTTTTGTCTGTTGATTTTTAAAGAGAAAGTTACTCCAGCTCCACCATTACTTCCTGCTATAATTTCATCATCTTTACTATTATCAATGTTAATAGCTCTATTTCCTATTATCCAATCCTTTGATAAATTATTTACACCGCTGAAATCATCTTCTTCTACAGTAGTAAATATTGCTGTAATTGGAGGGTGTGACGTTTCTTTATCTTCTAAAATCGACATTATTACTGCCACACCAATTCCATTATCAGCACCAAGAGTTGTCTTTCCACCTGTATTAAGTTCATCTCCGTCAATTTGAACAGGGATAGGATCATTATCAAAGTCAAAATCAAAGCCATCTTGCTTTTGACAAACCATGTCTAAGTGAGCTTGCAAGATTAATTCTTCTTTATTTTCTCCACCATTTTGACCATCTTTTAAAATTAGTAGATTAAAATTATCGTCTTGTTTAACATCAAGATTAAGTTTTTCAGCCCAATCTTTTAAATAATTTGACACTTTTTCTTCTTTAAATGATGGTCTAGGAATTTCTGTAAGCTTTAAAAAATTGTTAAAAATTTGAATTTCCTTAAGTTCATTGATTGAGTTATATTTTTTCATTATTACCTCCTAGAATGGTCCAAGGCCAATGTTTACAGCAACAATACATGCCACAATTCCTATTAGATACCATAATAAAACTAATTTCCAGAACCATTTAATCCACTTTCCATAAGATATGTTCATCATTCCAAGTGCAACCATTATTGTAGCTTCTGCTGGTGAAAGCAAGTTAGTTATTCCATCACCCATGTGGAAAGCTAGTGCAACAGTTTGTCTTGTTATACCAAGAACATCTGCCATTGGTACCAAAATAGGCATAACTAGTACGGCTTTTCCTGAACCTGAAGGTACAAATAAGTTTATTATTGATATTACGATAAATGATAATGGAGCAGATACTATAGAAGGAACATTGGCTAAAAATCCTGTTAAAGCATGTACAATAACATCAAGTATATGACCATCCATCATTACTATTGTCAAACCTCTTGCTAAACCAACACATAAACAAGGATATAGTAAGTCTGCAGCTCCATTTACAAAAGCATTCACTCCTTCGTTTATTGGTTTACCTGAAATAATTGTTATAACTATAGTTAATAGAATAAAAACTGCTGCCATTTCTCCTAAGTAAAAATGATATACAATTACTCCATAAATAATTCCTATAACAGCTAATACAAAAGATAACAATACTAATTTATGTCTTGTTGAAAATTCAACATCTGTAGAAATTTCTTCCCTATATTTGCTTGTCTTATCTTCTTCATATGATAATGATAGCTGAGGATTTTTATGAATTTTATCTGCATATCTATATATATAAGCAATTGTCACAATAAGTGCAACAACCCATATTACTAATCTGAAACCAATTCCAGAATATGGTGGTAGTTCTGCTATTTGTTGAGAAATCCCTAAAGTGAAAGGGTTCATAACTCCACCTATATAACCAACAGCAACACCACATATACCTATTACAACACCTGTTATAGAGTCAAATCCTAAGGCTAAGCACAAAGTTATTTGCATTGGTAAAAAAGCTAGACACTCTTCAAAGTTTCCTAGAAAAGCTCCTCCCAAAGCCCACAAAGTTACGAAAAATACCACTACGAGTTTTTCTTTTCCCTTTAACTTAGTTGCTGTTTTTGAAAGCAATGCTTCCAAAGCGCCTGTTAAATTAAGTACTCCAAAAGCTCCACCTATAATTAATAGGAATGAAGTTATTTCAGAAGAATCAACAAGTCCTTGATGGACAGAAGATAGCACTTTCCAAAGACCAACTGGTGTATTTTCAATATAATGGAATGAACTTGGATCAACCATTTCTCTACCAGTTTCAGGATCTAATATCCTTGTGTATTCTCCAGCTGGAACTAAATAAGTTAAAATTGATACAACTACCATTAAAATGCATATTAATAGTAGAGCATCGGGTGATTTGAATTTTTTTAATTTTTCTTTTAATTTACTCATTTTAATACCTCCTAAATAAAATATAACACCCTTAGAAACACAATTATAATAATAGTGATTGCAATATACTAATTTCACTAAATCGACTTTCAGGACAATATCAAACAATAACTAATATAATTATTCCTTTTAATTAATTCTTTATATATTTTTATACTCAAAATATTGATAATAGGATAATTGTCCTCTTTCTCTACAACAAAACTCATTTTCTTATATTTAACTTAATCCCCCCTTATAATCGCAAAATCCTAGACTTGTCTTTTTACAATAAATAAAAATAGTCATCTAGGATTAGGAATCAATTCTGATGTTAAAATTCATATCATATACTGTTATATATTTAAATTTAATGAATTTTCTCAGCTTCCTTTAGACTTACTTCTATATAAAATGTTTTAATATAACCTTTTCCCATAACTCAGATTTATTTTATAAATCTTTCTATGTAAATATTTTTTACTAGTGCTATTTTGCATTATCTAATAGATAGTCAAAAATTTCTAAAAAAGATTTTTCGTGTGAGTCTAGGTCCAATTTATCTCCTTGGATCATGGCCTCGTAAACATAGGACTCGTGTACGCTTATGATAATCTTTAGGGTTATATCAGATTTTTTATCTTCTATTGTCCCTTCACTAACTAGTTGGTCTACTATTTGCTTATCTCTAGAATACATATTTCCCTGAGTCAAGAGACCTCTTAGAAGCTCATCGTGACCCTCAAGATCGTCAGGAAATATATCATAGTATTCTTTTATAACTTCTAATAACATAGGACTGTATTTTCCAAAAAACATATTGTGAAAAATAACTGGCGACCTAAAGGCATAGTGGTTAAAAGTTTCATAAACTGTCCTATACTTTTCTATAGTTGTCATACCTTTTTTTATATTTCTTGCTAAGGCAGATGTATATTCTCTCAAGTACCTAATTGATGCAAATAAAATTAAGTGTTCTAAATCTTCAAAGTAGTAGTAAAGCGTTGCTGAATTGTAGCCTGCCCTCTTAGCTATTTTTCTTATAGAAATCTTATCTATATCGTCTTCCTTCATTAGGTCTTCTGTAGCCTCAATGAAGCATGTCATGACTTTTTTCTTTTTTTCGATAACATTCATAACTTTATCAACTCCTTTCATATTTTTAATCACGATTAATTAATTTCAATCACGATTATATTATCTAATATTTACTTTGTCAACACTTTATTAAAATAAATTTATAAAAAATAGAAAAAGACCTAGGAGTAAATCCTAGATCTTTCGTCATCCAACACTTTCAAATTTGTTTTAACTTAACCTTATTCTTCTTTATAAGTTCCATGGCGTAGTCGTCTACCCTATAGGCTTCGTGGTATATTATTTCTCCTATGCCTGCTTGGATAAGGGCCTTGGTACAATTGAGGCAAGGAAAGTGTGTTACATAGGCCTTGGCTCCCCTAACTGATATTCCTTCTTTTGCACAATACAAGAGGGCATTCATCTCTGCATGTATTGTTGCTATGCAGTGGCCGTCACGCATTGTGTGGCCGACTTCGTCGCAGTGAGGGTTGCCTGTCACTGATCCGTTGTAGCCTGTTGAGACTATCCTGTTGTCAGAGTTCACAAGGACACAACCCACAAAGGCCCTGTCACATGTGGACCTTGTTGCCACCATTTCTGTTATCTCCATAAAATATTCATCCCAAGATTTTCTCATTTTGCCTCCTTTGCAAGTTGATCCACAAGTTCATTGTACTTGACCCCAGAGTGGGCCTCTACTTTTATAAATTTTACTTCAAGCTTGTTCTTTATGGAATCATAAAAGTTTTTATAGTAAATTGTTCCTTCTTTATTGGTCTTCCAAAATCCAAGAGCCCAGGACCTTATGCCCTCGTAGTCGTAGTGTAGATATATTTTTTTCTTGCCCAGCTTAACTGCTTCTTCCATGGCACGCATGGCTCCCTTGATTTCTCCTGACACATTTCTCATGTCTGAGTCCTTGAAAAATCTCTTTGAGTAAGTGTATTCTTCTTCATGGTTAAACATGTAAACTCCATAGGAGTGGGACTTGTCCTTATTCCTGTAAGACCCGTCAACATAAACTACAAGCTCATCTTTTTCTGCTGACTCCTTCTTCTCTTCTTCTACTTCATTTATAAAAGCTTCTGCATCTTCACGAGTGGAAAACTTTTTGAAACTTGCTCCCTTAAAGCCCATAGTTTCTCTCTTGCACTCATCCCAAGTGTGATAGATGCCAGGATTTCTTCCTATTCTAACTGCGTAATACTTCATATTCACCTCAAAATTTTGTCATTTGTCAACTATGTCTACTTATTATATAATTAGAAGTAATTAGAAGTCTAGACTTTTGGAGGTAAAAATGAACAAAGAAAAATTTGAAAGAATGAAAAATGGCAAGGGCTTTATTGCTGCTCTTGATCAATCTGGTGGATCAACACCAAAGGCCCTATTAAATTATGGTGTTACTGAAGATGCTTATTCAAACGAAGAAGAAATGTTTGATAAGGTTCATGAAATGAGAAAGAGAATTATAAAGGATGAAGCCTTTACATCTGATAGAATTTTAGCTGCAATCTTATTCAAGGTGACTATGAATTCTAAAATCGACGGCAAGTTCACTGGTGACTACCTTTGGGAAGAAAAGGGCATAGTTCCAATCCTTAAGGTTGACGAAGGCCTTGATGAAGAAAAAGACGGCGCACAACTTATGAAGCCTTTCAAACACATTGACGAACTTCTAGCAAATGCAAAGGAAAGAAATATTTTTGGAACTAAGATGCGTTCTGTCGTAAAGGAACTTAATGAAGAGTCAATTAAAAAAGTTGTTGAACAACAATTTGACTACGCAAAGAAAATTTCTGCAGCAGGTTTTGTTCCTATTATCGAGCCAGAAGTTGACATCCACGCTAAGGACAAGGCTGAAATAGAAGAGGTTCTTAAAAAATATCTTGTGGAAGAACTTAAAAAATTAGACAAAAACACTTATGTAATGTTTAAGTTAACTCTTCCAGAAAAGGAAAATCTTTACGAAGACCTTTACGACTTTGACCAAACTGTTAGGGTTGTTGCTCTTTCTGGTGGTTACTCAAGAGATGATGCCAACGAAAAACTTAGAAAAAACAAGGGCGTAATTGCTTCTTACTCAAGAGCCCTTACTGAAGGTCTTAATGTAAATCAAACTGATGAAGAATTTACAAAGATGCTTGATGATTCTATCAAAAAGAATTACTCAGCTTCAGTTGAAAAATAAAATTATTAAGCCTCTGATTTTTTCAGAGGTTTTTTTATGTGTTTTTTGCTTAACCAGTCTTAAATGCCTTCTTATTGACATTGACAGGGCCCTAATGTAAACTATTTCATAAGCATATTTTTCTTGGAGTATCGAAATTAAGCCAAGAGATTTATTTTTAATTAAGTCCCAAGAGGACTAAAGTTAGGAGAAGAATTATGGATGACAAATTAAAAACTCGTGATGGTTTTAAAAGTAAGTGGGGCTTTATCCTCGCCTGTATTGGCTCTGCCGTTGGAATGGGAAATATTTGGAGATTCCCAACAATGGTATCAGCCTATGGAGGCATGACCTTCCTCATACCCTACCTTATTTTTGTAACCCTCATTGGGTCCACTGGAGTTATATCAGAGATGGCCCTGGGAAGATCTGCCCAAGCAGGTCCCGTTGATGCCTTTGGCGACTGCACAGAACTCAGGTGGCAAAATAGGAAAATCGGAGAAGTCATTGGTCTTATACCAGTCCTTGGTTCCCTTGCCCTTGCCATAGGTTACACTTGTGTCATGGGTTGGATTTTTAAATATACATATCTTGGAATCTCTGGCAATCTTTATAAGCTGGGCCAAGACATGGATGCAATTGGTGGAACTTTTGGCCAAACTGCATCTGCCTTTGGGGCAAATATGTGGATAATAATTGCAATTATAGCAAGTTTTGCCATTATGGTCATGGGGATTTCTGATGGAATTGAAAAGGCAAACAAGATTATGATGCCTACACTCTTCATTCTATTCATTGGACTTGCAATTTATATCTTTAATCTCCCTGGATCCCACGAAGGTTATAAGTATATTTTTTCTGTGAATCCTGAAGGCCTGAAGAGTCGTGAAGTATGGATTTATGCCTTTGGACAAGCCTTCTTCTCCTTATCAGTAGCAGGCAATGGAACAGTTATCTACGGGTCTTACCTACCTAAGGATGAATGCATTCCATCATCTGCAAGAAACGTTGCAGTCTTTGATACAATAGCAGCAATGATGGCGGCAATAGTAATTATTCCAGCCATGGCAGCAGCCTCAGCTGAACTTGATACAGGTGGCCCTGGTCTGATGTTTATCTATCTTGTAAATGTCTTTAACGGCATGCCCATTGGAAGAATTGTGGGAATGATCTTCTACATCTGTGTTCTTTTCGCAGGACTTAGCTCCATAATAAATCTTTATGAAGCTCCAGTTGCCTACTTCCAAGAGAGATTTCATTTCTCAAGACCCCTTGCCACAGTTATAATCCACATCATAGGTTGCACAGCAGCTATAATGATTCAGGGAATAGTAAGTGGTTGGATGGACGTAGTTTCCATTTACATTTGTCCACTTGGCGCAGCCCTTGCAGGCATAATGTTCCTTTGGATTGCAGGAAAAGATTATGTCCTTGCCGCAGTAAATGAAGGTTCTCCAAAGGGTATTGGATCTTGGTACTACCCACTTGCAAAGTATGTATATGTAACAGCAGCCATTGTTGCCCTAATAGCAGGCGCAAGACTAGGTGGCATTGGTTAATAAAATATTGAAAATAAAAAAAGTGTTGGCTTTTGTAATAGCCAGCACTTTTCTTTTGCATATTTTTTCTTAAAAATTATCCTTTTTATTTCTAAATTCTATAAACTCATCTAAATCCTTTGCCAAGAAGAAAAGATTTATTTTTTTCTCTTTTCCTATTGTAGATGGAAGTGTAATTTTATCTTCTTCTCTAAGTTTCTTTACCCTTTCATATTCCCTGTCCAAGTCATCATTTGAAATTACAGACTTGGCGAATTCCAAGTTAGCAAGAGAATACTCATGAGCAGGATAAACCACGGTGTCGTCAGCTAGGTTTTTTAACTTCTTAAGACCTTCGTAAGCTTTTTTATAGTCCTTAGTGAAGACCCTACCACAACCTGCTAGGAAGAGGGCATCGCCGCAGAATAAGTTACCATCAACTAAATAAGAAATGTGATCCTCAGTGTGGCCACCTGTGGAAATAACCTTGAAGTCTTCTCCGAAAATTTCAAATTCGTCTCCATCCTTTAAAGTCACGTCGTTATATTCACTAGTTTCTATAGGTCCATAAACCTTGGCTCCGTATTTAATCTTAAGCTCGTCAACACCACCAACGTGGTCCATGTGCTTGTGGGTTAGAATAATATAGTCAAGTTTTTTATTCTTCAAATAATCTATAACAGGACCTGCATCGCCAGGATCAACAACAAGAACCTTGCCGTCCTTCTCAATAGTCCAAATATAATTGTCGTTAAAAGCCTTTATATAATTAATATTCATAAAACACCTCATAGTATTCTTACTCTTATTGGTGGGATTTAAACATGGGAGGGTTTTGTTATGTTTGTTAAGTTATTATTTAAATTCTTTTAAATAGATATTTAAGGTTTTACATCATATCTAAGAGTATCTATTTCTCTGTTTCTATGTGAGTACCAAAACATAATTATTAAATAACTATTTAACTTAGTTACAAATGTAAACCATCTTGCTAAGAATATCCTAGGTCAAAAATTGTCTTATTTTCAAATCGAAGAACTTCGGCTAAAATCGCATTGTTTGAGCGAAGCGAGTTTGCGATTTTAGAAGTTCGAGATTTAGAAAATAGCAATTTTTGTAATGAGA
>QWCE01001729.1_pt1 | contig 33854 bp, 27 predicted proteins | sample 1972531 | NCBI WGS metagenome assembly QWCE01 (sample SAMN09866716, study PRJNA288562) | Human gut metagenome isolate term4_stool, whole genome shotgun sequencing... | reverse complement strand
GATATGAAACGCTTTCTATCCCTGCTTCTGGCCGCCGTGCTGCTGCTCGCTCTTGCAGCCTGCGGCGGCAATGTGAAGGACGTGCAGACCAAGGCCGTCGCTTCTGAAATGTATACGCAAAATGACATTGACGCCGCCATCGACGTCATAAAAAAGGACTTTTCCCGCAGCTGGAAGGGCTGCACGCTCACGGAGATCTCCTACGCCGGGGACGACGTGTCGCGCGAGCACCAGGATTGGGCCGACCGCAACAATGCCGACGAGGTGCTTGTCCTCACGTCCACCTTTGATGTGGACGAATCCGGCGCCAGCCCCTCGCTCAACCCGGGGCAGACCTATACGCGCTGGATGTGGATCCTTGTCCGCACGAACGGCGGTACGTGGCAGCACGTCGATCACGGGTATTAAGGCAAGAAAATAAAACGAGAGCCGGTTTTCCGCGGAAAACCGGCTCTCATTTCGTATGGGATACTATCAGTCGAACAGATGCACGAACGCCTTCTGCTCAGGCGTGAGCGTGGCGCTGCGGTTCCAGATGAGGTGCGCCTTGGAGACGATCTCCGGGCTGTCGATGCGCTTCATGACGAGCGTGGGATCGGAGTTCTGGATCGCGGAGGTATACGGCGCGATCGCCACGCCGATGCCGGACGCCGCCCAGCTCAGCGAGGAGGCAATGTTGTCGTTCTGGCAGATGATGTTGGGGATAAAGCCCTGACGGCGGCAGGCGTTGGTGAAAAGATCGTAGTACCGCCGGTGGATGATGATGGGGGTGTCCTGCAGACTGGTGAGCGCCACGACCTGCGCATCGTCGGCGGGGAAGAAGTTCGGCTTGCCGATGGCGGTGAAGTAGTCCTGGCCGCCCTCACCGAGCGCGGTGTCGCGGATGGGACGGGAGCCGTAAGCGCCTACGTTGAACGGCTCGCGCACGATGCCGAAATCAACGGTGCCGTCGGCAAGCATATCGAGAATGCTCGTCGTGCTGCCCTCGTGGAGGACGAACTCCACGTGCGGATAGCGCTCCTTGAGCTTGAGGACCTTATCCGGCAGAACGCGGTTGCAGATCGAGGAGATGGTGCCGAGGTGGATGGTGTAACGCTCCTCCTCATTGGCCGACTGCATGAGCAGCAGCGTTTCGTTTACCTTGTCCATGATCTCGCGGGCGCGCTCGCGCAGGAGAATGCCCTTGGGCGTGATGATCATATTTTTCTTGTCACGGATGAAGAGCTGGCAGCCCAGCTCCTCCTCCAGCCCCTTGAGCTGAAGACTCAGCGGCGGCTGGGAAATGCGAAGGGAATTGGCGGCTTTGGTGATGCTGCCGTTTTCGGCGATGGCAAGAAAGTATTCGAGCTGCTTGAGCGTCATGATAGGGCACTTCCTCTTTGTATATCGATATTATATGGATATCATATGAAAAATTCGATAAAAAGTCAAGAGCCAATACCCTTGACAACCCGATATTCCATATTATACTGGATCCAGAACCATTTCTAAGGGGAACAGGCTATGCTCGTAATGATAAAAGGCGCCGGAGACATTGCCTCCGGCATTGCGCTGCGGCTCTGGCGCGCGGGGATCAACGTTGTGATGACCGATCTTCCGAAGCCGTCGTCCATCCGCCGCACCGTCTGCTTTTCCGAGGCGGTATACCGCGGCGAAACGAAGGTCGAGGAGGTGCGCGCCCGGCTTGCCGCGGACGCTGCCGATGCGCTGCGGCTGCTTGAAGAGAACATTCTGCCGGTGATCGTCGATCCGAAGGCGGAGAGCGCGAAAGAGCTTCATCCGGATGTGATCGTGGACGCGATCCTCGCCAAGGAAAATCTCGGCACCGCCATCACCGACGCTCCGGGCGTCGTCGGCGTAGGCCCGGGCTTCACCGCCGGGACGGACTGCCACGCCGTTGTGGAAACGATGCGCGGCCACACGCTCGGCCGCGTGATCTGGTCGGGCAGCGCTGTCCCCAACACCGGCATTCCCGGCAACATCGGCGGCTATACGATCGAGCGCGTGATGCACTCGCCCTGCGCGGGAGAATTCCGCGCCCTGCGGCAGATCGGCGACACGGTCGAGGCGGGGGAGACCGTCGCCGCCGTCGGCGGCGAGCCGCTGTGCGCAAAGATCACCGGCACGCTCCGCGGCATACTGCCCGAAGGGTTTTATGTTCCGCGCGAGGGTTTTAAGAGCGCGGACGTCGATCCCCGCTGCCGGCTTTTCCACTGCTTCACCGCGTCCGACAAGGCGCTGGCTGTCGGCGGCGGCGTGCTCGAAGCGGTGCTGATGCTCACCTCCGCCGTCGGCACGGCGAGAAAACCGGAGAAACGAGGAGAAGATTATGGAAAATGAGATTCGCATGACAAAGCTCGCAAGCTGCGCAGGGTGCGGCGCGAAGGTCGGCGCGGGCACGCTCGCAAAGCTTCTGAAGGGCCTGCCCTCGGTGTATGACGAGCGGCTTCTCGTCGGCTACGACACGAGCGACGACGCCTGCGTTTATAAGATCTCGGACGAGCTCGTGCTCGTGGAGACGCTGGACTTCTTCCCGCCGATCGTGGACGATCCCTTCATGTTCGGCCAGATCGCCGCGGCGAACGCCATCAGCGATATTTATGCCATGGGCGCGCAGCCGAAGCTCGCGCTGAACATCATGGCCGTATCGCCGCAGATGCCGGACGAGGCCGTGCGCGAGGTGCTGCGCGGCGGCTATACGAAGGCGGCGGAGGCCGGCGTCATCATCTCCGGCGGCCACACCATCCGCGATCCCGAACCGAAATACGGCCTTTCCGTGACGGGCTTTGCCCACCCGGATAAAATTCGTTTGAACTGCACGCCGCGCGCGGGCGACGTGCTCATTCTCACCAAAGCGCTCGGCACCGGCATCATCTCCACGGCGAACAAGGCCGACATGGTATCGGAGGAGACCTACGCCAAAGCCGTTGCGCGTGACCGCCGTGATCGAAAGCGCGAACGTGCCGCTCCTGCCGGAGGTCCTCTCGCTTGCCGAGATCGGCATCCTCCCGGAGGGTATGTACCGCAACCGCAATTTTGCCGAGCCCTTCAGCGAGAGCGCGCCGAACGTCACGCGCGCGATGATGGACGTGCTCTTCGATCCCCAGACCTCCGGCGGACTGCTGCTCGCCGTGGCGGAAAAGGACGCGCCCGCGCTGCTCGCGGAGCTCACCGATAAGGTACCGCACGCCGCACGCATCGGCTATGTGACCGAAAAACAGGGCTGCGCCGTCCGGGTGGTATAAAAACTGCGCCGTCCAGGTGGTATAAAATATGTATTCGCTGCTGCTGGCACTTATCTATCTTGCGTTCATCAGCCTCGGTCTGCCGGATTCGCTGCTCGGCTCCGGCTGGCCGGTCATGCACGCGGAGCTCGGCGTTCCGGTGTCGTACATGGGCGTTGTGTCCATGGTGATCTCCGGCGGGACGATCGTTTCGAGCCTTCTGTCGGATAAGCTCACGCGGAAGCTCGGCACCGGCGGCGTGACGGCCGCGAGCGTGCTCCTCACGGTGCTCGGGCTCTTCGGCTTTTCTGTTTCCACGAAGTTCTGGATGCTGCTCGCCTTCGCCGTGCCGTACGGTCTCGGTGCGGGCGCGATCGACGCGGCGCTCAATAACTATGTGGCGCTGCATTATAAGGCGCGCCACATGAGCTGGCTGCACTGCTTCTGGGGCGTCGGCACGATCGTCAGCCCGTTTGTTATGAGCTGGGCGCTGACGCACCGGACATGGAACGACGGCTACCGCGCCGTGGCGCTCGTGCAGCTCTGTATCGCGGCGCTTCTGCTCGTGACGCTGCCTGTGTGGAAAAAAGCCGGCGGCACCGCGCCGGAGGAAAAGCGGCGGAGCGTCGGCGTGCGCGGCGCGCTGAAAATAAAGGGCGTGCCGTATCTTCTCGCGGGCTTTTTCGGCTACTGCGCCGCGGAAGCCACGGCGATGCAGTGGGCAAGCACGTATTTTGTCGCGGTCAAGGGGCTTCCCACGGAGGATGCCGCGGGGTTGGCTGCGCTCTTTTATATCGGCATCACCGCGGGGCGGTTCGTGAGCGGCTTTGCCGCCGACCGTCTCGGCGACAGGAAAATGATCCGCCTTGGCACGGGCGTGCTTTTCTGCGGCATCGCGGCGCTCGCGCTCCCGATACATTCGCATACCGCCGCCATTGCCGCCTTTGTCGTGATGGGGCTCGGCTGCGCGCCGATCTATCCCTGCATCATCCACTCCACACCCGCAAACTTCGGGGCGGAAAGCTCCGGCGCGATCATCGGCATACAGATGGCGGGCGCGTACGTCGGCTCGACGTTCGCGCCGCCGCTCTTCGGCCTGCTGGGCAGTGCGCTCGGCTTTTCGATCCTTCCGGCGTATCTTCTGGTGTTTGCCGTTTTCATGATCGCCATGACGGAGCTGACGTTCCGAACGGCGGAAAAGAATAGGAGCGATACGGGATCATGAAAGAAAACCGCAAGGCCTATGCTTCCCTGTGCAGCGCGATGCTGATCTTCGGCACGATCGCAATCTTCCGGCGGAATATCCCGTTTTCGTCGGGGCTGCTTGCGTTTTCCCGCGGGCTGCTCGGCGGCGTGTTTCTGCTGATCTTCGTCGCGGTGAAGCGTCACCGGATGGAAAAGGTCGAAAAAAAGCAGCTGGCGCTGCTCATCCTTTCGGGCGCGATCATCGGCGTTGACTGGATCCTCCTTTTTGAAGCCTATAACTGCACCACCGTGGCGGTGGCGACGATGTGCTTTTACATGCAGCCGACGATCGTGATCCTGCTCTCGCCGGTCCTTTTCCGCGAAAAGCTCAGCGTGAAGAAGGGGCTCTGCGCGCTCGCGGCGATCCTCGGCATGGTGTTCGTCTCCGGCGTGGCGGAGGGCGCGCCGCCCGGCGCGCAGGACGCGAAGGGCATTGCCTTCGGTCTGGCCGCGGCGGTGCTCTATGCCGCGACCGTAATTATCAATAAGAAGATCAAGGTAGAGGACGCCTACGAAAAGACGATCGTCCAGCTTCTCTCCGCGGCGGCGGTGCTCGTCCCGTATCTGCTGCTCACGGAGGATTTTTCCGCGGTCGTGCTCGACGCGCGCACGGTCGTCCTTGTGCTCATCGTCGGCATCGTACACAGCGGCCTTGCGTACGCGCTGTACTTCGGGAATGTAAATAAGCTCCCCGCGCAGTCGGTGGCGGTGCTCAGCTACATTGACCCTGTGTCCTCCCTCTTTTTCTCGGCGCTGCTGCTGCACGAGCGGCTGACGGTGTTCGGCCTTCTCGGCGCGGTGCTGATCTTCGGCTCAGCGCTCGTGAGCGAGCTCGGCGGGAAGAAACACCGGCAGAACACGGCGGCATAAAAAACCCGGGGGCGCGGTTCCTATGGACTGGAACCGCGCCCCCGGGTTGTTATAAAATCAAAATTCCGAGTTGGAAATGCGCGGCTTTTCGTCCTCGGCGACGCAGAAGCGCCGCGTGTGACGCAGCACTCCGGTCACGGCGATCATGCCGCAGCCGAGCGCGAGCGCACCCTCGCCGTGGAGCGAATAGAATACCGCGGCGCTCACGCCGTAGAGCGCGAACACGAGTATGCTGCGCAGCCGGTGCGGACGGATCTTCACGACGACGGAGAAGAAGATGTAAAGCCCCGCCAGAAGGAGAAGCCCTGTGAGAGAAACGCCCGTGAGCGCGAGCGCGAGCATCGCGCCGAAGGCCGAAGCGATGCATTTGCCGCCGTGAAAGCCGTTAAATACGCCGACGGCATGGCCGAGTACCGGCGCGGCGAGCGCGAGCGCAAACCAGACCGACTGCGTGTCGAGATACTGCGCCGCGAGCGACACGGGGAGATACGCCTTGAGCATATCGAGCGCGAGACACAAAAGACCCATCGGCACGCCGCACACGGCGAACACGTTCGCAGCGCCCGGATTTTTGTCGGCGCGCAGCGCGCACACATCCTTGCCCGTCAAAAGCTTCGGCAGTGCGCGGCTGAACATCACGCCGCCGAGCAGAAAGCCCCCGGCGATCAGAGCAAAGGTGAGAAGAGCTTCGTTTCCGGTCATGACAGCACGATCCTTTCCGCAATTTTATCGGCGGCGTCGGGCGCAATGGTGTTTCGCTGCGCCTCGCGCATGGCTTCGGCTCTCGCCTTGTCGCGCACGAGCGCGACGGCTTTTTCCGCGGCGTCGGCGGCGTTTTCCGCGCGCTCCGAAAGACCGTGGGAGGAGAAGAACGCGATGTTCGGCGCTTCGCACGCGGTATATACGAGAAGCTGCACGAGCGGGACCTGCGCCACCGCCGCCTCGGTGCTTGTAAGTCCGCCGGGCTTGGAGATCATCACATCGGCGGCGTTCATGTACACATTCACCTTTTTCGTGAACGTGACGATGCGGACGTGCTCGTTCCCGGCGTACTTCTCATCAAGCGTCTGCTTGAGATCGCTGTTGCGCCCGACGAGGATATAGACCGTGAACGCTCCGCTGTGCCGCCGAAGGATCTCGTCGCAGATCGCGCCCGCGTTCCCGACGCCGATGCCGCCGCTCATAATGAGGAACACGTCCTGATTTTGCGGTATGGCAAGATAGTTGCGCGCTGCGGCCTTTTCCATGTGATGCGCGAACTTTTCGTCCACCGGGATGCCGGTGACGATGATGCGATCCGACGGAATGCCCTTTTCCACAAGCTCGGCGCGCAGATCCTCGTGCGCGATGAAGTAGCCGTCCAGATCGGTCTCGGCGAGGAAGGGGATGCAGGTGTAGTCCGTCAGCACGCCGTAGCACGGCACGGTGAAATCTCCCGATTTCCGGATGGCGGTCAGCGTCTCCATTGGGTAGAGGTGCGTGCATACCACGCGGTCATACCCGTTCGTTTCGATGAATGCGCGCAGATTTGCGGCGTACCGGGCGTTTGCGTGGTAGACCGGCGAGGTGATGCCGGTCGAGCTGTAAATATCCCCGGCGCGGTAGAGCGCGTTGAATGCCGACGGCGCTTTTTTCATAATTGTCGTATATGCGCCGGATACGAAGCGCTCGGCGTACTTTCCCGCGAGCACGAGCGGGTCAAAGACATGGCTTTCGATGCCCCTTTGCGTCAGCGCCCCGGCGACGGCAGCTGCGGCGCTGTTGTGGCCCTCGCCCGTGTCGCAGCTCAAAATCAGAACTTTCACGGTTTTTTCTCCTCTGCTTGCTTTATGTAACGTCTGTGTATTATAATAAGGAGACCTCCGCGGCGCGGCAATGGACACGCCGGCACGAAACCGTGGCGGAAGTCCCAGAGAAAACACCCGATGAGGATTACTACACATTTGGTAAAAAAGATGTGGAATCCGATCCTGTTCCCGAAAAGGAGGGCGTACGATGGAACCGGCAAACCGGAAGAGCGATCTTCGCGTCATAAAAACGAAGCGGGCGATCCACACGGCGTTCGCGGAGCTTTTGACCGAAAAGGATATGGACGATATCACCGTAACGGACATCGCCTCGCGCGCGATAATCAACCGTAAGACGTTTTACAACAACTACCGCGGTGTATACGAGCTTGTAGACGAGCTGGAAAACGAGGTCATCCGCACGTTTGATACGGCGATGCAGGAGATCGACTTTGTCGAGAACCCGTACGCGGTGTTCATGAAGCTCACGGAGATCATCAACAGCGATATGGATTTTTACGGCGCGCTGCTCCGGTCCGGCCGGAACGCGGGGTTAACACATAAGATCCGGCTGACGCTCCAGCAGAAGGCGCAGGAACGCTTCGAAAGCCGCATAGATCTGCCGCCGGAGCGTATCTCGGTGATGATGGACTACGCCGTTTCCGGTATGGTGGCGGTGTATCAGAGCTGGTTCAATTCCGAGCGCCGGCAGTCCATCGAGGAGATTTCCGATATCGCCAGCCGCATGTGCCTCACGGGGCTGCGCGGCGCGGCGGCGGACGCCCGGCTGAAGGAATGAGCGGAGGGAATACCATGACAAACGCAAAAGAAAAAAAGAAGATCGTCCTCTGGCTGATCGTACTGGCAATACTTGCCGCGGCGGCGTTCACGGTCACGGCCATTGTGCGCCATAACCAGCGACCGGCGTGGGACGGCGGCTACAGCGTCCACATCAGCGAGGTCATGACCGATAATAAAATCTGCCCGAACGGCGAGGGTGTCCTCTGCGACTGGATCGAGATCGAAAACACGTCCTCGAAGGAGTTCTCCATCGGCGGATACTATCTCTCCGACGAAACGGGCAAAGGCAAATACTGCTTCCCGGCGGGGACGGTCGTCCCGGCGCGGGGGTATCTCGTTGTATGGTGCTCGCCGGACGAGGAGGGCGACTATGCGCCCTTTGCCCTGCGCAAGGCGGGCGGGGAGACGGTGTGCCTTATGAACGAAAACCGCACGGTGCTCGACAGCGCCGTGACCGCTGCGTGCCGGAGCGGGCAGTCGCTTGTCCGCGGCAGCGACGGCGCGCTCATTCCCGCCGATACGCCGACGCCCGGCTACCCGAACAGCGAGGCGGGCGCAAAGGCGTGGCAGGAGGCGCTCGCGCAGCGCAGCGGCGGCACGCTTGAGCTCAGCGAGATCCAGTCCTCAAACACGCTCTATGCCGCGCCCGACGGGAATTTCTACGACTGGATCGAGGTACATAACCCCTCGGATTCGCCGGTATCTCTCTCCGGCTACAAGCTCTCGGACCGCACGAACAAAACGAAGTACGCCTTCCCGGACGAAATGCTCGGCGCGGGCGAATATAAGATCGTATGGTGCGCCCCGGGCGTGGAGGGCGCGGAATATGCGTCCTTTGCGCTGGCGAGCGCGGGCGGGGAAACAGTCGTGCTCACAGCGCCCTCCGGCGCGGAGAGCGAGAGCGTGGAACTGCCGATGCTGGAGAAGAACACGGCCTATGCCAAGGAAAACGGCGAATGGACGGTGTCTCACCGCCCGACGCCGGGATATTCCAACGACGACGCGGGGTATGAGGCGTGGCTGCGCTCCGGCGGCTACGAAAACGACGAAATTTACATCACCGAGGTCATGGCGCAAAACCGCGGTACGCTCGCCGACAGCGACGGCGACCTCTCCGACTGGATCGAGATCGCAAACCTCGGCGAGACGAGCGTCGATCTTGCGGGCTGGTATCTCTCGGACGATCCGGACGTGCCGGACGAATGGAAGATCCCGTCGCTGACGCTTGCGCCGGGCGAGTATGCGGTGATCTTCGCCTCCGGCAAGAACCGCACCGAGGGCGAGTTGCACACGAGCTTCTCGCTCACCGACGGCGACACGGTCATTCTCTCCGCCGGAAACGGCGCGGAGATCCGCAGCGTGAGGATCGAGGCCGTGCCGGAGGGCGCCTCGCTCGCGATGCAGCCGGACGGCAGCTTCGCCGTGACCGCCTTCCCGACGCCGGGGCTTGAAAATACCGCCGAGGGCTACGCCGGATTCTGCGATGCCGACACGCGTACCTCGCCGCTTCTGCTGTGGGAGATCGTCGTGTACGAGGCGGGTTCGCCCGACTGGGTGGAGCTCAAAAACGTGTCGGGTGAGACGATCGATCTTTCCGGATACACGATCTCGGATAAATTCAAGGAACTGGCGCGCGACGCCCTGCCCGCCGTGACGCTTGCGCCCGGTGAAAGCTATGTGTTCGAGTGCGAAAACGTGGGGCTGAGCGCGCAGCGCGACGAGCTCTATCTCTTCGATGCTTCCGGCACGCTCTGCGACTGGGCGTTCCTGCGCGATATCCCGGCCGGCGGCAGCTACGGCCGTCTAAACGGGGAGAACGGGTATTTCTATTTTGCGCAGAGCAGCCGCGGCGCGGACAACGGCACGGGGTGCCGCATGGTGGCGGCAAAGCCCACGGTCGATATCGCCGCGGGCGTGTACGACGACGCCGAGAGTCTCACGCTGACGATCACCGGAGAGAACGTGCACTATACACTCGACGGCAGCGACCCGACGGCGGACGATCCGGCCTATACCGCGCCCATCACGATCACGGAAACGACGATCGTCCGCGCCGCGAGCTTCCCGGCGGACGCGCTGCCGGGCAAACCGGCGACATGGTCGTACTTCCTGCGCGAGAACAGCACGCTGCCCGTCGTCAGTCTTGTGACCGACCCGGACAATCTCACCGGCGCGCAGGGCATTTACTCCAACCACGAACGCGCGTGGAGCGAGAAGTGGGAGCGCGAGGCGACCGTCGCCATGTACGAGGACGGCGGCGAGTTCTCCATCGACTGCGGCATCCGCATGCACGGCCGCACGAGCCGCCGCGTGAGCGAAAAGAAATCGTTCACGCTCAAATTCCGCGGCCGGTACGGCGGGGATCTCAATTACGACGTGTTCGGCGACGGCGTCGTGACGGACTTTTCCTCGCTGCTTCTGCGCGCGAGCGTGGAGGATACCTACACCTCCTACATGCGCGACGAGTTCTTCGCCCGCATCGCCATGGACTATACGGATGTGCCCGCGCAGAATTACCGGTATGTTTCGCTCTTCCTCAACGGCGAGTACTGGGGCATTTACGCCATCCGCGAGCACCACAGTGCGGAATACTTCGCCTCGCACAAGGGCGTGGACGCCGACACTGTCGATATGCAGACGGGCGAGTTTGAGGGCCAGACCGCGTGGAGCGAGATCTTGAACTACGCGCGCTACAACTCGCTGAGCACGCCGGAGGGCTGGGCGTACATCCAGGAGCATGTAGACATCCCGGAGATGATTGACTGGCTGATTCTCGAGTGCTGGTCGGGCGATATCGACGTATACGAAAACGTCCGCTTCTACGCGAGCCCCGAGTACGAAAACGGGAAGTACATTTACGGTCTCGCGGACATGGATCTTACGATGATGGGCATGGACTCGATGAGCGTCGGCTTCAACAACTTCCAGCTCCACGGCATCATTCCCTCGGCGCTGCGTTACAACGAAGAGTTCCGTGATATGTTCCTGACGCGTCTCGGCGAAATGCTGCGCGGGCCGCTCTCGGACGAGAACGCGCAGAAAACGCTTGACGAGCTGCGCGCGATCGTCGAGCCGGAGAGTGCGCGCGATCTCGCCCGCTGGGGCAAGTCGTCCACGTTGTTTGCCACGCAGATGGCGAATCTCCGCGGCTTCGTCTCCGGCCGCGCCGCGCGGATGCAGAACGAAGCCATCGCCTTCTTCGGCGTCTCCGCCGAGGATGCCGCCAAATACTTCGGATAAAAGCGAAAAGTATACCGCCGCGATGAAGAACCGCACCCCATTCCTTAGTACAAGTATTTTATCATACTTGTCTAACAAATGGGGTGCGGTTCACATCCGAGGGAGCTTTTTGCTGCTTATTCGTGGTCAAAAATGGTCTTGCTCTCGAGCAGGGGGCCGAACTTTTCCTTCCAGGTGCGGTGCGGCTCGCTCGCGTCGTAGAGCGGGAGCGCGGCGGCGTCCATGTCCATGCAGATCATAAGATCAAACCGGTTCGGCCGCTCGGAGCAGGAGGGGAATATGTCCACGCCGTGGACGCCCTCTATCGTGAGCGTCCGGGCGAAGATCGCTTCGATCTCCGGCAGATACTCCCGCCACGGTGTGCCGGGGCGGAATTTGGAAATGATGTAGTGCTTCATTCCAGAACATACCCCCTTCCCGGTACGGTGACGCCAAAGCATTCAACGGCTTCTTCTCCGCGGTTGACAAGCGCGAGCACGGAGCCGCTTTCGTCAAACCGGCGGCAGCCGAGCACGTTCTCGCCGAAGAACAGCATTTCGCACTCGCCCCGCCGCAGCAGCGGCGTTTCCTGATACATGGCGGTGAGACTCCGGACAAAATCCGTGAGCGGGGCGTTGCCCTTGCCCCACGGGAAGCTCCCGCGGTTGTAGGGGTCCGTGCCGCCGGTCATGCCGGCCTCGTCACCGTAGTAAATGCTCGGCACGCCCGGCAGAGCAAACTGGAGGAACATCGCCATTTTCAGCGCGTTCACATCGCCGCCGAGCACCGTGAGCACGCGGGCGCGGTCGTGGCTGCCGATGAGATTGAGCGCGGCATAGAGATTCTCCTTCGGGTAATGCTCCTGGATCGTCCAGAACGCGTCGCAGGCGGCCTGCGCATGGATCTTGCCCCGCAGGAAATCGAGCACTGCGGTGCGGAACGGATAGTGCATCGTCGCGTCCAGTTCGCTGCCGAGGAAATACTCGCGCAGCGCGCCGTAGCTCACCTTGTTGGAGGCGTCCTCCCAGACCTCGCCGAGAAGGAGAGAATCTTCTTTCTCTTCCTTCATTGCCGCGCGGATGTCGCGGATGAGACTGTCCGGCAGCTCGTCGGCAACGTCCAGCCGCCAGCCGGAAGCGCCGCGCCGCAGCCAGCGGCGCACCACGCCGTCCTCGCCGCAGAGGAATTCCCGGAACGAGGGATCGTTTTCCTCCACGTTCGGGAGATCGGGCACGTCCCACCAGCATTCGTAGCCGTGGCGGTACTGATCGCCGAAGCGGAACCAGGAGCGGTATTTTTCCGCCGTGCCGTAGTTGCCGAACTTGTCAAAGTACACGCTGTCCGCACCGGTGTGGTTGAATACGCCGTCGAGCACGATGCGGATGCCGCGCTTCCGTGCGGCTTCGCAGAGTGATTCAAAATCTTTTTTCCTGCCGAGCAGCGGATCGACGCGGGTATAGTCCGCGGTGTCGTACCGGTGGTTGCTTGCCGCCTCAAAGATCGGGTTCAGGTACAGGACCGTGACGCCGAGCGAGGCGAGATACGGCAGCTTTTCCTCGATGCCCCGGAGCGTTCCGCCCCAGAACGGCCACGAGGATACGTCCCCGTTTTCCGCGCGGGGATAGAACACCGGCGTATCCCAGTCGCGCACGAGAAAGCGGTGCGTGCCGCGGCGCGCCTCCGGCTCGCGCGGCGTCCAGTCGCGCTCACGGGCAAAGCGGTCCGGAAAGATCTGATAGACGACGCCGTCCTTCCACCAGTCGGGGACGGCGGCTTTTTTGTATACGGTGATCTGCCAGGCGCACGTCTCGTCGTTTCCGGTACGGAACGAGTACCAGAGCACGCACGGCGTTTCGGGCAGCGTCACCGTGACGGAAAACCGCCCGCCGCCCTCGGATGTCATGGGGAGGAGCGTATCCTCGCCCGTGAACGGGTGCAGCCGGAGCGTCATGTCTGCCGCACCCGCCTTTTCCGCGGCGAGATATACCTCCATGCCGGTCTCGGCGGCGCCGAACGGACGGCGGAAGGCGCTGTTTCTGGATTCGTGTACGATCATGTGAAAAGACCTCGGTACAGCTTGCGGTATTCGAGCGCGCTCGCGCGCCAAGAGAAATCCTTCGCCATGCCCTGCGCGGCGAGATTGCCCCACGCGACGGGGCTTTCGGTGTACAGGCGGCACGCCTCCTGCGTGGTGAAAAGCAGCTCGTGGGCATTGAAATTCAGGAAGCCGAAACCGGTGCCCTCGCCGGTGTAGCGGTTGTAGGGCTCAACGCTGTCGGCAAGTCCGCCGGTCTGCCGCACGACGGGCACGGTGCCGTAGCGCATGGAGATCATCTGGCTCAGGCCGCACGGCTCAAAGCGCGAGGGCATGAGGAAAATGTCCGCTCCGGCGTACATCCGGCGGGAAAGCGGCTCGGAAAAGCGGATCTGGGCGCTGAACCGGCCGGGGTGCCGGGCCTCCAGCGCGCGGTAGTAGTCCTCATACGCCCGGTCGCCCGTGCCGAGCACGGCGATCTGCGCGCAGGAGAGAATTTCCTCCGCCACGGCGTTGAGAAGATCGAAGCCCTTCTGCTCCGTCAAACGGCTGACGCACACGCAGAGGGGAACTTCACTATCGACGGTGAGGCCGAGCTCCTCCTGCAGCGCCTTCTTGTTCGCCGCTTTGCCGTCAGGGTCGGTATAGTTTTGCACGAGCGCCTTGTCCTTCGCGGGATCGTAGGAAACGGTGTCGATGCCGTTTAAGATGCCGGAGAGAATGTCGTGCCGCCGCAGGAAGAGATCCTGCAGTCCCTCGCCGAAATACGGCGTGCAGATCTCCTTGGCGTACGTCGGGCTGACGGTCGTGACGCGGTCGGAGTAGCTGACAGCCCCGGCGAGATAGTTGACGCACTTTCCGTCGTCCCGCAGAAGCTGATTGCGCGCCGCGGCCACGCCGTCCAGACCGAGAATGTCGCTGAGGACGTGGGGGTTATACTGCCCCTGGAATTTGAGATTGTGGATCGTGAACACGGTGCGGATGTCGCTGTAGCCGGGGGCGTAGCGGTACTGCTCGCGCAGAAACACCGGCGCGAGCGCCGTGTGCCAGTCGTTGCAGTGGAGAACGTTCGGGAAAAAGTCCGGCAGATACCGGCAGCATTCGCAGATGGCCTTGGCAAAAAACGCCATGCGCTCGCCGTCGTCAAAATAGCCGTAAGCGCCGTCGCGCCCGAAGTAATACTCGTTATCGAGAAAATACCACGTAACGCCGCCGCGCCGCAGCTCGAAGAGCCCGCAGTACTGGCTGCGCCAGCCGAGCGGGACATAGAACGAGCAGAGGAACTTCATCTTCTTCTGGTACTCGGCGGGGATCTGCCGGAGCTTCGGCAGCACGACGCGCATCTCGATCGTCGGGCACTGCACCGCGCCGGGGAGAGACGCCGCCACGTCGCCGAGACCGCCGGTCTTCATAAAGGGAGCGGCTTCAAACGCGGCAAAGAGAACGCGCAGCTTTTCCTTCATACAACGCCGCCTTTCGCCAGCACGCAGGGATGCTCCGCCGTGCCGCAGACGATCTTGTCCTCGGAAACGGTGACGTTTTTATCGCACACGACGTTTTCGAGCCGCGCGCCCGCCTTGACGACGCACTTTTCCATCAGCACGCAGTTTTTTACGACCGCGCCCTTTTCGATGCGGACGTTGCGGAAGCACACGCTGTTCTCCACGCTGCCCTCAATGATGCTGCCGGCGGTCATAACGGAGTTTTTCACCGCGGAGCCGGGGGCGTAGAGCGCGGGCGGCGTGTCGTGCGCCTTGGTGCAGATGGGCCGGTCGGACTGGAAGAGCTCGCGGCGGACGGAGCTGTCGAGCAGATCGAGGCTGGCGCGGAAATAGTCCTCCATGCCGTCCATGAAGGCGACATAGCCGTCAAAAGCGCAGCAGCCGACGGCGACCTCCGGCAGAACGTGGGCGAGAATGTCAAGAAAATCCATATAGTCGAGCGCGGCATAGTCGCGCGCCATGCGGAGCAGGAACGACTTATCGACGATGAAGCAGTCAAGCAGGAGGTTTTCGCCCTCGTCCGCGCGCCGGATGCCGGCGACGGTGTCGCCGTCGAGCGTGAGATAGCGCCCCGGGCGCTTCTCGCCCGGCTGCATTTTCTTATAGAGCAGCGTGACGGGCTTGCCTTCCAGCTCGTGCCTGGTGATCATCGGCTGATAGTCGATATTCGCCACGAGCGTGCCGGAGCTGACGAGGATATAGTCGCCGTCGCCCTGACGGAGATATTCCAGATTGTGCAGCAGATCGCGGAAGAGAAAACGGGCGTTCTCTTCGTGGAAGCCGAATACCGTGCCGGGCAGAATGTAAAGACCGCCCTCCTTGCGGGAGAGGTCCCACGGCTTGCCCGCGCCGACGTGATCTATGATGCTGCGGTAGAAATACGGCGTGACGAGTCCCACCGTCTGGACGCGGGAGTTCACCATGTTGCTCAAAGCAAAGTCGAGCAGACGGTAACGCCCACCGAACGGGATGCTCGCTGCCGGGCGCGCCTCGGTAACAGAGCCGAAGCCGGGGACGGAATAGTTGGTGGAAATAAGGCCGATCGTGCGGTTCATAATGTTCCCTCCCTTAAATTAAACGTCCACTTCCATCACGGCGTTCTCGCCGATGACGGTGATCTTGCCCGGCGCTCCGATGACCGCGTTGGCGGCGATGGAGGCGTTTTCGTTGAGGATCGTGCGCTCAACGCACGCGCCCTCGCCGACGGTCGATTCCGGAAGCAGGATGGAGTCGCGCACCACCGCGCCCTTTTCCACCGTGACGCCGGGGGAGAGGATGGAATTGTATACCTCGCCATAGATCTCGCAGCCGTTGCAGATCATGCTGTGCTCCACGCGGCCATCCCCGCCGATGAAGTGGGAGGGGTGCTCGTTGAAGTTGGAGAGGATGTGCATGCGCGTGTCGTGCAGACGGAACTCGGCGTTTTCGCCGAGCAGCTCCATCTGCGTGGAGTAGTAGCTCGGGATCGTGCCGACGTCCTTCCAGTAGCCGGAGAACTGATAGGCGAAGAGGTTTTTGCCCTGTCCGAGCAGCGTCGGGATGATGTTCTTGCCGAAGTCCTTGTCGCTTTCGGGATCGGCGTGGTCGGCGAGCAGCGCCGCGCGCAGCACCGGCCAGGTGAAAATGTAAATGCCCATGGAGGCGAGATTGCTCTCCGGCTGCTTCGGCTTTTCGGCAAAGCGCGTGATGCGCATGTCCTGATCGACGGACATGATGCCGAAGCGGCTGGCCTCCTCCCACGGCACGGTCTTGACCGCAACGGTGAGGTCCGCGCCCATGAGCTTGTGGAAGTCGAGCATCAGGTTATAGTCCATCTGGTAGAGATGGTCGCCGGAGAGGATGATGACATACTCGGGGTCGTAGCCGTCGAGAAAGTCGATGTTGTGGTAAATCGCGTCGGCGGTGCCTTCATACCATTCGCCGCCGGTCTGCGTGGCGTACGGCGGGAGGATGTGCACGCCGCCCCAGGCCGCGTCCAGATCCCACGCCGCGCCCGTGCCGAGATACCGGTTGAGCAGCGACGGCTTATACTGGATCAGCACGCCGACGGTGTCAATGCCGGAGTTGACGCAGTTGGAAAGGGAAAAATCGATCATGCGGTATTTCCCGCCGAACGAAACGGCAGGCTTGGCGATCTTCTCCGTCAGAACACCCAGACGGCTGCCCTGACCGCCCGCCAGGAGCATGGCTACGCATTCTTTTTTTCGCATGGACAAGTACCTCCCTAAGTATATCGTAATGGACTTAACAAACGGGGGAATGAAAGGGCTTCTCCGAGAGGGAGGAGCAGAGCCCCTCCCCTACAGGAAGATATCGGGAAGCTCCCGTAGGGGCGGGGCTCTGCCCCGCCCGCTTTCAGCGGATCTTCCAGATGTCGCTCACATACTCGGCGACGGCGCGGTCGCTGGAAAACCAGCCGGACTTGGCGATGTTCACGAGCGCCTTGCGCTGGAAGGAGAGATTGCCGGTCTCTCCGGCGAGGGCGTCCCACGCCGCGAGATACGGCGCAAAATCGCGCAGGACGAAGAACTCGTCGTTATATTTGAGCAGCGCGTCCTCAAGATCCCAGAACTTGCTGCCGAGCGAGCCGTCCGTGAGGTGGGCGAGCACGCGCGCGAGTACCGGATCGCTCTCGGCGCATTCGCGGGCGTTGTAGCCGCCCTGCGTGGTGAAGCGCTCGGTCTCCTCGCTCGTAAGGCCGAAGATCGAAATGTTCTCCGCGCCGACGCGCTCGAGGATTTCGACGTTCGCGCCGTCGAGCGTGCCGAGCGTCACGGCGCCGTTCATCATAAACTTCATGCAGCCGGTGCCGCTCGCTTCCTTTCCGGCGGTGGAGATCTGCTCGGAAATGTCGGCGGCGGGGTAGATGCGCTGCCCCATGGTGACGCCGAAGTTTTCCATGAACACGACCTTCATCCGGCGGCTCACCACCGGGTCGGCGTTCACAAGATCGGCCACGGCGCACACGAAGCGGATGCTTTCCTTGGCAAAGGCGTAGCTGTGCGCGGCTTTGCCGGCAAAAACGAACGTGCTCGCCGGGACCTTCGCGTAAGGATCGTCCTTGAGCCGGTCGTAGAGCGCGAGGATCTTAAAGGCGTTCAGGAGCTGACGCTTGTAGGCGTGGATGCGCTTGACCTGCACGTCGATGACGCCGTCCGGGTTGCACGCAATGCCGAAGTCGCGCGCGATATAATCGCAGAGGTTCTTTTTCGCCGCAAGCTTCACCTTGGCAAGCTCACGCAGCGACTCGGTATCGTCCGCGTAGGCGAGAAGCCCTTCGAGCTTTTCCGGCTGCTCGACCCAGCCGTCGCCGACGCGCTCGGCGATGTAGCGCGAGAGGCCGGGGTTCGCCTGCAAAAGGAAGCGGCGATGCGAAACGCCGTTCGTCTTATTGTTGAACTTCTCCGGGGAGATAGCGTAAAAATCGCGCAGGACGGTATTTTTCAAAATCTCCGTATGGAGCTTCGCCACGCCGTTCACCGAGTGGCCGCCGATCACGGAGAGATTCGCCATGCGCACGAAGCCGCCGCCGATGACGGCGGTCGCCTGCTGACGGTCGTGCCAGCCGGGAACGGACTGGTCAAAGCTCTCGCGCCAACGGCGGTCGATCTCCTCGATGATCTGGAACTGGCGGGGCAGAAGAGAGCGCATGAGTGACACCGGCCACTTTTCGAGCGCTTCCGGCATGATGGTGTGGTTCGTGTAGGAGATCGTGCGGCAGGTGATGTCCCACGCCTCCTCCCACGAGAGACCCTCGCCGTCCATCAAAAGACGCATCAGCTCCGGCACGCAGAGCGCGGGGTGGGTGTCGTTCGTGTGAATGGCGACGCGCTCGGGCAGTTTGTCCCAGGGAAGATGCGTGGCGCGGAACGTGCGCAGCATGCTCTGCAGCCCGGCGCAGACGAAGAAATATTCCTGCAGGAGACGCAGCTGCTGCCCGGCGGGGGTGTTATCGTCGGGGTAGAGAAGGCAGGTGATCGCCTCGGCGTCGTTGTTGGCCTTCTGCGCGCGGGAATAGTCTCCGGCGTTGAAGGCGTCGAGATCGAGCTGCTTGTGCACCGGGCCCGCGCGCCAGAGACGGAGATTGTTCACCGCGTGCGCGCCGTAGCCGAGGATGGGCACGTCGTAAGGCGTGGCGAGGACGCTGTGGTAATCGCGCAGCTCATACACCATGCGGCCGTTCTCCTCGCGTCGGTCCACGGTGCCGCCGAAGCGGACCTCCACGGCCTCGCTCGGCACCGCGGTCTCCCACGGGTAGCCGTCCGAGAGCCAGTCGTCCGGCTCTTCGGTCTGGCAGCCGGAGCGGATGCGCTGGCGGAAAAGACCGTAACGGTAGCGAAGGCCCATGCCGACGCACGGCACGTCCTCCGCCGCGAGCGAATCGAGATAGCACGCCGCGAGACGGCCCAGACCGCCGTTGCCGAGACCGGGGTCGCGCTCGCATTCGAGCAGCGCGTCCAGATCCTCGCCGAGCTCGGCAAGAATGTCGGCGGTCATGTCACGGATGCCGAGCTGGATGAGATAGTTTTCAAGCAGCCGCCCGACGAGAAATTCCATCGAGAAGTAATAGACGATCTTTTCTCCGGCGGCGGCGCGGCGGCGCAGCGTTTCGGCGCGCACGCCCGAGCAGCATTCGCGGATCATCGCCGCGAGCGCGGTATAGCGCTCCATGCGCGAGCACTCGGCAAACGGCTTTGAGCAGGTCTCGGCGATGCTCTCCAGATATTCTCTCTTAAACTCTTCTCTTCCGGGCATGGGTCGTTTCTCCTATGTATTTGATGAGCGTCCCGCCGAGCGGCGGCACGGTGAGCACGAGCGACGCATCGCGCCCGTGCGAGGGGATTTTTTTTGTATACAGACGGCGTGGGTTCGTCTTTCCGCTGCCGCCGAAGCGCGTATCGTCCGAGGACAAAATCTCCTGCCATGCGCCCGCGAGCGGCACGCCGAGACGGAAGCTCTCATGCGATTCGGGACGGAAGTTCAGCACGCACAGCACGGCGGAACCGTCCTTCGCTTTGCGGACGAACGAGAGGATGCCCTGCTCGTTGTTGTCCGCGTCGATCCAGTCAAAGCCGTCCCAGCTGTTGTCGATCTCCCAGAGCGCTTTTTCCGCGCGGTAAACATGGTTCAGTTCGCGGATGAACGCCTGCACGCCCGCGTGCGTCGCGTTCTGCAAAAGGAACCATTCAAGCTCTTCGTAATCGCGCCATTCGATGAACTGCGCGAACTCGTTGCCCATGAAGCTGAGCATTCCGCCGGGGTGGCACGCCGCATACAGCGGCAGCAGCCGCGCGCCCGCAAACTGCCGCCACCAGTCGCCCGGCATCCGCCCGATGAGCGAGCGCTTGCCGTGCACGACCTCGTCGTGGCTGAGCGGGAGAATGTAGTTCTCGCTGAAGGCGTACATCATCGAGAACGTCAGAAGGCCGTGATTGTATTTACGGCCGTCAAAGTCGATGGACATATACCGGAGCGTGTCGTTCATCCAGCCCATATCCCATTTATAATGGAAGCCGAGCCCGCCCTTCTCCGGCGGATACGTCACGAGCGGCCATGCCGAGCTCTCCTCGGCATACGTCGCCGCGCCGGGGACGCGCTTGCCGATGACGGTGTTGAGCGTCTGCAAAAACGCCACCGCCGCGAGATCCTCCTCGCCGCCGCGCTCGTTATACTTTTTCCGCGCGGGATCGTCCACGCCGAAATTCAGGTAGAGCAGGCTGCTCACGCCGTCCACGCGCAGCGCGTCGGCGTGGTACTCTTCCAGCCAGAAAAGCGCCGAGCTTATGAGGAACGAGCGCACCTCATTGCGCGCGTAGTTGAATTTATAGGTGCCCCAGCCGGGCATGTCGCCGGATTCATAGAGCGCCGTGCCGTCAAACCGGCCGAGACCGTGCGCGTCGCGGCAGAAATGCCCCGGCACCCAGTCGAGAATGACGCCGATCCCGGCGCGGTGGCACTCGTCGATGAGATGCATCAGCCCCTCCGGCTCGCCGAAGCGGGACGTGGCAGCGAAAAAGCCCGTCGCCTGATAGCCCCAGCTGCCGTCAAACGGATGCTCCGTCACGGGCAGAAGCTCGAGATGCGTGTAGCCCATGTCCCTGATGTACGGCACGAGCGAATCGGCAAGCTCATACCAGGTATAAAAGCTCCCGTCCGGGTGCCGCCGCCACGAACCGGCGTGGACTTCATAAATATTCCGCGGCCCGCCGAGCGCGCGGCGGCCGGCCATCCATTCGCCGTCCGTCCAGTTATAGGAGAGCGTGTGGATGCGCGAGGCGGTGCCGGGGCGCACCTCGGCCGCGAGCGCGAAGGGATCGGCCTTCCATACAACGGAGCCGTCCGCGCCCTCGATAATGTACTTATAGAGCTGTCCCGCGCACGCGCCCGGCACAAAGCCGCGCCATACGCCGAGATCGCCGCGGCTGAGCCAGTGCGCGCCGTCGCTCCACGAGCAGAAATCGCCCGTCACGCGAACGCTCCGCGCGTTCGGCGCCCATACGGAGAACGATACGCCGTTGGGCTCTGCGCGCGCGCCGAAGAGCTTCTGCGCGTCGAAATTCGTCCCGTCGATCCAAGCCTGTTCCGGGCGGTATGTATCCAAGGAGAAAGCCCCCCTTTTTTATACTTGTCTTATAATTGAAGTATAGCATACTCGTCAGCCGCTGAAAAGAGTCTGTGAAAGATTTTACCGCGTCCCGGAGGCTGCGCCGAGCTCAAGGGCGCGCGCTTCTGCCGGGCGGAAATGCGCGTGCCCCTGTTGATCGACGCTTTACAGAAAGCAAAAAATGTAGTATCGTATATGTGTGAAAATTTGTACTAAGGAGAGCAGCCCATGAGAAGAAGCACGAAACGCCTGGCCGCCGCCATACTGATCGCGGCGCTCGGCATTCTTTCCGCGTGCGGCACGAGCGCCGCGCCGGAGACCACGCCCCTTCCCACGAGCGAGCCCACCGCCGTGCCGACGGCGGAGCCGACACCGGAGCCGACGGAAGCGCCCACACCCACGCCGACCGCGACGCCGACGCCCACGCCCGCCCCGACGGAAACGCCGGAGCCGACGGCGGAACCCACCCCGGCGGAGCCCACGCCCACGCCAGCCCCGCCCGTCCCGGCGGGAACGTACACCTATGTGGACGCGGACGGCGGCGAATGGAAGCTGGAGCTGCGCAACGACGGGCTTTTCACCATCACCGACCCGGACGGCAAGCCACACACCGGCGAAGGCTGGTCCACCGCCGCGGACGGCTCTGTCCACTGCGGGCCGACGGACATCTACTTCGCGCCCTTCGCGTTCAACGGCGGCTGCAGCCGCTGGAAGATCTCCGGCAATACATGCACGCCGCTCGAGCGCGCCTGACCGAAGAAATATTACATCCCGGACGCCGGAAAACGCGCCCGAACGGGGGAGAGACCGCTATGTGTACAAAGGAAACCGCCAAAGAATTTCTCCGGCGGCACAACATGTTCTATGAGCAGCAGCCCTTTGAGGATCTGACGGACGCCTACATTGCCGACATGCGCGCCGGTCTGCGCGGAGAGGCCTCTACGCTGATGATGCTGCCGTCGTTCCTTCCCGCGGCGAGCGCGCCGCGCACGGGCGAGAGCGTTCTCGTGCTCGACGCCGGCGGCACGAATCTGCGCGCCGGACGCGTCCGCTTTGACGAGGCGGGAAAGCCCGTCACGGAAGCGCTCCAAAAGCGCCGTATGCCCGGCACGCTCGGCAGGGACACGAGCGCGGAAGAGATGTTCCGCGCCTTTGCGGAGCTTGCGCTCACCGTTGCGCTCGATGCCGACCGCGCGTGCATCGCGTTCTCGTTCCCGTGCGAGTGTCTGCCGAACGGCGACGGGCGCATCATCAGCATGGGCAAGGAATCGCGCGTCACCGGCGCGGAGGGAAAGCTCGTATGCGAGGGCATCGAAACGGCAATGCGCGCGCTCGGCGCGTCCGGCGCTCGCCGCTGGCGGCTCATCAACGACACCGTCGGCTCCATGCTCGGCGGCATGGCATCGTGCGACCGCTCGCGCTACACCGACTTCATCGGCTTTATTCTCGGCACCGGCACGAACGCCTGCTGCCATGTGAAAGCGTGCGACGTCACGAAATCGCCCGAAACGGTGGCGATGGGCGGCGAAACGCTCGTCAATCTCGAATCCGGCTGCTTCGGCCGCGCGCTGCGCGGCACGGCGGACATCGCCGTGGACGAGGCCTCCGGGCTGCCCGGCGACCACCCGGCGGAAAAAATGATCTCCGGGGCATACTACCGTCTGCTGCTGCGCGAAACGCTGCTCCTTGCGGCAAAGGAAGGCTTTCTCTCGGCGAAGAGCGGGGAGAATATCGCCGCGCTCTCCGTTACGAGCGCAATGGTGGACGCTTTTTGTCTTGACCCCATGGGCGGCAACGCCGTTGCCGAAGCGCTCGAAACGGAGAAGGACCGCCGCTTCGCTTCCGAGATCAACACGATGCTTCTCGAGCGCGCGGCGCGCATCGCCGCGGCGTGCCTGTGCGCCATTCTGCGCGAGCGCGGCTTCGGCGCGGGGAAGCTCACCGGCATCTGCGCGGACGGGACGATGCTCAAGCTCAACCCCGTGCTGCGCCCCCGGATGGAAGCGCTGATCGCGGAGTATACGAAACGGCACGGTCTCGGCGGCGCGGAATTCCTCTTCGCCGGCGATGCCACGCTCCTCGGCTGCGCCTGGGCAGCGCTCGCATAAACGAAAAAGGCTCCCTTGTGTAAAGGGAGCTGTCGAGCGAAGCGAGACTGAGGGATTGTAGTTTTCGGAAAATGATAACCCCTCCGTCAAAAACTTCGTTTTTGCCACTTCCCCTGTCGAGGGGAGGCAAGTGGGTTTGCAGAAAACCAACTTGGCGTCCCTAACAGGGGAGCTGGCAGCCGTAAGGCTGACTGAGGGGTAAACGACAATCCCTCCGGCTTTTGCCTGCGGCAAAACCCACCTCCCTTTACACAAGGGAGGCTTCAAAAGGAACTCACCATGAAAAACTACCGAAAACCCCGTCAGGAAGAAAATACCTCCCGCCGCGCGCGGCGCGCTTCGCAGAAGAAGGTCATACTCGCGGGCTGGATATTCCTCGGCGTGATGCTCATCGCCGCGATCGCCGCCATCATTCTGCTGCTTCCCGGACGGGACAAGACCCCCGATACGGAGGACCGGCCCCTGTCCGTGCCGCAGCTTGACCCCGGCGCGGGCGGCAGCGCCTTTCAGACGGAGCAGACCGCCGCGCCCATCGAAACCGGCAAGACCGGCAGCGGGCGGCACGTTTCCGTCAACCGGTTCGACTGCGATTACACCCCGCCCGATACCGTGACGCTCGGCGTTTTGAAGTCTGTGGATCTCACGGCGCTCGGCGAGACCGTGGCGGCGAACGTCGCCGCAAACGGCTGGGGCAGCGTGACATATTCCGTTTCGGAAAACGGCTCGCTCCTTTTGCAGAACCCCAACGCCCCGGCGCTCACGCCGGACAATTACGATAAGCAGGAGGCGTTCCTTGCCTCTTCCCAGCCGGAAAACGCGGCGCGGACGTTTCTGGAGCACAGCGGTCTCATCGGCCTGCTGCGCAATTACGGGCTGGAGCTCGGCACGGCGGCGGAGAACGACAACGGCGTGATCACCTTCCGCGGCACGGGCGGCACCGCGCAGAGCGAGTGCAGCGTGCGCTTCAGTTTTCTTTATACCGGCGACTTCAACCAGGCGGTCCTCCGCGCGGTGTATCTCGACGGCGCCGCGGACGTACCGGCGCTTACCATCAAAAAAGCGGCGTCGAATGCCGTCACATGGGACAGCGCCGACGACGGTACGGTCTCTGTGACCGCCGTGGAGCTTCGCAGCGTGCGCGGTCTGCCGTTTTACGCCTTCACCTGCTCGGACGGCTCGGTCGCCTACGCGCTCGCCTGCGACGAGAGCGCGCTCGACTCCGTATCCGGCGCGCGGGAAATTTATGAGGAGACCATGCGCGACGGCCTGCGTGAATACGTCGAGATCAGCGGCGCGGAGTGACCGCCGCGCCGGAGGAAAAACGTCCGCTTTTCGGCAGAATGACGGATTTCGTCCGTCCCAGTGAAACAATTTTCGCCACTGTACGGAAATGTTACACTCTGAGTGTAGAAAAACACACTACTGGATGATTTACTATTTTATGCTTTACTCGTTAAAATTAGTAAATCGAACCGGGGGTCTTTGTACATACTAACCACGCTCCGGTAAACGGGTTTGCCGTGAGGGGAAAAATGTATGCGTGAGGACTACAGAGAACGATTCAGAATACTCGGTCTGCGGATCGCCTACTACCGCAAGATGCGCGGCATGACGCAGGAGCAGTTCGCCGAGGCGATCGGCCGGAGCGTGAGCTTCGTGAGCCAGATCGAGGCGAACAATGCCGCCGAGGTCAAGGGCGTGTCGCTCGAAACGCTCTTTCTCATGAGCGAAAAGCTCGGCATTTCCATGGCGCGGCTCTTTGAGGACTGAAGCGCCGGAAATACATAAAGTTTATTAACGCTTCCCGCGTTTAATAAAAAAGTTTGAAAAACCAATAAGGAGGAGAACAAACAATGAAGAAATTCCTTGCGCTGCTTCTTGCCGTTGTCATGGTGCTGAGCCTGGCCGCGTGCGGAAGCGAGGCTCCTGCTCCGGCTCCCACGGAAGCCCCGGCGGAACAGCCTGCTGAGACCCCGGCCGAGCAGCCGGCTGAAGAGCCGACCGCGGAGCCCGTCGAAGAGTACACCGGTCCGGACACTTTCTCCATGATCGCGAACTTCGACATCACCACGCTGGACTATGTTTACAACAACAAGTCCTCCAACGGCGACTACGTCAACAACTTCGTGGAAGGCCTGCTCACCCAGGACAACCACGGCAAGCTCGTCCCCGGCATGGCTTCCGAGTGGAGCTGCAACGACGATGCTTCCGAGTGGTACTTCACCATTCGTGACGACGCCGTTTGGTCCACCAGCGCCGGCGAAGAGTACGACGCCGTTACGGCTGAGGACTTCGTCACCGGTCTGAAGCACGCTGTTGACTCCAAGAGCGAGACCCTCGGCCTCGTCGCTGACCTCATCGCCGGCCTGCGCGAGTACTCCGATGGCACCGGCAAGTGGGAAGACGTCGGCATCAAGGCGGACGGCAACCAGCTTACCTACACCCTGACCGGTCCCTGCGGCTACTTCGACGGTATGACCACCTACACCATCCTGTGGCCCATCAACGCCGAGTTCCTCGAGTCCAAGGGCTCCGACTTCGGCGCCGTTGAACCCGACTCCATCCTCTACAACGGCTGCTACATCCTGTCCTCTCTCGTCCCGGCGCAGGAAGTGCGCTTCGACGCCAACCCCAACTACTACGACGCGAAGAACGTTTTCGTTCAGCACGTTGTCGTGACCTACTCCGACGGTAAGGATCCCGCCCAGCAGTTCAACATGTTCGTGAACGGCGAAGTCACCTCCACCACCGTCAACCAGGCCCTGCCCGAGGTCGTTGCGAAGGCTGCCGAGCTCTATCCCGACAACCAGTACAAGAGCATGACCACCGCCACCTCTTACTGGGGCGCCTTCAACTGGGATCGCCAGCTGTACGCTCTGTACAACGATCCCTCTGTTTCCACCACCAGCAAGACCGACGCCCAGAAGGCTGACGCCAAGGCCGCCATTCTGAACGCCGACTTCCGCCGCGCCGTTTACGCCGCCTACTCCGCGCACGCCGTTGAGGCCATCACTCTCGGCGAGGAGCACGCCGACGGCGTCATCCGCAACACCCTCGTTCCTTACACCTTCGCCATGACCACCGACGGCCGCAGCTACGGCTCCATCGTTGAGAAGTACGCCGCCGAGCTCGTTGCCGATTATGAAGGCATCGATCTGAACGACGGTCACGACGCCTGGTACAACCCCGAGCTCGCCAAGACCTTTGCCGAGCGCGCCAAGGAAGAGCTGGGTGACAGCGTCTCCGAGTGGCCCATCCACATCGACGTTCCTGTCTACGCCGCTTCTGAGAACCAGAAGAACATGCAGCTCGCGATGAAGAAGTCCATCGAGGACGCCATCGGCGATTACGCCGTCATCGACCTGCAGTTCCTCGAGGGCAACTCCTCCGTCTACTACTCCTCGTTCTACAACATGCCGACCGGTGAAGAGAACTCCATCGACCTCGTGTTCGGCGCCGGCTGGGGTCCCGACTACGGCGATCCTCTGACCTACCTGCACTGCTTCGACATCCACGACGGCGACATGCTCAACTACTCCGGCATCAACATCGAGAGCCAGGGTCAGTCCGACGAGCAGAAGGCCGTTCTCGAGACCCTCGGCCTCAATGAGGTCCAGGAGGTCGTTGATCAGGCTACCGCCGCCACCGGCGACGAGCGCATCGAGCTCTTCGCGAAGGCCGAGGCCATGCTGCTCACCAACGGCATCCTCCGTCCTTACTCCACCAGCGGCGCGAACATCTCCATCAGCAAGGTGAAGCCCTTCACCGTTGGCTACGGTCTCTACGGTCAGGCTGCTTACAACCAGGTGCCGTACTTCAAGTACATGCAGCTCCTCGACGAGCCTGTGACTACTGCCGAGTACGAAGCCGCGAAGGAAGCCTGGATGGCCGGCAAATAATTGCTGAACAGCAACAGCACAAGCACTGACTAATTGAACAGAGAGAGCCGGGCGGCCATGCTTCTCGGCTCTTTCTTGTACCGATTGACAGGGGCCTTTTGTCCCCTGTCAACCGATGCTATCTTTGTAAGGAACGGTACCACCTATGAGAAAAGGATATATCTGGAACCGCCTGCTGCGCTCGCTCGTCTCCATTTTGATCATCATGCTCATCGTGTTTACGATGGTCTATACGTTGGTGCCGCGTGACAACATCTTCTTTGAAGACAGCACATACCGCAAGCTCGGCGGAAAATCCGACGATAAAACCGAATACGTTTATTCAACCTGGCAGAAGCTCGGCTATCTGAACTACGTCCGCATCAACGACTACTGCCTTAATCTCTATGAAGCCGGCAGCCCGGAAATGATCGCCGCCATCGAGCCGGATTCTCCGGAAAGCCAGGCCTTTGTGGAGCAGTATTCCGCGCAGGGCTATACGATCGCCAACTATCTGCAGAGCGGACGCTACTATGCCTATAAGGACACGCCCGTCATCAAGCGCATGGCGAACTGGCTTGCCCATCTGATCGTCATCGATACTCCCTGGTCTGTCAAGGATGAGACGAACCCGGATCTTGAGCGCGGCCTTCGCTTCGGCACGACGCCTACCGGCGGCGTGGCTCTCATCGGCAGCGGCACGACGCACAAGTACCTGCTGTATACCGACAGCCGCTTCCCGTGGATTCATCAGAACATTATCACGCTGAACTTCGGTACCTCTTATCCGACCTATCAGGGCCTGGACGTACTCCGCGTGCTTTTCCAGTCGCAAGGCACCGAGGTCAAGCGCCCTGTCACCTTTGAAACCGGTTATGAAGCCGAGTCCGGAATCATTTTCGGCTCGCTTAAGTATAAGTCCGTTCTCGACAGAATGGATATGAAGAAATTCACCGACCATTACGCGTCCTTTGAAACCCAGAAAAACCAGCCCTCGATGATCGGCACCTCGTTCATCATGGGTCTCTTCGCCATGGCGGTCGCCTACGTTCTCGGACTGCCGTTCGGCGTTCTCATGGCACGAAACAAGGATAAGTTCGCCGATAAGCTCGGCATGGTGTATATCATCTTCATCATCGCCGTGCCGTCGCTCGCGTACATCTATCTCTTCCGCTATCTCGGCACAACGCTCTTCAATCTGCCGTCGGTCTTTACGACCTACGGCCCGGGCGACGTGCGATCCTGGATCTTGCCCATCATCTCGCTGGCGCTGCCGTCTATTGCGAGCCTCATGCTCTGGACGCGCCGCTATGTTGTGGACCAGATGAACTCCGACTATGTGAAGTTCGCCAAGGCCAAGGGCCTCAACCAGCGCGAGATCTTCAGCGGACATATTTTCAAGAATGCCGTCATCCCCATCGCGCAGGGCATCCCCGCGTCTCTCGCGGCCTGCATCACCGGCGCGATCATCACCGAGTCGATCTACTCCGTCGGCGGCATGGGCAAAATGCTGCCCAACGCCATCAACCAGTACAACAACGTCATGATCGTGGCGCTCGCGTTCATCTTCTCCACGGTATCGGTGCTGTCGGTGCTGGCGGGCGACATTGTTCTCACGAAGGTCGATCCGCGTATTTCGCTCAGCGAGAAGGCAGGGAGGTCGTAAATGAATACCGAAAATATCGATAAGAGCCTCTTTGAGTTTGCAGCCTTCGACGAGCTGGAATCGGAGCACATTGCCGCTCCGCGCTACTCCTACTGGAAATCCGTGTTCCGCACATTCTTCAAGAACAAGTTTACGGTCATCGTATCGATCCTGCTGATCGCCGTTGTCGCGTTCGCGCTCATTCAGCCGACGCGCTCCGGCTACAGCCCCATCGATACGCCGAACATCAACAATGCCGAGATGAAGTTCCTGAAGCCGAGCGCCGAGCACATCTTCGGCACCGACCACGTCGGCAACGAGGTATTTGACGCTGTCTGGGCGGGCGCGAGAAACTCCATCATCATCTCCTTCGTCTGCACGGCCATCAATATGCTCGTCGGCATTCCGATCGGCGCGCTCTGGGGCTTCTCCAAGAAGATGGACAAGTGGATGATCGAGGTCTACAACATCATTTCCAACGTCCCGTTCCTGCTGCTCGCCATGATCCTCTCCTACATCCTCGGCGCCGGTATGCGCTCGCTTATTATCACGATGACGTGTACCGAGTGGATCTTTGTCGCGTACTTCATCCGCACGCAGGTCATGATCATCCGCGACCGTGAGTACAACATGGCGTCCAAGTGCCTCGGCACCAGGACGTGGACGATGATCGTGAGAAACATCCTGCCGTACCTCATCTCCGTCATCATGACGTATGTGTCCCGGCAGATCCCCTCGCTCATCTCCTACGAGGTGTTTCTCTCCTACATGGGTCTCGGTCTCGGCACGACCAACGCGTCCCTCGGCCAGTCCATCTCGCTCTATACCTCTTATATGAACGGCTATCCGCACCTGTTCTGGATCCCCGTCGGCGTTCTGGCGTTTATCTCCATCTCCCTCTACATCGTGGGACAGAAGCTCGCCGACGCAGCCGATCCGCGCACGCATATGTGAGGGGGGGCAGAGTAATGGCAGATAACAGAAACATCGTTCTGTCCGCAAAGGACATTGAAGTAAAATTCCGCGTCCGTGACAATTACCTCACGGCCATCCGCGGCGTGTCCCTCGACCTTTACGAGGGCGAAACGTTCGCCATCGTCGGCGAGTCCGGCTCCGGCAAGAGCGTTTTCACCAAGACGTTCACCGGCATGCTCGAGTCCAACGGCTCCATCACCAACGGCTCGGTCATGTTCGAGGGCAAGGATCTCACCAAGCTCAAGACCGATAAGGACTGGGAAGGCATCCGCGGCGCGAAGATCTCCACGATCTTCCAGGACCCGATGACATCGCTGAACCCGATCCGCACGATCGGCTCGCAGATCACCGAGGTCATTGAGAAGCACCAGGGCATTTCCCGCGGCGACGCGAAGAAACAGGCCATCGAGCTTATGGAGCGCGTCGGCATCCAGAACGCCGCCGACCGCTTCGACGAGTATCCGTTCCAGTATTCCGGCGGCATGCGCCAGCGCATCGTCATTGCGATCGCGCTCTCCTGCCACCCGAAGATCCTCATCTGCGACGAGCCGACGACCGCTCTGGACGTTACGATCCAGGCGCAGATCATTGCGCTCATCCGCGATCTGCAGAAGGAGCTCAAGTTCACCACCATCTACATCACGCATGACCTCGGCGTTGTCGCGAACGTCGCCGACCGCGTCGGCGTTATGTACGGCGGCCAGATCATCGAGTACGGCAACGTGGAGGAAGTGTTCTTCGATCCGCGCCACCCGTACACCTGGGCGCTGCTCTCCAGCCTGCCGCAGCTCGGCATCAAGGGGCAGGAGCTCTACTACATCACCGGTACTCCGCCGTCTCTGTACAACCAGATCAAGGGCGACGCCTTTGCCCCGCGCAATGAGCACGCGCTGAAGATCGACTTTGAAATGGAGCCGCCGTTCTTCCCGGTGAGCGAAACGCACTATGCCAAAACGTGGCTTCTGGATCCCCGCGCGCCGAAGCTCGAAAAGCCGGAGATCATTCAGAATCTGCACGAGAAGATCAAGAAGATGACCGATAAGGGAGGTGCCTTCCATGTCGAATAATAACGCCGATAGAGAGGTCATCCTCTCGATCAGCCATGTGGACATCTCCTTTGACGTCGGAGGCAAAAAAAAATTCGTCGCCGTAAAAGACGCGAATTTCGACATTTATAAGGGCGAGACCTTCGCCCTCGTCGGCGAGTCCGGCTCCGGCAAAACAACGCTGGGCCGCGCCATCATGCGCATCAACCCGTGCAGCAACGGCGAGATCCTCTTTGAGGGCAAGCGCATTTCCGGCAAGATCTCCCGCGAGGAAGACCGCAACGTTGTCCGCAACATCCAGATGATCTTCCAGGACCCGGCGGCGTCGCTCAACGAGCGCGCCACCATCGAGTACTGCATCTCCGAGGGCCTGTACAACTTCCACCTTTATAAGGACGAGGAAGAGCGTATCGCCAAGGTCGATCAGGCGCTCAAGGACGTCGGCCTGCTGCCCGAGCACAAGTCCCGTTATCCGCACGAGTTCTCCGGCGGACAGCGTCAGCGCGTCGGCATTGCCCGCGCGATGATCATGGACCCGAAGCTGATCGTGGCGGACGAGCCGATCTCCGCGCTGGACGTTTCCATCCGCGCGCAGGTGCTCAACCTGATGAACAAGCTCAAGGCGGAAAAGAATCTCACGTACCTTTTCATCGCGCACGACCTTTCGGTCGTCCGGTTCATTGCCGACCGTATTGCCGTCATCCATCTCGGCGAGATCGTGGAGATCGCGGATTCCGAGACACTGTTCCAGTGCCCGCTGCATCCGTACACCATCTCCCTGCTCTCCGCCGTGCCGATGCCCGACCCGGTCGTTGAACGGACTCGCCGCGCCATCGTGTACGACCCCTCCAAGCTGGACCAGTCCGGCGCGCTGCGCTCCCTGCGCGAGATCCGCCCCGGGCACTTCGTCTTTGCCACGGACAAAGAGATGGAAGGCTACGAGAAGAAGCTCGCCGAGATCGAGAACGCAAAGAATCAGTAAAAGACGTAGGCGATAAAAAGCGCCGCCGCCATATATACGGCTCCAAGGAAGAGAGGATAGTTGAAAGACGCCTCTCTTCTTTCTTTCTGGTTCGCCTTGTACGCCTCAAAGGTCTGCTTCGGCGCGTTGCCGCGTGCGCGGCGCATCACATAGCTGCTGATGTCAAAGTCGCCGTGGAGATAGAGCGAGTAGACAACACCCGCAATGAGCAGGATCGCCGCGACGATCGTCAGGCAGTCGGTGAAAATGAGCAGCCGCTGCGACGAGGCCATGACCACACGCGCAAGCGGATACAGAAGCGTTACGATGACGTGCGTGAGCAGCGTCTGCGGCTTGATGTTTTTGAAGCGGTTTTTCAGTTTCTTCATTGGGCATGCTCCCGAAAGCTTGAAAGATTTGTATTCTTATATTTTACCAGAAAAAACCGCCCCGTCAATAAAAACGGCGCGGACCGGATGATGATATGAAAAGAGAAACGCTGCCGGAGCTGAAAGCGCAGGCCCGCGAGGTCTGGCGTTTGAGTCTTCCGGCGATACTTACACAAATAACGACGATCGCCATGCAGTACATCGACTCCGCGATGGTCGGCGCGCTCGGCGCGAACGCCTCGGCGTCCATCGGTCTTGTATCGACGAGCACATGGCTGATCGGCGGCATCATCGGCGGCGTTTCGGCGGGCTTTTCCGTGCAGGCGTCGCACCGCATCGGCGGCGGGGACGACCGCGGCGCGCGCACCGTTGTGCGGCACGGCCTTGTGACCGGAATGCTGATCGCGGCAATCCTTGCCGCGCTCGCCGCGCTCATCAGCGAACCGCTCCCGCGCTGGCTCCACGGCGATGAGGCGATCCGCGCTGACGCGTGCGCGTATTTCCTGACGTTTGCGCTCATGGTGCCGTTCTCGCAGCTCAACTCGCTGTGCGCCTCGTTCCTGCAAAGCGCCGGAGATATGGTCTCGCCAAGCGTTCTGAACGCCGTGATGTGCGTGCTGGACGTTTTCTTCAACACGCTCTTCATCCCGCGCTGCGGCGTTTTTGGCGCGGGTCTCGGCACGGCGAGCGCGTGCGCCGTGGTAAGCCTTCTCATGGCGGCGCAGTGCCTGCTGCGAAATTCGCATCTGCACATGCGCCGGAAGGAAAAGGACACCGTTCGCGGTGCGATACTGAAAAAGGCGTTCCGCATCGGGTTCCCTGTGGCATTGCAGGAGGTGTTCCTCTGCGCGGCGATGGTCGTGCAGACGCGCATCATCGCGCCGCTCGGCGCGGTGGCGGTCGCGGCGAACTCGTTCGCGGTCACGGCGGAGGGCTTCTGCTATATGCCGGGGTACGGTCTCGGCGCGGCGGCGGCAACGCTCGTCGGGCGGAGCGTCGGCGCGGGGGAGACAAGGCTCGCCCGCCAGCAGGGGAACATATGCACCGCGATGGGCGCGCTCTTTATGGCGGTGACGGCGGGGATCATGGCGCTGATCTGTCCGTGGGTATTCCGGCTGCTGACGCCGGACGAGAGTGTGCGCGCACTCGCCACGCAGGTGCTGCGCATCGCGCTGCTCGCCGAGCCGCTCTACGGCGTTTCCATCGTCGCTGCGGGCGCGCTGCGCGGAACGGGCGACACGTTCGTGCCGAGCATTATGAATCTATGCAGCATCTGGATCGTGCGGCTGGGGCTGGCGCTCGTGCTCGTGCCGCGGATGGGACTGCGCGGCATGTGGATCGCTATGGCGATCGAGCTATGCGTGCGCGGACTTCTGATGCTCTTCCGGCAGCTTACAACGAAATATTATGAGAAATACAAAAAGGAACCGGTTTGAATTTACCGGTTCCTTGAGCTTGTCAAAAATGTATTTTTGACAAGCTCTCAAACGAGACCCACTTCGTTGGGCTCTCGTTTGAAAAGGCTGCGGCTCGCCGCAGCGCACTCGCTTACGCTCGCACGTTTG
>QWCE01001543.1_pt1 | contig 33876 bp, 37 predicted proteins | sample 1972531 | NCBI WGS metagenome assembly QWCE01 (sample SAMN09866716, study PRJNA288562) | Human gut metagenome isolate term4_stool, whole genome shotgun sequencing... | reverse complement strand
GGACTTGGAAACGGTACAAGTTTACTAATCTTCATGGGAATAATCGCATCTTTCCCAAGAACAATATCTAGATGGCAAGAAGGCCTTCACTATAATACTACAAGCGTTCTTGCTATAGCTATTATGTCAGTATTAATTGTCTTAATAGTAATAGCAGTAGTAATGATATCTGAAGGGGAGAGAAAAATTCCTATCCAATATGCAAAAAGAGTAGTAGGACGCAAGATGTACGGTGGACAATCAACACATATACCAGTAAAGGTAAATATGGGTGGAGTAATGCCAATCATCTTTGCATCAGCAGTACTTGCTATACCTTCTACTGTATCACTTTTCTTCGGAAATGGTGGAGAAAACGGACTAACAGCATTTTTCAACAAATCAGCATTTGGTTTTGGAGTATATCTACTAGTACAAACTGTACTAATCTTAGTATTTGCTTACTTCTATAACCAAATCCAATTTAATACTGTTGAATATGCAAAACAACTACAACAAAATGGTGGTTTTATCCCAGGAATCAGACCAGGAAAACCAACAAGTGATTTCCTAGCGACAGTATCAACAAGAATAACCTTTATAGGCTCAATTTGCTTAGCCTTACTAACAATAGTACCAGCTATAGCAAGTAGACTTTTAGGACTAGAAATATCATTTGGTGGATCATCAGTAATCATCGTTGTAGGTGTAATTATTGAAACTGTAAAACAAATCGAAGCTATGATGACTATGAAGCAATATAAAGGATTTTTAAACAGGTAAGAAATGAATATAATTTTGTTAGGCCCACCAGGAGCTGGTAAGGGCACGCTATCAAGTAAAATAATAGACAGATACCAAGCAGTTCAGATAGCAACAGGTGATATATTCAGATACAATATCTCAAATAAAACTGAACTGGGAATGAAAGCGAAATCTTATATGGACAAGGGAGATCTTGTACCAGATGAACTAACAATCGATCTAGTATGGGATGCCTTTGATAAAGTCGAAAATAGAGAAGAAAGAATAGTATTATTCGATGGCTTTCCTAGAAATTTAGACCAAGCCAAAGCCCTTGATGAGGGAATGAAAGCGAGAAATACTGAAATAGGTAAGGTCATTTACTTTGATGTAGATGATAATATCTTAATAGATAGAATTACCGGAAGAAGAGTATGTGAAAGTTGTGGAGCAACCTACCACATCCATAACCATAAACCACAAAAAGATGGAATATGCGATAAATGTGGAGGAAAGCTCATTCAAAGAAATGATGACAACGAAGAAACAGTCAAAAACCGTATTTCAGTTTATAAAAAACACACCAGCCCACTTATAGAATACTATGAAAAAGCTGGCAAGTTAGTAAAAATAGATGGCGCTAAAACTCCAGAAGAAGTTTTTAACGAATTTAACGATAAATTAGGAAAGTAAACTAATTTATGCTAAGAAAAAATTAGATGTGATAGAATCTTTAAAAGATTTCTAGATCAAAGTCGTTGATAAAAAAATAAGCGTTCAATAGACATTTTAGAAAATAATAAAGGAGGTTCTATCAATGTCAAAAAAAGATGCTATAGAAGTTACAGGAGTAGTTGACGAAGTATTACCAAATGCAATATTTAGAGTAAAACTCGACAACGGACATGAAGTACAAGCTCATTTATCAGGCAAGCTTCGTATGAACAGCATTAGAATATTAGAAGGAGATACAGTAACAGTAGAACTATCTCCTTACGATCTAAGCCAAGGTAGAATTACCTGGAGGCGTAAATAGTCCCACGCTATGGGTGAAGGATTTTCAATCCTTCATTTTCGAGACAAGCGAAGCGAGTCCGAAAAACTAAGCGAGAAGCCGTAGGCTTCGAGAGGATATTATAGTCATAGCGTTAAAAAAGTGTGACGTTAAAATTAATCCTTCAAATTGGCAAAGATCAATAACTTATACAAAAAAGCATAAAAGCACACAAGAGAAGTTAAATCATAAAGATATAAACTTAAGTTAGGAGCAAACATGAAAGTTAGAGCATCAGTAAAAAAAATGTGTGATAAATGCAAGATTATCAAAAGAAACGGTAAAGTAATGGTAATCTGCGACAATCCAAAACACAAACAAAGACAAGGTTAGGAGGGTTTAATGCCAAGAATAGCTGGTATAGATTTACCTAGAGAAAAAAGAGCAGAAATTGGACTAACATATATTTATGGCGTAGGAAGAGCAACTGCTAACGAAATATTAAAAAATGCAGGAATAAATCCTGATACAAAGATGAAAGACCTTACAGAAGAAGAACTTGGTAAGATCCGTGAACAACTAGACCACTACACAATAGAAGGTGATCTAAGACGTGAAACAAGCCTAAATATCAAGGCGCTTAGAGAAAATGGTTCTTATAGAGGACTAAGACATAAAAACGGTCTTCCTGTAAGAGGTCAAAACACTAAAAACAACGCAAGAACAAGAAAAAGCAGAAAGGGTTAATAGATAATGGCTCAAAAAACAAAAAAATCTACTAAAGGTAGAAGAAGAGTTAAAAAGAATGTTGAACGTGGTCAAGCCCACATTTCATCAACATTCAATAATACAATGGTAACACTTACTGATATGCAAGGAAACGCACTCTCTTGGGCAAGCGCAGGACAATTAGGCTTTAGAGGTAGTAGAAAATCTACACCATTCGCAGCAGGAGAAGCAGCAGAAACAGCAGCTAAAATTGCAATCGACCAAGGCCTAAAAACTGTAGAAGTTTATGTAAAAGGACCAGGTTCAGGAAGAGAAGCAGCAATCAGAAGTCTACAAGCAGCAGGACTAGAAGTTACAATGATAAAAGATGTAACACCAATCCCACACAATGGTTGTAGACCACCAAAGAGAAGAAGAGTTTAATTAAGGAGATATTATGGCAGTAAGCAAAGATCCAGTATACAAAAGAGCGAGAGCTTTAGGAATTTCTCCAGCTTACCTAGGATACACAGGCTCTTCAAATAGAGCTCTTCCAAAAAGAAGAAGCAAACTATCTGAATATGGTATGCAACAAAGAGAAAAACAAAAAGCAAAATTCATCTACGGAGTAAGTGAAAAACAATTTAGAGGCTACTACGACAAAGCAAGCAGAATGAAGGGACAAACAGGTGAACAACTAATCATCCTTTGTGAAAGAAGACTTGACAATATAGCCTTTAGATCAGGCCTTGCACGAACAAGAAGAGAAGCAAGACAAATCGTAACACACGGCCACTTACTAGTTAATGGTAAACAAGTAGACATCCCATCATACTTAGTAGAAGAAGGCGATGTAATAGAAGTAAGAGAAAAATCTAGAACAAACAGCCTATTTAAAGCCATCAAAGAAGTAAACGCATCATTCGGCGTAGTTGAATGGTTAGATAGCGATATAGAAAACCTAAAAGTAAAAGTTGAAAAGTTCCCAACAAGAGAAGAAATAGACATTCCAGTTGAAGAACGTATGATAGTAGAGTTCTACTCTAAGTAGGATTAAATAATTGTTAGAACTAAGGAGCTACCATGATCGAAAAAATAGAAACTAATATAGAGATATTGGATATAAACGAAGAAGACCATTATGGTAAATTCGCCCTATATCCACTTGAGCGAGGATATGGTACAACCATTGGAAACAGCATGAGAAGGGTGCTTTTATCATCCTTACCTGGTTCTAGCGTCTCAAAAATACTAATCGATGGAGTACTTCATGAATTTTCCATAATTGATGGAGTAGTTGAAGACGTTCCAGAAATAATATTAAACATCAAAGGACTAAATCTAAAGAAACATTCAGATGAAGATGTAACATTATTTCTAGAAATTGAAGGACCAAAGATAGTAACAGCCAAAGATATAAAAGAAGATGCCTTAGTTGAAATAGCCAACCCAGACCATTATATAGCAACAGTAAACGATAAAAGTAAGCTGTTAATAGCAATGGACGTAACAAATGGAAACGGCTATAGGATATCAGAAGACAACAAAGATGAAAAAGATCCTATAGGAACTATCGCTATCGATTCATCCTTTACCCCAGTAGAAAAAGTAAACTTCACAGTTGAAAACACAAGGGTAGGAGAGTCAACAGACTATGACAAGCTAATCATAGAAGTATGGACAGATGGAACAGTCACACCACAAGAAGCCCTATCAACAGGATCATCTATACTTATAGATAACTTCTCCTTCTTTAATGAACTACCTGGCAAGACATTCCCACCAGAAGAAATTGAAGTAGAAGAAGAAATCGAAGAAGAAGATGTAAATGAAGATTTAGGAAGAACAATAGAAGAGCTAGATCTATCATTAAGATCATTTAACTGTCTAAAAAGAGCAGGCTTCAATACAGTGGCAGATATAATAAAAGTTTCAGAATCAGAACTAAAGACAATCAAAAACTTCGGTAAAAAATCATTAACAGAAGTAATAGATAAAATCCATGAACTTGGATTTTCCTTAAAAGATGAATAGGAGGAAATATGGCAGGCAAAAGAAAACTTGGTAGAAGAACAGACCATAGAGATGCTATGCTAAGAAACCTAGTAGGTTCATTATTTGAACATGGTAGAATTGAAACTACCCTAACTAGAGCCAAAGAAACTCAAAAAATGGCAGAAAAAATGATAACCCTAGGTAAGAGAAACACACTTCACACAAGAAGACAAGCAGCAAGCTATCTTTACGAGCCAAAACTTGTACAAAAACTATTTTCTGAAATCGCACCAGAATACGAAGACAGAAATGGTGGATATACAAGAGTACTAAAACTAGGACCAAGAAGAGGCGACGGATCTGAACGCGCAATAATCGAACTGGTTTAATTAACAAAGCCCATTTTCGCGGCTGTGGGCTTATGGTTTATTTAGATTATAATTTAAATAAAGAGCACCCCTTTTGGGGTGTTTTTTCTTTGGGTATTTGTATATATTTATAATTAACAAGGGCTCTATTCTTGGGACAAATCTTTTTTGATGAGTAAATACCAAGTTTTATAACTTTGGTAAAAATATTTCTCCTTAACTTAAATTTAATAATTGATATTTTATTATTAGAATATAAAAAATTTAGGAGAATAAAATGAAGAAAAGAATTATAGTTACAAGTTTAATTATGGCGTCGGTCCTGCCCTTTATAGGTGGGGTTGAATCGGTAAGGGCAGATGAGGCTACAAGTTTTATTGATAAAACAGAGTCAGACTTAGACCAGGCTAAGGAAAAATTAAGGCTTGCTTATGATGAAAAAGCAAATCTTGAAAATAAGTTGCAACAAGCAAAAAATGAAGCATCAAAAATAGAAGAAGAGAAACAACAAGATTTAGATAAGCTTGCCAAAATAGAAGAAAATTTAAAGGCTAATGAAGAAATCCTAGCCAAGGAGCAGAAGATAAATGAGCTTCTAGCACAAGAAAAAGCCCTAGATGAGAGGGGAAAAATAGCTGAAATGGATCTTGATAAGGCTCAAATAGCTTATAATGAAGCGCAAAAAGCCTATGAAACTGAAAAGGAAGATTCAAATAAAAACTCTGAGGGAAATTCGCAACTTTTAAAGGCCTTGGACGAAAAGGTTAAGGAAACTAAAAAAGACTTGGATACCAAACTAGAAGAGATGAAAAAATTAGAAAAAGAAGACGAGAGACTTAGAAAAATGAGAGAAAGTTTGGGAGACTTAAAAGCAGAGGATATCACAAGAGCCAAAGCCCAAGTTGAGAAAGATAAGAAAGAAATTGAGGAAATCAAAAGCCGCATCAAGACCTTAGAAAAATCAGATGAGCTAGCTAAGGTAAAGTCTATAGAAGATCAAATACAAGCTTTAAAGCAAAAGATAGATAGGCTTAACCTTCAAATTGAATCCTTGAAAAAGGCTAATGATAAGCCATCTGATAGGAAAACCAATAAACCAGAAAACAAGGAAACTAACAAACCTGATGAAAAAAATAAAAAAACTGTAAGTGACAAGCGTGGATTAGAAGGCAATTTTATAGATTTTTCAAAATTAGAATTTGAAAAAAACTACAAAAAAATTTGCTTAAAAAAATCTTATCAAAAACTTAAAGAGGCAGTAAATAGAGCAAAGAAGATTGCATCTTTAGCAGAAGATTATGCAAAATCCAAGAAGATTGATACTAATAAAAGAAGGGAACTTTTAAGGGTAATAGAAGAATTGAAGGAAATTATTAGGCTTACAGAAATTTACATGGAAAAATTAGCGTTATCCATTTAAAAAGGCTGGAAACTGGAGAAATTCAGTTTCTAGCCTTTTTGCTCGATAATAAATTGTGGATGTAGAAACAAATGATATTTCTGACATCATGTTTTCTGTGGGGGTGATTTTTATTAAATATATTGCTATGATTGAATTAGTCTATTAAAATGATATAGTTATTATAAAGACTAATGAGGGGTAGATATGGGCAAATCATTTGAAAATAATAATGATTTACAACAGAATTTCAACTTTTTCATCCTAAATTCTATGGATGATTGGGTAAGGATAATTGATGATTTTGGCGAGATAGCCTTTATTAATGATGCCCTAAAAGATGCCCTTGAAAAAAGTCCTAAACTTAAAGATTATTTGGATGAAAATGTAGACTTAATTATATCAAATTCTAATAGTCTGGTAAAAAATACTACTATGATTGAAGAAAAACTTATAGATGGAAAATACTATTCTATAAAGTCAAGTCCAATTTTTCTTGGGGAGACATTTACAGGTACTATTGAAGTTTATAGGGATATTACCAGTGAGTCTATCCTTAAAATAGACCTTTATAATGCTAACAAGGCTATGCTTGACGATATACGTTTTGTAAGACGTATTCAATCTTCTATTCTTCCCAAAAATGGAACTTATGGGAAGATATCTTTATCAGGTATTTACAATCCAGCAGATGATGTCTCAGGCGATATCTATGATTTGATAAAAGTTGACGAAGATAGATTTGCTTTTTATATTGCAGATGTTATGGGACATGGAGTTAAGGCGTCAATTATGACTATGTTTTTAAAGGTCACTATGAGTGCTATTTTTGACAAACATCCAGATTATTCTCCTAGTCAGGTTTTCTTAAATCTTAGAAAGAAATTTACCAAACTACAAATCGACTCCAGCCAGTATTTTACAGCGTGGCTTGGTATCTTTGATTTTAGGGATAATACTCTTGCTTTTTCCAATGCTGGACACAATTGTCCACCGCTTATATTTTCTAAGGAGAAAGACGAGGCGGAGTTCTTGCTTGCCAACGGCAGGATGATCTCAAATATTATTGAACCTGACACTTATATAGAAAAATCTTTAAAATTAAATCCGGGGGATAAAATTTTATTCTTTACTGACGGAGCAATTGAATCCAAAAATGAAAAGGGTGATGAGTATGGTCTAGAAAGACTTAAAGATACTTTTTCTACATCAACTGACTTAAGTTATGTTAACGAGAAAATCACTTCTTTTAGTTGGCAATCTATTGCAGATGACCTGACTTTAGCCCTTATAGAATATGAAAAGAGGAAATAAATGAAAATTAACCAATATATAGATCATACAAATTTAAAAGCTGATGCAAGCATAGAAGATATAAAAACTCTTGTTGATGAAGCTATAGCAAATGAATTTTATTCTGTTTGTGTAAATTCTTCTAATGTCAAACTTATAAAAGATTATAATAAAGATGTAAAAATAGCGGCTGTTGTAGGTTTTCCTTTGGGAGCCATGGCAAAAGAAGCCAAGGTTTTTGAGGCTAAAAAGGCAATAGAAGACGGTGCAAGCGAAATAGACATGGTTATAAATATCGGTAGACTAAAGGATAAAGAATATGACTATGTTGAAAGTGAAATAAGAGAAATTAAAGAAGCTATCGGAGAAAATATCTTAAAGGTAATTATAGAAACTTGTCTACTTACAGATGAAGAAAAAGTCAAAGCTTGCGAGCTTAGTGTTGCCGCAGGAGCTGATTTTGTAAAGACTTCTACAGGCTTTTCTACTGGTGGAGCAACAGTTACTGATGTGAAATTAATGGCAGATACTGTGGGAGATAAGGCAAAAGTTAAGGCAAGTGGAGGAATCCACACTAGAGAAGAAGCCCTTGCTCTTATAGAGGCCGGTGCATCAAGGATTGGCGCTAGTAAGTCAATAGATATTTGTAAGGAGTAAGTATGGCAAATGAAGTGATGATGCAGTCTTTTGAATGGGACACAGATGGTTCTGGTAATTTTTATAAAAACCTTTCAAGAGATGCCAAAGATTTGAAAAAAGCAGGAATAGACGCCCTATGGCTTCCACCAGCAAGTAAGGGTGGCGGAGATAATGATGTTGGCTATGGTGTCTATGACCTTTGGGACCTTGGTGAATTTGACCAAAAAGGCACAGTTAGAACTAAATATGGTACCAAGGAAGAATTAATCAAAGCAATAGCTGACCTTCATGAAGCTGGCATAAAATCTTATGCAGATATAGTTTTAAACCACAAGGGTAATGCCGATTTCAAAGAAGAATTCAAGGCTGTGATGGTTGATCAAAATGATAGAGCCAAGGATGTTTCAGGAGAGATAGACATTGAAGGCTGGACTGGTTTTGATTTTAAAGGTAGAAATAATAAATATTCCGACATGAAATGGCATTATTACCATTTTACAGGGATAGATTATGATGATAAAAGTAAAACTTCTGCTATCTACAGGATTGTAGGAGATGGAAAGTATTGGGACGAAGACGTTTCTAACGAAAAAGGCAACTTTGACTACCTTATGAATTGTGATATTGACCACAACCACCCAGAAGTTCGTGACGAGATATTTAAGTGGGTAAAGTGGTTTATTAAGGAAACCAAGGTTGATGGATTCAGATACGATGCCCTAAAGCATATTTCAGGTGATTTTATCTATGACCTTTCTAAATATATTTACGATAATTTAGGAGAAGATAAGTTTTACCTCTTTGGTGAATTTTGGCAATATAATACTGGAGCATTGGAAAATTATCTAAAAAATTCAGACTATAAAATTGACTTATTTGACGTGCCACTTCATTTTCATATGGCAGAAGCAAGTAAATCCATGGGAAATTACGACATGAGAAAAATCTTTGACGATACAATTGTCAAGGAATTTCCTTCCCAAGCCGTAACTTTTGTCGACAATCACGACTCCCAACCGGGTCAATCTCTAGATTCTTGGGTAGAAGATTGGTTTAAAGAAATAGCCTATGCCTTGATTTTGTTTAGAAAAGATGGCTATCCATGCCTTTTTGCCGGAGATTATTATGGATTAATCGGCGAAGTTAAAAAAGATCCGCTAAAGGATATGCTTGATAAAATGCTAGCTGTGAGAAAATCCTATAACTTTGGCGACCAAGATGATTACTTCGACCACCCATCTGTAATAGGTTGGGTAAGAAGGGGCGATGAAGACCACAAACCACTAGCAGTTCTTGTTTCTATCAAAGACATGGCAGAAAAACAAATGTTCGTTGGAGAAGCTGAAGCTGGTGCAACTTATGTTGACCTTTCAGGAAAAAACGAAGAAATAACTATTGACGAAAACGGAAATGGTCTCTTTACAGTTGGACCAGGTCAGGTAACCTACTGGGTCAACAAAGAAAGCCTTGATAAAAAATGAAATATTACGCAGTAAGAAAAGGTAGAAATCCTGGGATATACACATCCTGGGATTCTTGTCTTAAGGAAGTAAAGGGCTTTTCTGGAGCAATTTATAAATCTTTTAAAACAAAATCCGAAGCAGAAGCTTTTATGAAAGGCGAAGAGAAGAAAATCGAAGTTGACATAGACACAGTTATTGCCTATGTGGACGGCTCATTTAACCTACCAGCAAAAACATATGGGGCAGGTGTTGTGCTAATTAAAGATGGCGATGAGGAATATTTCAAAAAATCATATAGCGATTCCTACTACATTCATAGAAATGTAGCTGGAGAAGTAAAGGCAAGTGAACTTGCCATTGACCTTGCTATAAAAAAAGGCTATAAAAAAATAATCATCCACCACGACTACCAAGGGATAAAATCTTGGGCAGACGGAGATTGGAAAACCAACAATGACCTTACAAAATCTTATAAAACTTTTATAGATAGTAAGAGAAAAGTAATTGAGATTGGTTTTGTAAAGGTAAAGGGTCACTCAAACGACAAATACAACGACCTTGCCGACAGACTCGCCAAAGACGCCTGCGGGATAAAATAGGTTACAAAACTTGTAAGCTAATATATAACCCTTCCGTGTTATAATTAACATAAGGAGGGCTTTTTATGAGGAAATTTATAAAAACTATAAGAAATATCATCTTACTTGTAGTTTTAGGATTGGTTATTTTTATTTTTTTAAAATCTGGAAAGAAAAAAATCCTAATTATTGGAACAAGCCCTAGAATTGGTTCTGAATATCATAATCTGGCAGATAATTATAATTACGACTTGTATATCAGTAGCGGACTTGGAAATATAGACGATGCGAGAGATATGATAAGAGATGCAGATGGAGTCATATTTGCTGGAGGCATGGATTTTGATCCGTCACTTTATGGTTCAAATCATTACGATTTGGTAGAAGAATATCATCCGGATAATGATAGAGATGACCTTAAACTTTTAAGTCTTGCTATCGAAGAAAACAAGCCGATTTTGGGGATTTGTAGAGGAATGCAGCTTATAAATATATATTATGGGGGAAGTCTTTATGAGGATATCCCCAGTCAAGTTGGTGATTATGTAAGTCACAGAAAAGATGAAAATACTTTTTCATACCATAATATAAGCTTTAATGAAAATTCGGAAATTTTTGATAAACTAGATGGAGAAATTACTAGAGAAGTAAATTCTATGCATCATGAAGGAATAAAAAACTTAGCTCCGGGGTTAATAATAACCGCTCAAAGTGATGATGGGCTAATAGAAGCCATAGAAAATCCTTACTACAATTCTTTTATGATGGGAGTTCAGTGGCATCCAGAATACAATAATGGAGAACTTGACTCTTTAACAAAAATAATATTTGACGATTTCACAAAAGCCTTATGATAACACATTAATCCTTAAGGAAAATAAGAGATCTAATCTTTATGATTGGGTCTTTTTTAGTTAGGATATAAAATACAACTTATGTATAAAAATCAAATTTATATATGAAAAATATTTGATATTCTTTTAGAAAATAATATTGATTTATCTTTGTGTAAAATAAACTTTACAAAGCAGATTTTGGAAGAAAATTTATTAAAATCCTATCATAGACAGACTTTACTTTATTTTATCAATGGTATAATAATATTATGTTTTTCCTAGTAAATAGGAAGGATATAAAAAGCAAGTTAATAATATAACTTGAAAAAATTTATAAATATAGAAAAAGTAAATTAATTATTCAAATAGAGAGGGAGAATATGAATTTACATATGGGGTTAGACGTTGGTTCTACAACAGTTAAACTAGTTGTAACTGACGACTCATTTAATACAATATATTCTGTATATACTCGTCATAAATCTGATGTGAGAGAAACTGTAAAAAAAGTCCTCACTGATGCTAACGAGAAGTTTAAAGATGATTTGTTTACTGTTGCTGTGACAGGTTCTGGAGGGATGTTTCTTGCAGAGGTTATAGAAGAAGAATTTGTCCAAGAGGTAATAGCAGAAAACAGAGCTATTAAGGAATTTATACCAGAAACGGATGTTTTAATTGAGCTTGGTGGAGAAGATTCTAAAATCACTTACCTATCAGGTTCTGTTGAGCAGAGGATGAATTCTATTTGTGCAGGAGGTACAGGAGCTTTTATAGACCAAATGGCATCTCTACTAGATACTGACGCTCTTGGATTAAATAATCTTGCAAAATCTTATAAGAAAATATACCCAATAGCATCAAGATGCGGAGTTTTTGCCAAAACTGATATCCAATCTTTGATGAACCAGGGAGCAAGTAGGGAAGATATTGCTATTTCAATCTTTCAGTCAGTAGTAAATCAAACCATCTCAAATCTTGCTTGTGGTAGGCCAATTAGGGGAAATGTCACTTTTTTAGGTGGACCATTACATTTCTTGCCAGCTCTAAGAGAGCGTTTTATAGAGACTTTGGGCGAAGAATTTAATACCTTTATTATTCCAGATGACGCCGAAGTTTATGTGGCAAAGGGTGCCGCTATTTTATCTAGTGAAACAGCTAAGCCTGTTAAAATCAGTGACTTGATAGAAAAACTTTCTACAAATAGCAAGACAGAAATAGAACAAACAAAAAGGCTTGACCCTCTTTTTGAGTCAGAAGAAGAGTACCAAGACTTTAAGAAAAGACACGAGACTTCTAAGATTAAATATAGAGATTTAGAAAGTTATGAGGGTCCGATTTACGTAGGTCTTGATGCTGGTTCAACTACATCAAAGATGGTGTGGTTATCAGAAGATAACGAAATTCTTTTGGATGATTATAGGATGAATTTAGGAAATCCTCTAGAAGTATCTATTGATATGCTAAAATCCGCCTACAAAAAGAAAAATCCAAAGGCCTATATTGCATCATCTGGTATTTGTGGCTATGGGGAAGATTTTATAAAAAATGCTCTCCATGTTGATAATGGTGAGGTGGAGACAATTGCCCATTACAGGGCAGCGAGATTTTTTAATCCGGATGTTGACTTTATCCTAGATATAGGTGGCCAAGATATGAAGGCTATGCATATTAGAGATGGGGTAATAGATTCTATCCAGCTTAATGAAGCTTGTTCTTCTGGTTGTGGATCTTTTCTATCAACCTTTGCCGCATCTGTATCTATGGACGTAAAAGAATTTCAACAAGAGGCAATAAAATCACAAAAACCTGCAGACCTTGGGTCAAGATGTACAGTTTTTATGAATTCAAAGGTTAAGCAAGCCCAAAAAGAGGGTTCAGAAGTGGCAGATATAGCTGCGGGTCTTTGCTATTCTGTAATTAAAAACGCTATTCAAAAGGTAATCAAGATTAGAGATCCAAAGACACTTGGGGAAAATATCGTAGTTCAAGGTGGTACTTTTTATGGAGATGCAATTTTAAGAGCCTTTGAGAAATTATCCGAAAGAGAAGTTACCAGACCAGAAATCGCAGGACTTATGGGTGCTATGGGTATGGCTCTGATTTCAAAAGACAGGTCTACAGGCACATCCAAACTTGCCGCTCTTAATGACCTAGAAGATTTCTCTTATGAGCAAAAATCAGCCAGATGTGGTAGGTGTACAAATAATTGTGCCCTAATAATCAATGTTTTCTCAGACGGCAGAAAATACATCACAGGAAATAGGTGTGAAAGAGGAGCTGGAGTTAAGATTGATAAGTCCAAAGATGACCTAAATATGTACAAATTTAAGTACGACCTTCTCTTTAATAGGGAAACTCTAGGCGAAAAGGCTAGGTTTGGTACAGTAGGGATTCCTAGAGTATTAAATATCTATGAAGATTATCCATTTTGGCACAGATTTTTCATATCCCTAGGTTTTGATATTATCCTTTCAGATAAGTCAAATAGGGAAATATATGAAAAGGGGATTTCTTCAATTTCGTCAGAAACAGCCTGTTATCCAGCAAAACTTACCCATGGTCATATAGAAAATCTACTCGAAAAAAATCCGGATATGATTTTTTATCCAGCGGTTTTCTATGAATATAAGCAATACGACAAGGCAAAAAACCACATGAATTGTCCGGTTGTGTCAGGATACCCAGACGTTATCGAAAATAATGTCGACGGACTTAAAGATATAAAATACCTTGCTCCATATATTTCTTTTGAGAGTGAAGAGATTATAAAAAAGAGAATGATAGAAGTTTTTGATGGCTATGAATTTAATGGAAATGTATTAAGCAAAAAACACATAGAAAACGCAGTAGAAAAAGCTTGGCAAGCCCAACAAGACTACCATGATCAGATTAGGATAAAGGGAAGAGAACTAATTGATTTTGTAAATAAGAAAGGCTTAAACGCAATAGTTCTAGCCGGTAGACCCTACCATATAGATCCAGAGATTAACCACGGTATAGCTGATTTAATAGAGTCAATGGATATACCTGTTCTATCAGAAGATGCTGTTGCCTATAACGTAGCAGATTTGGATAGTAAGCTTAGAGTTCTCGACCAATGGTCCTACCACGCAAGACTTTATAGGGCAAGTGAATATGTCGCAGAAAATAAAAATTTACAGCTTATTCAACTAAATTCCTTTGGTTGTGGTCTTGATGCTGTCACAACTGACCAAGTAGAAGATATATTAAAGTCAGCTGGCAAGATTTACACTCTTCTAAAAATTGATGAAGTTTCAAACTTGGGAGCTGTTAAAATCAGGATAAGGTCTTTACTTGAAGCTTTAAACCAGAAAAAACTCGAAGGAATAGAATTTGAGACTGAGTCAATAGATGGAAATTTTGACCACCAAGCTTTTACCAAAGAAATGCGTGAAGAAGGCTATACAATCCTTGCTCCACAGATGGCAAGAGACCATTTTAGAATAATGGAAGGTGCTTTTAAAGATTCCCCATTTAATGTTGAGTTTTTAAATAAAATTGACAAAGATGTTATAAATGAGGGGCTTAAATATGTAAATAACGACTCATGCTACCCTTCAATAACAGTCGTAGGTCAAATGCTAGAAGCTGTAAATTCTGGTCGTTATGATACAGATAGACTTGCTCTCTTGATGAGCCAAACTGGCGGAGCTTGCAGGGCAAGTAATTATGTAGGTTATATCAGAAAAGGTCTTAAAGACGCTGGTTATCCAAATATTCCAGTAATTGCCCTTTCAGCACAAGGAATAGAAAAAAGTCCAGGTTTTGATTTGGTGTCCTTTAAGAATATTCCTCTACTAAAAAAGATGCTCAGATCCATCCTTTTAGGAGATCTCATAAATAGAGTTGCCAATGCCACCAGACCTTACGAAATAGAAAAGGATGCAACAAATAAATTAAAAGAAGCTTGGATAGAAAGGCTCACAGAAGACATAAGGACAATGGACAGGGCGAAATACAAGAAAGTTGTAAACGAAATCGTAAGAGATTTTGATGAAATTCTTGTTTGCCATAAGGAAATTCCTAAGGCAGGTATAGTTGGAGAAATTTTGGTAAAATTCCTTCCGGAGGCCAATAACCATCTCCAAGACGTCCTTGAGGCAGAAGGAGCTGAGGTAATAGTACCTGACCTAACAGATTTCTTTATGTATTGCTTCAAAAACTCAGAATTAAAGAGAGATTTATACGGCAAAAGTTCTTTAACTGCGACTCTCTCTCGTATGGGTATTGGTTTTATAGAAGAATTTAGAAAGCCAATTAGAAAAGCTCTTAAAAATAGTATTCATTTTGATGAGCCAAAATATATTGATGAAATTTCAGAATTAGCAAGCACAGTCACAAGTCTAGGAAACCAAGCCGGTGAAGGTTGGCTTCTTGCAGGAGAGATGGTAGAATTAATCGAAGCAGGAGCACCTAATATTGTTTGTATCCAGCCATTTGGATGTCTTCCTAACCACATCACAGGAAAAGGTGTAATGAAAAAAATCAGAGATATTTATCCAGAAGCAAACATAGTAGCTATAGACTATGACCCAGGTGCAAGCGAGGTTAACCAGGTAAATAGGGTTAAGCTAATGATGGCTGCAGCAAGAGATAAAATAAAAGAAGCAAATTAATAAAACTGGCCTACGGGTCAGTTTTTTTGTGATGAAAATTGATGTATAATAATTTTAAATTAAGTAGTAAAACAAGAAAGAAGGCAATATGACAAAAGCTTACGATCAATTTATAAATCTACAAAAAAAGCTAAAAGAAGTTTCAGAATTAGCAGGATTTTCCAAATCTTTTTATGAAATTATAAAGGAACCTGAAAGGGTAATAGAAGTTAATATTCCTGTAAAAATGGACGATGGTACTACTAAGTGCTTTAAGGCTTATAGGTCATCTCATAACACAGCCCTAGGGCCAGCCAAAGGCGGGGTGCGTTTTGATGAATCTGTCACCTATGATGAGGTCAAAGTCTTATCCACACTCATGAGCCTAAAGGTTGCTCTCCTTAACCTTCCCCTAGGTGGTGGCAAGGGCGGAGTAGTTGTAGACCCAAAAAGTTTATCCGAAAGAGAACTTGAATCCCTATCCCGCGGCTTTGTAAGAGCGATGAATAATTATCTAGGCCCTAGAATAGATATACCAGCCCCAGATATGAACACCAATGCAAAAATAATGGGATATTTTGTTGACGAATACATTGCCTTAAATGGCGGAAATCACGATATAGCGACCTTTACTGGAAAAGGTGTTGAAATGGGAGGCTCTCTTGGAAGAAGCGAGGCAACAGGTTTTGGAGTCTACCTCACAATAAAAAAATACTACGAAAAAATCGGACAAAGCTTAGAAGGCGCGACTTTTGCCCTCCAAGGTTTTGGTAATGTTGGATCCTTTGCTGCAAAATATTTAGTTGCTGACGGGGCGAAATTAATTGCCCTAAATTCCAAGGACAAAAATGCTGAATCTGGCTCATCTGCAATCTTTGACGAAAATGGCTTATCAATTAAAGATTTACAAAAAGCAAGAAAAGAAACAGGATCTGCCCTAAATATAGAAGCGAAAAAAATTACAAATGAAGAATTTTTCGCTCTAGACTGCGATATATTAATCCCAGCCGCTATGGAAAATGTGATTGATGAAACAAATGCAGAAAATATCAAGGCAAGTCTAGTAGTAGAAGCAGCAAATGGTCCTGTGACAGAAAATGGGGAAGAAATATTAAATAAAAAAAATATACCACTAATTCCAGATATATTAGCAAATTCTGGCGGAGTCCTAGTAAGCCATTATGAATGGATACAAAACATAACTGGCTCATATTGGGACGAAAAAGAAGTAAGAGAAAAACAAGAAAAAGATATAGCAAAGGCAATCGAAGAAGTTTTTGATACAGCTGATAAGTATAGTGTAAATTTACGCCAGGCAGCCTTCATCTTAAGCTTATCAAGAATAGAAAAAGCCCTCAAATTAAGAGGCAGAATATAAAACCAAAAACCCTCATTTCGTAAAAGAGATGAGGGTAATTTTTATATTAGATTTAAAATCAAACCAATAATTACAGGGATTACGATTGCTGGGAGGGAATTTACTAGTTTGAATTTCACAAGACCTAGCATGGATAGAGATATGGCTACTATTGTTATTCCTCCAACTCCTGAAATATTTGCTAGTATTTCTGGGGTGAGTATTGGGGCTAGGAAACCTGCGAGGAGAGTTATTAGGCCTTCATAGAGGAAAATTACTCCAGCGGAGCAGGCGACTCCTATTCCGAGTGTTGTGGATAAAAATAGCGAAGATAGGCTATCTAGGACGGCTTTGGTTAGTAGAAGGGAGATATCACCGTTAACACCTGCTTCTATAGCTCCCAAAATCCCAAAAGAACCCACACAGAAAATAAGGGTTCCAGATACAAAACCTGTTGCAAAGTCGTTGTCCTTATTTTTTATAAATTTAGTCTTAAGAAGGTTGGCAAAATTATTTAGTTTGCCTTCCAAATCAAAATATTCTCCTATCACTACTCCCAAGATGATTGAAATTAACACAACCATCGTATCGCCCTTGAGGGCTGATTCTATGCCTATAACCATGATTGTAAGGGGCAAAAACTTCATAATTGCATCTTTATAACAAGGCTCGATGAAGTTTGCGAGCTTTATACCAATTATTCCTGAAATAAATACTGCGATAGCGTTTATAGCAACACCTAACATAAGATACTCCTCTTTATTATTGTCTTATAATTATTATATGGTTAAAAAGAAAATTTGCATAAAAAACGTTAACATTTTTAATATATTCACAAATTATGCATAATTTTATTTGAGAAAATTTTATTTCTTGTAAGATGAATGAAGCTTGGAAATCTTTTTGTATTTTCATTAATAATTCTTAGAACTTATTAGATTAAAAAATATATTTGACAAATAAAGTTGTCAATTATATAATAATGACAAGAATAGTTGTCAATTATTTTGAAAGGAGGGCGGATGGAACTTGTAAATAATTTGGTCGACTTTAGAAAAAAAGCGGGCTTAAATCAAGCCGACCTTGGTAAACTCGTGGGAGTGAGCCGTCAAACCATAAGCCTAATAGAAAGAGGAGATTACAACCCATCTGTAACCGTGGCCCTTACAATAGCCAAGGTTTTGGGTGTGGATATAAATGAGATTTTTAGATTGGAGGAAGGTAATGAAGAAAAATAATAAAACTATCTTATCTAGCGTGCTAGCCATGGCTGGATTTGGATTGTTAGTTGGTTTTGGAACTGGTTTCATTTTTGATAAAATAAATGTAGGTGGACTTGTAGAAGTTCTTAATAGCTTTTTAAGCCAAAACATCTTGGTTTTGACTATAGGACTTTGTAGTATATTCGCTGTTTTTGGTCTATATTTTTATATAAAAGCCAAAAGAGAAGTAGAAAATGGTCTAAGGGAAGATGATTTTATTGAAACAAAGTATATAGATTACGCAAATGCAATGAGAGATGCTGGATTATTCAGCCTTTTATCTCTTATAATAATTATTTATAATGAGATGAAAAAAAGTTCTGATCCATTAAAAAATACTTTGATTATATTAGTGATTCTATTTGTATTTACAGCTATAAATTCAATCATATCTTACCTAACTTATAAACTAGTCAGAAAAATTGAGCCAGAAAGAAAGACCGAGGTTTTTGATTTATTTTTTGAAAGAAAGTTCATGGCCGAATCTGATGAAAGAGATAAGGTCAAATACTACAAAAAAGGCTATCTTGCTTTTAAAAGGATGATTATGTGCCAATTTGTGATAATAATAATCCTATTTTGTTCGGCTCTTTATGAAGATATAAGCCCAATAATTGCCCTTATTGTTCTAATACCAACTTTAATTGGAATTTTCACAAATGGATTTGCAGGAGAGAGATCATGATTGAAATAAAAAACTTATCTAAAAATTTTGGAGACCTAAGGGCTCTCGGTGACGTAAGCTTTAATGTCAATAGAGGTGAACTTTTTGGTGTGATTGGTCAAAACGGGGCAGGCAAATCTACGCTTTTTCGCTCCATGATGAATTTCTACGACCACTTTGATGGGCAAATCCTCTATGAAGGGGAGAAAATGTCTAAAGTGCCCCTTGAAAAAATCGGCTTTCTTCCAGAAGAGCGTTCGCTTTCACCAAAGAAAACCATAAGGGAAGAGATAAAATATTTTGCAAGGCTAAACCAAATGAAAAATCTTGATGAAAAAACTTTACAAAATTACTTTGACCGTTTTGAAATCAAGGGGACTCTTGATGATAAAATCAAATCCCTATCTAAGGGCAACCAACAAAAGGTCCAGCTTCTAGCAAGCCTAATCTATAAGCCAGAATTTTTAATCTTAGACGAACCTTTTTCAGGTCTTGATCCTTATAATGCAAATCTTCTCATGGGGATAATCAAGGAAATAAACGCTGAAGGCACTACCATTATTTTTTCTTCCCACAACATGGAAAATGTCGAATATCTTTGTGACAGGCTTATCATGCTAAAAAATGGAAAAATTGTCCTAAATGGCTCTCCTAATGAAATTAGAAATTCTTATGAGAAAGATATTGTTAGAGTGAGAACTGAGGCTGATTTATCAGAGCTTTTCCGAGAGTATGACATAAAAAGAGAAAGCAATCTTTGGACTATCAGGTTAGAAAATGAAGCAGACGGCAGGGAAATTTTTGCTAACTTGTCAGAAAAACTCGGCTACCTTGAAATGTTTAGCCAAGAACCTCCAAGTCTAAATAAAATCTTTGCAAGAAAGGTGGAAGATAATGAATAGAAAATTAATAGTAGCCCTAGACTCTTTCAAAAAACAAATAAAATCACCTGCCTTTTGGGCCATGGTGTTTGTGCCAATTCTTGTTATGCTAGTGCCAATTGGGATAAATTATTTCTTAGCAAAGTCAGATCAGGCCAAGCTTGGAAGTAATGGAAATAAATATCAACTTGTAGCAGATGAAAATATTAGTCCTTTCTTTAAGGGGATGGAAAATGAATATAAACTAGTTTCAAAAGATGAAGCAGAGAAGGCCTTAAAAGAGGAAAAAATCGAGTCTTATGGAGAAATTTCTGAAAAAAACGGCCAAGTAATCTTAGTTATTGAGACTAAAACCATGGACGGCAAGGCACTTTCAAAATTGCCCCTTCTCGCAAATGAGATTCAAAATGCTATTAACATCAAAAATGCAGGCATAAATGAAAAGCAAATTGGGATTTTTTCGACCAAGGCAGATATAAAAATTAACCAGCTTGACAAGGGCAAGAGCCTAATGGTCTATGCTTCCTATTTTATCCTATTGATGTTTATGTATTTTATGCTAATCATGTACTCAAACATCCTGGTCGTTGATATAGCTACAGAAAAAGGCTCAAAGATGATTGAATTTATATTTTCATCAGTATCGTCCAAGGACTATTTTGCAGGTAAAATTTTGGGTAATCTCTTTGCCATACTCGTCCATTCGATTTTGTATATAATTTTAGGAGCTATTTCTTATTTTGTAGCAAAATCTAAGGGCCTTTTGGATATGATAAAAATTGACCTTAGCCTAGATCAAGGAAGCCTAATGCTTATTGCAGAGATATTTATATTTATAATTCTTTCTCTCTTGGGCTATATGATAATTGCCGCCATGCTAGGATCTCTTGCCAGCAAACAAGAAGATGCATCCAAGGTTGCAACACCTCTAATGGTGACAATTATAGGAGCATTTATGGTAGCTATGATTTTTATGAATCGCCCGGTAAATTTATTTGTAAAAATCGCTTCCTATGTACCATATATTTCCGTATTTTTTATGCCTTTGAGGTTGATAAAAGGGAATGCAGGAATTGCGGAAGGAGGGATTTCTATAATGATTTTAATAGCAAGTCTCTATATTTTATACATCCTAGCATCTAAGGTCTATAAAAAACACATATTAAATTATTCAACATCATCGTTTTTTACTAGAAATAAGAAAATCAAATAAAAATTAAAGGAGTTTCGGCTCCTTTTTTTTGTAAAATATTTTAGAGAATGGACTTTTTTAGAAAGTAGATTTTATAATTTCTAAAAGGCTCATTATGTTGATTTTTGACTTCATTTACTAGATAATAATTATAAGGAAGTAGATAAAAAAATAATAATTTTAAGGATTGTTTTTTATATATATTTTTATTATTATTTGTTTACTTAATAAGGAAACGGAGGAAGCTATGCTTGGAAATGACCTACTTATTGCGACAAGTTTTGTCCTTGCGGTTATATCTTTGATATGTATTTTATTTACTCAAAAAAAGTTAGTCTTTGCGGGGATTTCTGTTGTATTATTTGCTTATTTTTACCTGGCAAATGCCAAGTATAATATCGCTGATAATGTCACAGTCATAACCTTCATTGTGGGTATATCCCTCCTAAGCCTTGAGCTTTTTATTCCAAGCTTTGGGATAATAGGTGTGGCAGGTCTTGCCCTTACGACTTATTCTGTGATGGATTCTTTTTCAAATCCACAAACGGGATTTTTTGTAATAATAGCCACCGGTCTTGCAGTTGTCATCACTATGACGATTTTTGTGAAACTGGGCTTTAGGGCAAATCTCTTTGATTCATATGTTTTGGATGTGAGAGAAAATAAAGCAAAGCCTGTCCATAAGACAAGGGACTTAACTAAGCTTATTGGTTGTGTTGGTGTGAGCAAATCAATCCTTAGACCAACAGGCAGGATTGAAATTGACGGGGAAATTTATGACGCTATGGCCAGGGCAGAATTTATAGAAAAAGAAAAGGTGATTTCTGTCATAGATGTGAAAGATGGCCACATTATAGTAAAGGAGATGTAATGGAATTTATAATTATGGGACTAATTTTTGTATTAGTCGTAGTATTTTTTACAATGGTACCGGTTGGTCTTTGGATCACAGCGAGGTTTTCTGGAGTTAAAATCTCTATGGCAAGCCTTGTGGCAATGAGATTTAGGAGACTTTCTCCATCTAAAATCGTAAACGCAATGATTAAATCTCACCAGGCTGGTATTCATATCGAAACAAATGACCTTGAAAGCCACTATCTTGCAGGTGGTAATATTAACCAAGTAGTTGATGCACTAATTGCGGCAGAAAGGGCAAATATCGACCTTTCTTTCGAGCAAGCTGCAGCAATTGACCTTGCTGGACGTAATGTTTTTGAGGCTGTCCAAGTATCTGTAACACCAAAGGTGATTAATACACCGGTTATAGCAGCAGTTGCCAAAAATGGTATTGAAGTAAAGGTAATAGCTAAAGTTACAGTTAGAGCAAATATTGAAAGACTTGTTGGTGGTGCAGGCGAAGAGACTATTATAGCAAGAGTTGGCGAAGGTATTGTAACCACAGTTGGTTCTTCAGAAACTCACGCAGAAGTTCTAGAAAATCCTGATAATATTTCCCAAACTGTTCTAAACAAGGGACTTGATTCCGGTACAGCTTTTGAGATTTTATCAATCGATATAGCAGATGTGGACGTAGGTAGAAATGTCGGCGCTGAGCTTCAAAGAGATCAGGCAGAAGCTGATAAGAATATTGCCCAAGCCAAGGCAGAAGAAAGACGTGCCCAAGCTATCGCCCTTGAACAAGAAAATAGGGCCAAGGTTGTGGCAGCTGAAAGCGAGATTCCACTTGCTATTGCAGAAGCTTTCAAGGCTGGAAATCTTGGAGTTATGGATTATTATAACCTTCAAAATGTAAAGGCAGACACCGAAATGCGTAAGTCAATCTCTAACGATGAGGCTGACCTAGATGCCAAATAAGAATAAATCTTTTCTTTCTTTTCTAGAAGATTTATCAAATGAAATCGAAATGGAAAATGAAAGAAATAAACAAAATAAAAAGCAGAAAAGACCTAAGAATCAACCCTTAAGGCAAAATGTAAAGAAAAACCATTCTATAATAGACTTTATAAATGACTTTGTAGAAAAGGTGGACGTAGATTTTGGCAATATAAGTATGGATTCGTCTGAGAAACCAGACCTAGAATCCCAAAGAAGGTTAAAAGCCGAACTTAAAAATAAGCATGCTGATAAATTAAAGAAGTCATCTCATTTGCAAGGTGAGATTGATAATATAGCCAAAAAGAGCCTAGAAGAAATACGCAAAGATGATAGAAAACAAGGTTCAATCAAGGACTATACTTTTGAAGGTGATAACGAAGCTCTAAAGAGGCTAAAATCAGCAGAGAAAAAAGCAAAAATAAATGAACAAAAGGAAGAATTGGCTAAGGCTAAAAATAGAAAAAGACTTAAAGATGCCATTATTATGGCAGAAATCTTAGGCCCGCCAGTTTCGAAAAGACGCTAGGAGATTAAATATTAAAGAATTTTTAGAAATAGAAGAGCCAGAGAGAATTATTTCTCTGTTTGGTAATTTTGATTCAAATAGAAAATATATAGAAGATAGGTTTGATGTAAAGCTAAAGTTAAAAGATAATAAGCTAGAAATAAACGGCGATGATGGAAATGTAAGTCTTGCCAAAAAACTTGTTATCCAGCTTTTAGACGAACTTAAGAGAAATGGGAAATTAGATTTTCAAAAGATAAAGTATGACGCAGATATGCTTGAAAGGGAAAATAAGGATGTTGTTAAAGCCCTTCTTGATCAAGTAATCGTAACAACAGCAGCAGGAAAACCAATTAAGCCAAAGACTCTTGGACAAAAATCTTATATAGAAAAGATTTTATCAAATGATATTGTTTTTGGAATAGGCCCTGCAGGTACTGGAAAGACTTACCTTGCTGTGGCTATGGCTGTGCGTGCTTTTAAGAACAACGAGGTTAATAGAATTATCCTAACTCGTCCAGCTGTAGAAGCGGGCGAGAGTTTGGGATTTTTACCGGGAGATTTACAAGATAAGGTAGACCCATATCTAAGACCGCTCTATGACGGGCTTTTTGAAATCCTTGGTTTTGAGACTTACCAAGCTCTTGTGGAAAAAGGCATCATAGAAGTAGCTCCTCTTGCTTATATGAGAGGTAGGACTTTGGATAATTCTTTTGTAATCCTTGATGAAGCACAAAACACAACTTACGAGCAGATGAAGATGTTTCTAACTCGTTTAGGCTACGGTTCAAAGGCTATAATTACAGGCGATAAAACCCAAGTTGATTTGCCAAGAGGTAGGAAATCTGGATTGGTTTCAGCAAGCCAAATCTTAAAAAATGTACAAGGGATAGACTTTTTAAACTTCACTTCTATAGATGTTGTCCGTCACCCACTCGTACAAAGGATAATAGATGCCTATGAAAAGGACGATATGATAAGGGAAGAAGAGAGAAAAAGGAGAGAAAATGAATCTTCTGCTAGCAAATGATACAAATGAAGATTTAGATTTAGAACTAATAAGTCAAAAAGCTCTAAAAACCATTGAAGAAGTGTTAAAGGTAGAAAATTTTAACGAAAACGCTGAAGTTTCACTTTCTATAGTTGATAAAGACACTATTCATAAATTAAACAAGGACTATAGAAATGTGGATAGGGAAACTGATGTCTTGTCTTTTCCAATGGATGAAGAGGCTTTTGACGACGAAGGAAATCCGATTTTTCTCCTAGGCGATATTGTAATTTGTCTAGATGTGGCAAGAAATCAAGCTGCAGAATTTGGACATTCTCTTGAAAGAGAAATGATGTATCTTATCTGCCACTCAACCCTACATCTTTTAGGCTACGACCATATTGAAGAAGATGATAGGGTGAAGATGCGCGCCAAAGAAAAAGAGGTAATGAAAAATCTAGGAGTTTTTAAATAGATTAATGGATCAAAACTACGATGACCTTAAAGAAAATTTAAAAAAGGAAATCCTTGAGGAGCTAAAAAAAGACGAGGGCGAAGACTTTGAACCTTTGAAATTAAGCCATGGACAGAAATTTCTAAAGGGCTTTGACTATGCCTATGAGGGTCTTGTTTATGCAATTAACCATGAAAAAAACATGAAGTTTCATATTTTAGCATCATTTTTAGTCTTGATTGCTTCCTTGTTTTTCAATTTATCAAGGATTGAAATGATGTTTTTAGTCTTTGCCATTGCCTTTGTGGTTGCCTTAGAACTACTAAACACAGCTATAGAAGAAATAGTAGATTTAGCAAGTGGTGGAAAATATTCTAAGCTTGCCAAGGCTGGCAAGGATGTATCGGCAGCTGCGACTTTTATTGCAGCTTTAAATGCAATTTTTGTAGGATATTTGATATTTTTTGATAAATTTTTGAACTTTTACGATTCAGTTATCCTAAAAATCGCAAGACGCCCTTCTCACTTGGCATTAATCACTATTTCCCTGGTCATAATCTTGACCATATTTCTTAAAGGTGTTTTCTATGAAGGTCACGGCACCGCCTTTAAGGGAGGCTTTGTGTCAGGGCATACATCAGTTGCCTTTTGCCTTTCAACAATAGGCGTGCTTTTGGTTAGCGAACCATTGGTAAGGCTAGTTTTGGTGGGGCTTGCCTTTTTAGTTGCAGAAAGTAGATACGAAGCTGATATCCATTCAGCAAAAGAAATTTTAAGAGGAGCCATCCTTGGTACATCCATGGCTATGGCGATATTTGGGATATTTTCATGACAGAAATAAAAGATTTGATAAAAAAAGCAATAGATATTAAAGAGAGAGCCTATGCTCCTTATTCAAATTTCCATGTGGCATGTGTAGTAATGACAAGGTCTGGGAAAATATTTGAGGGAGTAAATATAGAAAACGCATCTTATTCTCCAACCCTTTGTGCTGAAAGAAACGCTCTTTCTACAGCGATTACTGAAGGCGAGAGGGAGTTTTCTTATATAGTTATTACAGGAGATAGCGAATACACCTATCCTTGTGGAGTTTGCAGACAATTTATAAGAGAATTTGCAGACTCTGACACAAAGATAATTATAGCAAAAGATACCGAAAACTATAAGACTTATACCATTGATGACTTATTGCCATATAGTTTTAGCAAAAAGGATTTAGAATGAAATCAGGATTTATATCCGTTGTGGGAAGGGCAAATGTTGGGAAATCAACACTTATGGAAAAGATTTTAAAAGAAAAAATTTCTATAATTTCAAATAAGCCCCAAACCACTAGAGATAAGATAAATATTATATACAATGACGAAGACAGCCAGCTTATTTTTATAGATACGCCTGGCATCCAAAGACCAAGGAATGTTCTTCAAGAAAGACTTTTAAGCTTTTCTAAGGATTCTTTAAATGAGTCAGACCTAGTAACTTACGTGGTGGACGAATCCAAAGAAATTGGAAAGCTTGATCAGATGATAATTGACGAGCTTAAGAAGGTTAGAGTGCCAATAATTCTACTCATAAATAAAATCGACCTTCTAAGTGAAGAAGAAATCGAAGAAATTAGAAGAGTCTACGAAGATGTAGGTCTTTTTGATGAAATCATCGAGATTTCAGCTCTAGATGATAAAAATATCGAAACTTATATAGAAAAAGTAAAATCTTTTCTAGATGAGGGACCAGCTTTCTATGATAGGGATATGATTACAGATAAGACAGAGAGATTTGTTGTAGCAGAAATTATCAGGGAAAAAGCCTTGAAACTCCTATCAGAAGAAGTTCCACACGGTCTTGCGGTAAGGATTGATGATTTTAAACAAAGAGAAGAGAAGGCTATCATTGATATTTACGCCACAATAATTGTAGAGAAAAATTCCCATAAGCAGATTGTTATCGGAAAAAACGGTAAAATGATTAAGCAAATAGGAATTGACGCAAGAAGCGAGATAGAATCCTTCCTAGCTTCAAAAGTTAATCTCAAGCTCTGGGTCAAGGTAGAAAAAGATTGGCGCAAGAAAGAAAAGTTGGTGGATAGGTTTGGCTACGGCAGACCTTAAGGACATCAAAGGTATAGTCCTAAGGGAGTTTAAATACAAGGAATCTTCTAAAATCATAGAAGTGTTCACAGAAGATTTGGGCAAGATTTCTATAAATTGCCAGGGTGTTTTAAAGAAAAATGCCAAAAACCTTGCCTTAACCAACAGATTTATCCTGGCTTCCTTTGACCTTTATAGGTCTGGTAAGGACTTTTACGGTCTTAGGGAAGGCATTGTCATAAATCCCTACTATAAATCAAATAAGAATTTTGATATAATATTATATAAGTCTGCGATTTCAGATCTTTTATTAAGGACTATCGATATTATTCAGATTGAAACAGTTTTTACCCTCCTTACAAAGAGCTTCGATGCCTTTGAAGAAGCGGATAAAAATTATGTGAATATATTTTTGGGATTTTTCCTTAAATATATTTCCTTTTCTGGTTTTAAACCAAACTTTAAAACTTGTGGTATATGTGGTAAAAATATAAGGAATAAATATTTGTATTTTTCACCAAATGAATCATCAGTTATTTGTGATGAGTGTAAAGACAAGGTCTTTGACAAAGTCTTTATGACCTACGAAGAATTTATTTATTTTAATAAACTTTTATATACCAAATCAGAAGAGCTTAAAGATATAAAATTAGTAGATAATTACCAAAAAATTGGCAAAATAATAATAGACTATTGCCTTAAAAACCTAGAAATATCGACTTATCCGTCGCTTGAATGGGTTAAAAAGGCACTCGAAAGGAATGTAAATGTATTTTGAAGATTTAATACTAAAATTAGAGGAGTATTGGAAAGAACAAGGTTGTTCTGTAATGATTCCATACGACATCGAAAAGGGTGCAGGAACAATGAATCCTCACACCTTTTTGAGAGCACTTGGTCCTGAACCATGGAAGGTTTGCTATGTTGAACCATCTAGAAGACCAGCTGACGGTAGGTACGGGGAAAACCCAAATAGGCTTTACCAACACCACCAGATGCAAATTTTATTAAAACCAACCCCATCTAATATCCAAGATTTATATTTAAAATGCCTTGAAACTATAGGCATAGATCCAAAAAAACACGATATTAGATTTGTTGAAGACAACTGGGAAAGCCCTACACTTGGTGCTTGGGGACTTGGTTGGGAAGTATGGCTTGACGGAATGGAAATTACCCAATTTACATATTTCCAACAAGTAGGCGGAATTAACTGCACTTTGGAAAGTGGAGAGATTACTATTGGTCTAGAAAGAATTTGTATGTATCTTCAAGATGTGGACAATGTTTATGACATCAAGTGGTCAGAAAACTTAACTTATGGCGATGTTTTCAAAATGCCAGAATATGAAAATTCTAAATATTCTTTTGAGGATGCAGATAATGATACCCTAGAAACTTTATTTAATATTTATGAAAAAGAAGCAGCAAGGCTAATAGAGCTAGGTCTTATATATCCAGCCTACGACAATGTTTTAAAAACTAGTCATACCTTTAACACCCTTGATGCTAAGGGAGCTATTTCTGTTTCAGAAAGAAACCACTATATCAAAAGAGTTAGAGATATATCAAGCCTAGTTGCAGCAAAATACATCGAAAAAAGAGAAGAGCTTGACTTCCCTCTCTTAAGAAAGGAAAAGAATGCATAATTACCTATTAGAAATTGGTGTAGAAGAAATACCTTCAGATTATGTTAAAAACACCAAGACCCAATTAAGGGATAAGTTTGAAAAACTACTATCTGAAAATAAATTATCCTATGAAGAAATTGAAATTGAATCCACACCAAGAAGATTTATGGTTCTACTAAAAAATGTAGCCGAAAATACCCAAGCGGAAACAATTTCTGTAAGAGGACCAAGTGCAAAGATTGCCTATGATGAAGATAATAATCCATCAAGAGCCTTGCTTGGTTTCTTGAAAGGTCAAAAAGCTGAGCTTTCTGACGTAATAATAAAGGAACAAAAGGGCGAGGACTATATCTTTGTAGAAAAAAAGGAAGAAATTAAATCCTTAGAAGAAATCCTAAAAGAAAATGTTTATGAGATTGTTAAGTCAATTTCTTTCCCAAGATCTATGAGATGGGGCGGCAAATTAATTAGATGGGCAAGACCTATTAGATGGTTTGTTTCGCTACTAGATGATGAAATCCTAGATTTTGACGCAGAAGGAATAGAAGTAGGAAATATCACAAAGGGTCATAGAAGTCTTGGTTCTGATAAGATAGTAATTGAAACAATTTCAGAATATGAAGAAAAACTTAAAGAAAATTATGTAATTTTAAGAGATAAAGACAGAAGAGATGTTATAATAAAGGGTCTAAACTCACTATCCAGCCAAGTTGGCGGAGAATACATGAAAGATGAGGATCTTTTAGACGAAGTTGTTGATATAGTTGAATATCCAACAGTCCTAGTTGGTGATATCGACCCATCTTATCTAGAACTTCCAAGGGAAGTAATCACAACTCCGATGAAAGACCACCAGAGATATTTCCCAATTCTTGATGATAAGAAAAAACTATTACCATATTTCTTGTTAGTTCGAAATGGTGATGACTATGAAAGTCAAAATGTAATCGAAGGAAACAAAAAAGTCCTTGTAGCAAGATTAGAAGATGCTAAATTCTTCTACGATCTAGACGCTGCAGAAAATCTAGAATCCTATGTCAAAGACCTTGATAACCTAGTATTTTTTGAGGGCCTTGGAGATATGGGACAAAAAACAAAAAGACTTGTTGAACTTACACTAAGATACCAAAAAGAACTAAGTCTGGGAGATGATATAGCTGAAGATGCCAAAAGAGCAGCATATTTATCAAAGGCAGATCTAGTGACAAGGATGGTAGTAGAATTTACCGAACTTCAGGGAACAATGGGTGCAATTTACGCCATAAATTCTGGAGAAAACCAAAGAGTAGCCACAGCCATCAAGGAACAATACCTACCTAAAAATCAAAATTCAGAAACACCTAAATCTGTAGCGGGAATTCTTCTTGCTATAGCTGATAAGATGGACTCGATAGTTGGTCTTTACGCCATAGAAAATTACGTAACAGGTAGCCGTGACCCATTTGGATTAAGAAGAGCAGCACTTGGTATAATTAATATTATCCTAGAAAACGGTATTGATGTAGATATCAAAAAATTGATTTCGGAAGCACTACTTGTTTATACAGAAACAAACGCCCTAGCCTTTGACTATGATAAAACTATGAAAGAAACTCTAAGCTTCATTAAAGATAGGTTAAAAAATAAACTATTAGACGATGGCTATAGGTATGATATAGTAAATTCTGTTATAAACACAGACTTTACCAATATTTTAAGAATGAGTGAAAAAGTTAAAGCTCTAAGTGAATTTATAGAAGAAAACGACGACTCACTTTCCTACCTAATTAGAATAAATAACCTAGCAAAGGCAAGCCTTGCAAGAGAAATAAGAAAAGATCTTCTAGAAACAGACCTTGAGAGGAAATTCTACGAAGAAATTACTAGTCTTGAAGAACTTGGACTTTCAAGTAGCGCAGACTATAAGAAAGAATTAGAAAATATCCAAGCTACAAGTCTAGTAGGAAACGACTATCTAGACAATACAATGATTAATGTAGACAATGAGGAAGTTAAAAATAACAGACTTGCCATGTTAAATTCTCTTAAAGAGAGAATGGCTAAAATCTTTGATATTTCTGAGATAGTAAGATAGGAGATATTGATGGAAGATTGTTTGACGGTTGTTATTGTAAGCGACTCGACAGGTGAAACTGCAATCAATTATATAAAATCTGTTACCAGCCAATTTCCTGACTTAGAAACAAGGATAATTAGAAAACCAGACATAAAGGAAAAATCTGAGATAGATGACATTATGGAGGCACTTGACAGCGACTCTGTGATAGTAATGACTGTTGCTGACAAAGAGCTTGCCTTATATTTAAGAGCAAAAGCGAAAGATAAAAAAATCATCGTTCTGGATATCTTATCCTACGGAATAAATAAGTTTGAGGAACTAACAGGCAAGAAAGCCATTAGAAAGGCAGGTCTAACAAGGACTCTTTCTAGGGGATATTTTAAAATGATTGATGCAATAGAATTTGCCATCCAATACGATGACGGCAAAGATCCTAGAGGATTTTTAAAATCTGATATAGTCCTTGTTGGAGTATCTAGAACATCAAAGACCCCAACAACTATGAACCTAGCCACAAAAAATTTCAAGGTATCAAACCTACCTCTAGTTCCAGAATCTAAGCTACCTCAAGAACTTTTTGAGGTAGACCCTGACAGGGTAATAGGTCTTGTAATTGACCCTGATAAATTATCTAATATCAGGGAAAAGAGAAGTAAAACTATGGGCCTTGTAGGAGAAAGCAAATATTTTGATAAGGAAAGAATCAAAGAAGAACTAGCCTACGCCAAGGAAGTCTTCAAAGACCTTGATTGCAAGGTAATAGATGTCACAGAAAATACAATCGAACAGACAGCTACAGAAATTATCGAATACTACTTCGAGAAATTCCCAGAAGAAAGGGAAGAAAAGAGCTAAACTAAAAGAGAAAGGGAAGCTATGGCAAAAGAAAAAATCCTAGTATTAAATTTTGGTGGTCAAACCGACCAACTAATAGTAAGACGTGTTAGGGAAATGGGAGTATTTGCAGAAATCCATGAATGTGATATAGATATAAATGAACTTGACCTAACAAACCTTGCAGGCATCATCCTAACAGGCGGACCACAATCAGTAAATAACGAAGATAGCCCAAAAGCAGATAAAAAAATCTTTGACCTAGGCGTGCCAGTATTAGGCATTTGCTACGGTCATCAATTCATAAATCAAGTATACGGGGGAGAAATAGAAACTCCAAAACTTGCAGAATATGGAAAAACTGAACTAAGTGTAGATAATAAATCAAAACTTTTTGAAAAAATCCCAGAAAAATCCATAATCTGGATGAACCACAAAGACAGAGTTGGTAAAATTGCAGAAGGCTTTAAAGCGATTGCAAAAACAGCCAACACAGAAATAGCAGCTATGGAAAATGTTGAAAAAGGACTATACTCAGTTCAATTTCACCCAGAAGTAGTTCACTCTGAATACGGCAGAGAAATCTTAGAAAACTTTGTCCTAAACATTTGCGGAGCCGAAAGAACTTGGAAAATGTCAGACTTCGCAACAGAAATAATAGAAGAAATTAAAAGAAAATACGCCGGAGAAAAAATGATTTGCGGCCTATCCGGAGGAGTAGATAGCTCAGTTGCAGCCACAATAGTCTCAAAAGCAATAGGAGATAATCTCCAATGTATCTTTGTTGATCACGGACTCCTTCGTAAAGATGAAGCAAAATCTGTAATGGCAACCTACAAAAAACTTGGACTAAATGTCAAAATGGTAGACAAATCTGAAGAATTCCTATCACTACTAAAAGGCGTATCAGACCCAGAAACAAAAAGAAAAATAATCGGCAACCACTTTGTCGAAGTATTCGAAGAAGAAGCTAGGAAAATAGGCGGAGCAAGCTACCTTGTTCAAGGAACAATCTACCCAGACGTAATAGAAAGTGGTAAAGATAAGGCAAGCGTCATAAAAAGTCACCACAACGTAGGCGGACTACCAGAAGATATGGACTTTAAAGGTCTAGTAGAGCCACTTAGAGCCCTATTTAAAGATGAAGTAAGAAAAGTAGGTGAAGAAATCGGAATTCCACACGACATGGTATGGCGTCAACCATTCCCAGGACCAGGTCTTGCCATAAGAGTAATGGGAGAAATCACCGAAGATAAACTAAGAATAGTTAGAGAAACAGACGCCATTCTAAGAGAAGAAGTCAAAAACTTTGGCCTAAATGAAGACATCTGGCAATACTTCACAGTCTGGACTCCAATAAAAACCGTAGGAGTAAAAGGCGATGCAAGAAGCTACGATAACGTAGTAGCAATAAGAGCCGTCACAAGTACCGACGCCATGACAGTAGAAGCCGCCAACCTCCCATACGACCTACTACAAAAATTATCAAACCGAATGATAAACGAAGTAGAAGGCGTAGGCAGGATAGTATATGATATAACCAGCAAACCACCAGGAACAATTGAATGGGAGTAATCGCAAAATTTTCTAAAATGGCTTAATTACAAGCTATATAGAGAATGAAAAATGGCTTCTGGTACTCAAATGGTACTGGAAGCTAAAAAGAATAAACTAAATAATAGTTCCAAGTGGTTTATATTTGGATAAAAAAATAAGACCGTAGTTTCAAGCTATGGTCTTTATTTTTATCCAATATGAACATTCCTTTTAAATTCTATATGTTTTTCGTTACAGAAATCTTCAAATTTATTGGAGTTAAAATTTTTATCAAACTCATCAATTAAGTATTTTTCAATATTATCTTTTTTAGATATGCCGAGAGCATCAAGCAATAATTTAAAATTATTTTTGTCTAAATAATACATAACTTCATAGTCAGCTCCATCAAAAATTTCTACATCATAATCCTCGTACTCAATCTCGGCTGATCCATCAGAATTGAGTGTAAATAATAATCCACTAGTGTTTAACATAATTACCTCTTATTTTAAAAATCTTGATTTTTTAGGGTAAGATAACTTCCAATCTTCAAATTCTTCGTCTGTTATCTCATCGTTATAATGCTTCTTTCTCATCTCATTCCATTCTATAAGAAAATTATTGAAATCTACATCATTTGATAAAAGTCCAGTAATTTCTCCTTCGTCTGCTAAGGGTCTAAACTTCATATCTTTTTCATAATCAAAAATTATATGCATTATTTCAAAAATAGAATTAGGTTCGTGATTAATTAATGCTGATATATCACAATCAAGTGCTTCAGATATTTTTTGCAATTGTTCTTTACTTGGAGATCTATTTCCAAGTTCATAATTTCTTATGGCAGCATCTGTCAAACCAGACTTAATAGCGAGTTCTTTTTGAGTTAAGTTTCGCATAAGTCTTAACTTTTTTAATTTTTCTCCAGAAATCAAACTAACTCCTCCTTATTTCACAATAACTATAAATATT
>QWCE01003160.1_pt1 | contig 33943 bp, 25 predicted proteins | sample 1972531 | NCBI WGS metagenome assembly QWCE01 (sample SAMN09866716, study PRJNA288562) | Human gut metagenome isolate term4_stool, whole genome shotgun sequencing... | reverse complement strand
CGCTGTTCTCCGCGTCGCCTAGCCCCCTGCTCTCCATACGCAGAACCTCCCCTGCATTCTGCAGGGGAGGTTCTGTTCTCTGTACACCCTTAGCCTTCAGTACACTCTTAGCTTTCGGTGCGCTGGCCAGTAATCTGCAAGCTCTCCCCGCCGGCAGCCACCGTCACATGGACAATGTCGCCGTCGAAGATCTCGCCCGCCAACAGCTCCTTCGCCAGGGCGTCCCCAATGGCCTGTTGGATCAGCCGGCGCAGCGGGCGTGCACCGTAAGCGGGGTCGTAGCCGCGCTCGGCCAGCCATGTACGGGCGGCATCGTCCACATCCAGGGTGAGCCGGCGGACGGACAGACGCTGGGACAGTTCACGCAGCTGGATGTCCACAATGCCCTTCAACTGTTCGGGTTGCAGAGCCGAGAACACAATAATGTCGTCCAACCGGTTGACGAACTCGGGCTTGAAGTTGTGCTTCACCGCCTGCATGATCTGCTCCTGCGTACCACCCGCACCCAGGTTAGACGTGAGGATGAGGATGGTGTTGCGGAAGTCCACCGTGCGGCCTTGCCCGTCCGTCAGCCGTCCTTCGTCCAGCACCTGCAGCAGCACGTCGAAAACATCCGGGTGTGCCTTCTCTACCTCATCAAAGAGGATGACGGAGTAGGGGCGGCGGCGGATCGCTTCGGTGAGCTGACCGCCGGATTCGTAGCCGACGTATCCCGGAGGGGCACCGATGAGGCGGGCGACGGAGTGCTTCTCCCCATACTCGGACATGTCGATGCGAACGATCGCGTGTTTGTCATCGAAGAGAAACTGGGCCAGCGACTTCGCTAGTTCCGTCTTGCCCACGCCGGTGGGGCCGAGGAAGAGGAAGGAGCCCAGCGGCCGGTTGGGGTCTGCCACCCCCGCGCGGGCACGGCGGACTGCATCAGACACTGCCTTCACAGCGCCCTCTTGGCCCACCACATTCTGGGCAAGTTCTTCTTCCATGCGGAGCAGCTTCTGCCCTTCGCTTTCCAGCATGCGGCCTGCAGGGATGCCGGTCCAGGCTTCGACAACTTCGGCGACGTCGTCTGGGCCCACTTCTTCCTTCAACATCATCTGCGAGTATTCGCTGGTCGATGCTTGGGAGTTTTCGGCTTCGGCGAGTTTCTTTTCTGCCTCGGGGATGCGCCCGTAGCGCAGTTCGGCGGCCTTACCCAGGTCGCCATCACGCTCGGCCCGCTCGGCCTGTCCACGAAGATCCTCCAGGGTTTCCTTGAGGTTGCGGACGGCGTCGATGGCGTTCTTTTCGTTCTGCCAGCGAGCCGTCAGTTGGGCGAGTTTTTCCCGTTCGTCGGCGAGTTCTTGGCGGAGTGCCACGAGGCGTTCGAGGGAAGCGGCGTCTTCTTCTTTGTCGAGGGCGAGTTCTTCCACCTCGAGGCGGCGCACAATACGCTCAGCGGTGTCGATTTCCTCCGGGGAGGAGTCGATTTCCATGCGCATCCGGGAGGCAGCTTCGTCCATGAGGTCGATTGCCTTGTCCGGAAGGAAGCGGTTGGTGATGTAGCGGTCGGAGAGGGTCGCGGCGGCCACCAGTGCGGAGTCCTTAATACGAACGCCGTGGTGTACTTCGTAACGTTCCTTGAGTCCACGCAGAATACCGATGGTGTCTTCTACGGTTGGCTCACCCACGTAGACCTGTTGGAACCGCCGTTCCAGGGCGGCGTCCTTTTCGATGTACTTGCGGTACTCGTCCAGGGTGGTGGCGCCGACCAGGCGGAGTTCGCCACGGGCCAGCATGGGCTTGATGATGTTGCCAGCGTCCATGCCGGAGTCGCCGGTGGCGCCAGCCCCGACGATGGTGTGGATTTCGTCGATGAAGGTGATGATCTCGCCGTTTGCATCCTTGATTTCTTGGAGGACGCTCTTCAGGCGCTCTTCGAATTCGCCACGGTACTTGGCGCCGGCGATCATGGAGCCCAGGTCGAGGGCAATGAGGCGCTTGCCGCGCAACGACTCTGGTACATCGCCGGAAACGATGCGACGTGCGAGGCCTTCTACGATGGCAGTTTTGCCGACGCCAGGTTCGCCGATGAGTACCGGGTTGTTCTTAGTGCGGCGGCTGAGGACCTGTACGACTCGGCGAATTTCGGAGTCACGTCCGATGACGGGGTCGATTTTGCCTTCGCGGGCTCGTGCAGTGAGGTCCGTGGAGTACTTCTCGAGGGCCTGGTAGTTGTCCTCCGGGTTTTCGGTGGTGATGCGTCCAGAGCCGCGCACGGAGGTGAAGGCTGCCTTGAGGTTCTCTGGGGTGGCACCCAAGGACTGCATGGCCTTGGCGACGGGGTGCCCGCTGGTGGCGAGGCCGACCATGAGGTGCTCGGTGGAGGTGTAGTCGTCACCCATGGAACTGGCGAGTTCCTGGGCGGTATTGAGGACGGTCAGCGCGTCCCGGGAGAGGTTGGGGTTAGCCATGCCTCCGCCGCTGGCCGCGGGGAGGCCATCCACAAGGGACCGTGCTCGCTGGAGGAGGGCGGCGGGGTCGACGCCAGCACTGTGGAGGAGCGGTCCAGCAATGCCGTCTTGCTGCTCGAGGAGTGCGACGAGCAGGTGAGCGGGTTCTACGCTGGGATTTCCTTTCGCGGCAGCGGTTTGGAGGGCGGCGGAGATGGCCTCTTGGGATTTGGTGGTGAAGCTCTGGGTGTTCATGGTGTTTTGTCCTTTTCTCTATGGTGAAGTGTGGTGATGGGTTGTGGAAGCGTCAGATACGTGATGACCTATGTTTTTAGTGCCTCACTATCACTTAGTTGAGTCATTATGACTCATGTTTGATTTCACTTTAGCAAAGTTGAGCGGATATAGCTAAAGATTTTTTCGAAAAACTCGCAGTCTTTTTTCTCACACCAGCAGCTATGATGGGCACATACAGGCATAGTGGGCCACCCCAAGGCGCCTGAGAGGAGATGCAATGAGCCGCCACCGCGACGACACTGCGACCGGATCCGGCCGCCATTCGCGCGGCGAATCCGACCCCACCCCCACCACCTACTACACCGTGCTCGGGCCCGCCATCGAACTCCTCCACGCGCAACCCGAGGACTTCATGCGTGACTTCTATGCCACCGTCTTCGCGCACGACTTCCAGCTCCGCAAACGCTTCCCCGCCTTCACCGATCGCCGTACCATCCGCTACGCTCGCGGCCTCATCTACTTCCTCGAAACTATCGACCAGGCCACCCCCCACCCAGAGCAGCTCGACGATGTAATGGAATTCCTTAGCCAACTCGGACGGGACCAGCGCAAGCACCAGTTCACCGACGCCGACTACCACACCTTGGCAATTGCCCTGCGCGACACCTTCGCCCGTCTCATGCCCCTCCAGTGGAGCACCGACCTGGACGCCGCCCTACTGAGCTCCTTCGAGCACGCCATCGACGTCATGCAGACAGCCGCCTCCGTAGAGAACACGCCCCCGGTCTACCTCGGCAATGTCATGGAAGTGCAGCGCCTCACCCGCAACATCGCCATCATCCGCCTACACGTCGCCCCTCCCATCGACTACCTGCCCGGCCAGTACATGTCCGTCCAGATTCCACAGTGCCCCGGCACCTGGCGTTACCTCTCTGCCACCATCCCCGCCAACCCGGATGGCTACCTAGAATTCCACGTGCGGGCACTCGAGCACGGCTACTTCAGCACCCAGGTGGTACACAACACCCGCCCCGGCGACCAGTGGATTCTTTCCAACCCGCACGGCAATTTACACGTGTCCGGAGAACGCCCCGTCTGTATGATCGCCCGAAACGTCGCCGCTGCCCCCATGCGCTGCATTCTGCTGGACATGGTGCAAACGGGGAAGAACAACCCCCTGGTGGATGTCTACTACGGCACCCGCTATCCCGGTGAACTTTTCGATGCCGCCACTTTGGCCAATATTCAGGCCGCCAACCCTTGGCTTATCGCCCATATCTGCGCGGAGGAAGACAGCGACCCCTGGTGGCTGCGCGACGCTCCCCCACTGCCCCCAAATTTGCTGCTGCGGCAGGGCAATCCGCTGGAGTTGGCGGTTGCTGACGGGTGCGTACACGACCGCGAGATCCTGGTGGGCGGCGGACAGCAAATAGTCCAGCAGGCCGTGGCGAATCTACCGCGCCTGGGCGTTAACCCGGCCGATATTCACCACGACCCACTGGATTAGAGTTCTTAGTGTCCTGAATTATCTGAGTACCCTCACTTAGCTGCGGCGGCGCGCTTCAGGGCTCCACACCACCACTGCTTGACTGCGGGGAACGTGCACCAACATACTCCCAGTACGATGCTGCTGGTTCACCGCTTCAAGTGTCTCCTCCAACTGTTCGACCTGCTCTTGCAGTTCCTTCACCCGCTGAGATAGCTTCAAGATCCGCTTAATACCGGCCAGGTTGATGCCTTCATCCTGGCTGAGACGTTGGATCTCCCGCAGGAGTTCCACATCCTCATCGGAGTAGCGGCGTCCACCTCCCTGTGCTCGGGCCGGTGTCACCAGCCCAATCCGGTCGTATTGGCGCAGTGTTTGCGCGTGCATGCCCGCCCGCTCAGCTGCTACCGAGATGACGAAGAAGTGCTTTTCGCGTTTGCTCATACCGCACCTGCCCATCCCGCCCGTGGGTCAAACCCGGAGCGTTGTTCTGCTTGTGCATAGTTTTTGAGCGCCTCGCTGGTGTCGGCATCCAGATGTGTGGGAATCTGCACCTTGAGGGTCGCCAGCAGATCCCCTGCGGCCTCCTTGGCGGGGGCGATCCCACGCCCACGTACCCGCATCACCTGGTCGGCAGTGCTGCCAGCAGGGATGCGGATGGAGACAGTGCCGTCCAGGGTGGGGACGGTAACGGTAGCTCCCAGCGCCAGTTCTGAGAAGGAGACAGGGACGTCCACCAGCAGGTTGTTGCCCTCGCGTTGGAAGACCTTATCGGGGATGATGTTGATCTTCACGAAGAGGTCGCCAGGAGGGGCACCGCGCAGGCCGGCTTCACCTTTGCCGTTGAGCCGCACCTTCTGGCCATCTTTTATACCCGCGGGGACCCGAACTTTGAGGGTGCGGGTGCGGTTGACGACGCCTGAGCCACCACAGTCGGAGCAGGGGTCCTCGATGACGGTGCCGGTGCCGCCGCAGTTGGTGCAGGGTTGCGAGAACTGGAAGGCACCTTGTGCCGAGTGTCGGAAGCCTGACCCATTACATTCGGGGCAGGTGCGGGGGGCGGTGCCTGGGCGCGCCCCGGAGCCGTGGCAGGTGGTGCAGGCTGTCTTGGAGGTGATGCGGATAGGCACGGTGGCGCCTTTTGCTGCATCCCGGAAGTTAATGGTGATGGAGGTGGTGATGTTGGCGCCACCATTGGATTGCTGGGGTGGTTCGGGCCGGTGTCCGCCACCGCGGCGTTGGTTAAAGAGGCCACCAAGAATGTCGCCTATGCCGCCAGCTCCGCCGGTGGCGTTCTGGGTTGCGCCGCCAAAGATGTCGCCAAGATCGCCGATGTCGAAGCCGTCGGTGCCGTAGGTGTAACTGTGACCGCCGCTGGGGGTGAATCCGGTGAAGCCACCGGCGCCCTGACCAAATCCATTGCCGAATCCCCCGGGTGCGCCGAAACCGCCTTTTCCCCCGAACCCGCCGAATCCTGAGGACAGCATGGCACGGAGTTCGTCGTACTCTTTACGTTCTTTCGGGTCGGAGAGAACGGCGTTAGCTTCGCTGACTCGTTTGAAGCGCTCTTCTGCGGCTTTGTCACCGGGGTTGGCGTCGGGGTGGAGACTTCGGGCGAGTTTTCGGTACGCCTTTTTGATCTCGTCTTGGGTGGCATCTTTGCTGACGCCGAGTTCCTTGTAGAAGTCCTTATCGGCCCATTCTCGCTGCATGGTGTCTCCTCCTCTCTGGGCTAAAACTATGGTTATCGATAATATCTAAGATTGAGTCTATACTACTCAACTTTATCTGTGTCAGTAACTGTGTGCCTATTAAATGCCGTAATCTGGACCGCTTTCACAGTCACGAACGGAACTGTCCCCACATAACGTAGTGGCGACCCCACTGGGGAGGCCGCCACTACACTACGTTATGAAATGAGGTTACTTGTCGGCGCTATCCGCATCGGACTGCTCCGCCGCACTTGACTCGGTGGACTCGTCACCGTCGGAAGCGGCAGCCGCGCCCTCGTCACCACGGACAATAACCATGGCTTCGCGGAGCACGCGATCTCCCAGGTTGAAGCCCTTGCGGAGAACTGCGCTCAACACCTTCTCGCCGTCACCGCCTTCATCTTGGATGGCGGAGTGACGGTTGGCGTCGAACACGTCCCCGACCTCGCCGAACTGGGACACGCCCTGTCCTTCCAGGATGGACGTGAACTTATCGGTGAAAGCCTTGAGAGGGCTTCCCTCGCTGACGTCGCCGTGCTGGCGGGCCCGCTCGACATCGTCGGCAAGTACCAGCATTGAGGTGACGACACCGGCTTTGCCATTGTCCCGGGCAGTGCCGAGGTCACGTTCAACACGCTTGCGGTAGTTGGCGAATTCGGCGGTGACCCGCTGCAGGTCCTCGGTGAGTTCCTGCACCTTGGCCAGCAGTTTGTCTTCTACCGTGAGCTCCTCCTCGGCAGCTGCGGCGGCCTGGCCGGCTGCGTTGGGGTCACTCGCGGTGTCGGCACCGTTCCCAGCGGCCGCGTCGGCAGTATCTGCGGCAGCGGCAGCCGGGTTGGCGTCGGCGGCGGTGGCGGAGGCCTGCAGATCCGAGGTGTCGTCAGCCTGTGGCTGTCCCTCGGTGGGGTTCTGAGATGCGTCCGTCATGTCTATCAGTCCTTACTTGTTGTCGTCTTCGACAACCTCGGCGTCTACCACGTCGTCGTCGCCACCAGTGGCGGAGGCGTTGTCAGCACCTGCATCGGCGGCGGTGGCACCTTCTGCGGCAGCCTTCTCGTACATAGCCTGGCCCATGGCGGAGGATTCGGTCTTTACCTCTTCCATGGCGCTGCGCAGAGCGGCAACGTCACTACCCTTGAGGGCTTCCTTGGCCTTGTCGAGAGCGGCCTGGACCTTGTCCTTGTTCTCGGACGGGACGGTCTCGGCGTTGTCGGCGAGGAACTTCTCGGTCTGGTAGACGAGAGTTTCCGCTTCGTTGCGGAGAGAAACCTCTTCGCGGCGCTTGCGGTCTTCCTCGGCGTGCTCTTCCGCATCCTTAATCATGCGGTCGATTTCTTCCTGGGAGAGGCCGGAACCATCTTGGATGGTGACGGTGTTCTCCTTGCCGGTGCCCTTGTCCTTAGCGGTGACGTGGACAATGCCGTTGGCGTCGATGTCGAAGGTGACTTCGATCTGCGGGATGCCACGGGGGGCGGGGGCAATGCCGGAGAGTTCGAAGGAGCCGAGCAGCTTGTTCTGCGAGGCCATCTCACGCTCGCCCTGGTAGACCTGGATCTGCACGGAGGGCTGATTGTCCTCGGCAGTGGTGAAGGTCTCGGAGCGCTTGGTGGGGATGGTGGTGTTGCGCTCGATGAGCTTGGTCATCACACCACCCTTGGTTTCAATACCGAGAGACAGCGGGGTGACGTCGAGGAGCAGCACATCCTTCACTTCGCCACGGAGCACGCCAGCCTGCAGGGCAGCACCCACGGCGACGACCTCGTCCGGGTTCACACCCTTGTTAGGCTCTCGGCCACCGGTCAGTTCCTTCACCAGGTCGGTGACGGCGGGCATACGGGTGGAGCCACCCACGAGCACCACGTGGTCGATCTCGGAGACGGAGATTCCGGCGTCCTTGATAACCGACTGGAACGGGGTGCGGCAGCGGTCGAGAAGGTCCTGGGTGATGCGCTGGAATTCGGCGCGGGACAGGGTCTCGTCGAGGAACAGCGGGTTCTTATCGGCGTCGACGGTGATGTAGGGGAGGTTGATGGTGGCGCTCTGCGAGGCAGACAGCTCAATCTTGGCCTTTTCTGCGGCTTCACGAAGACGCTGCATGGCCATGCGGTCCTTGGATAGGTCCACGCCGGAGGCGTTCTTGAACTTGTCAACAAGCCACTCGACGATGCGGTTGTCCCAGTCGTCGCCACCGAGGTGGTTGTCACCGGAGGTGGCGCGGACTTCCACAACACCGTCACCGATCTCCAGCAGGGACACGTCGAAGGTGCCGCCGCCGAGGTCGAAGACGAGAATAGTCTGTTCCTTGTCGGCTTTTTCGAGTCCGTAGGCGAGGGCGGCTGCGGTGGGCTCGTTCACGATGCGGAGCACGTTGAGACCGGCGATCTGGCCAGCATCTTTGGTGGCCTGACGCTGGGCGTCATTGAAGTAAGCCGGCACAGTGATGACGGCGTCGGTGATGGACTCACCCAGGTAGGCTTCTGCATCGCGCTTCAACTTCATGAGCACGTGGGCGGAGATTTCCTGGGGGGTGTACTGCTTGCCGTCAATGTCATTGGACTTCCAATCGGAGCCGATATGGCGCTTGACGGAGCGGACGGTGCGGTCAACGTTGGTCACTGCCTGGTTCTTGGCAGGCTGCCCGACGAGGACTTCACCGTTCTTGGCGAAGGCCACGACGGACGGGGTGGTGCGGGATCCCTCTGCGTTGGGGATAACCTTTGCTTCTCCGCCTTCCAGGACGGAGACGCAGGAGTTGGTGGTGCCGAGGTCAATACCTACTGCGCGTCCCATGATGTGTACCTCCATATGTTGTGTTCGTTCGTAAGGTCATTTCACGCTCTATTGAGCGGTACGCACTCAAGTATGACATACCCACTCTCAGTACGCAATAGTAATTGAGCCTATTATACTCAATTTTGTGCATCATAGGCACTTGACCTGCAAAGATGGACTCACCCCGGCGTCGATATGCTGACGAAGCTTCCCGAAGCCCGCACCATCACCGCCGAGCCAAAGACACAAGCGTGGTATATAGCACTGGCAGCAAACTTTGACGCCCGCCACATCGGCATCGACCCCGCCACCGGCTTCCGCACCATTGGTGGCTACTGGAATCTACTCACTGCCGCCGCCGGTCTCCTCAACATCCTCACCATCACCGGTCTCACACGCATCATCGTGGCAGGGCGTAAGGGCAGCAACGTCAAGTCCATCGTCTGGCTCGATCAGATTTGGCCCTGGATCATTGCCTACGATCTGTGGAACCACGCCTTCCTCTACAATTCTCTCGGTGACTACACCTGGTACTGCTCGTTCGCACTACTGCTAGCCTGCACAATTCCCGCATTCACTTGGGCACGTGGTCAATGGATCTGGTTCCGTTGCTACACCCTTATGTACTGGATTGCGTTCTACAACTGGCTCCCCACCATCGCTACCTCACCAAATGCAATGACCAACTTCGCCACTATGGACCCTGCCGCCAACAAAACATGCTCCTGGCTCGCCCTTATCGCCAACGTCGCACTCTTCGTGTACTGGCTCTACTTGATTATCAAACACAAGCGGAACCCCTTCACAGAAGCCCTCTTCATGGAAACCAAGGCTTTCCGACGTGTCGTCAAAGAAACTTGCGATGACAAGGAGAAATACTTCATCACAGACTGTGTCGAGAAAACCCCCGAAGGACTCGGATTCGAACCCGACAGCCCCTTCCCGCCTGCGAATGGTTACGTCACTCACTACTTCTGGTGGGGCAAGAAAAACAAGCGCTACCCCAAGCTCCGCACACCGCTAAGCTCAACACCAGCACTCGTCAAGAAAGGAATTGAGTCCGATCCTCAATGGGATGTACCAGCTGAAGAGAACGGAGAACTAACCGACACCGACTAATGCCCTTGCAGTAGGTGCACAATGGTCAAGTTGCGCTTACTTTAGCCAATCTGTGCTGCTGTATAAGATAGATAAGGTGACTAGTGACGACCTGTACGCGCTCGTGAATACCCCTCTCACGCACGCCAGCGCACCCACCATTCCCTGGGATCTCACCATCCCCATCGGGATCGTCGCAACCCTCTTCAGCATCATCTGCTGGGGCGTCTTCATTCGCGGCGTCGTCCACCTCGTCACCATGCTGCGGCTGGCCGAACCCGACCACACCCGCACCAATCACCCCTGGCACCGGCTCTGGAACCTCCTCAAAGAATTCATTGCCCACACCCGCCTCATCCGCAAGCGCCGCACCGTCGCCATCTCCCACTGGTTCGTCATGGTCGGCTTCCTGCTGGGCATCTTCATCCTCTTTGAGGCCTACATCCAGATGTTCGACCCGTCCAGCGGCTGGCCTTGGTTCCACGAACAACGCTGGTTCCGCGCCCTCGTCGAACTTGTCGGCATCACCACTGTCCTCGGCGGCCTCTACCTCACCCTCACCCGCCTAAAAAACAACACCCACCTAGGCCGCAACAAACACTCCTCCCGCTTCTACAAGTCCAACATGGGAGCCGCCTACTTCGTGGACGCCGTCGTCATCCTCGAAGGCCTCGGCATGCTCGCCGTCAAGGCCGGCCAACTCGCCTCCTTCCCCACCTTCGGCGGCGGTGACCCCACCATCGACTGGGCCACCTACTGGATAGCAAAGATCCTCCCCTCCAACCCCCTCATGGTGAGCCTCTTCGCCGTGGCGAAACTCCTCATCGCCATGCTGTGGCTCCTCCTCGTCGGCCTCAACCTCAAGTGGGGTGTCGCCTGGCACCGCATCGGCGCCTTCTTCAACATTTTCCTCAAGCGTGAATGGGACGGCTGGACCTCCCTCCGCGCTGTCCGCCCCATGCGCAGCGATGAGAAAACCCTCACCATGGACAACGTCGACCCCGACAAAGACCTCCTCGGCGTTGGCCGCATCCAAGACTTCACCTGGAAAGACTGGCTCGACTTCTCCGTCTGCACCGAATGCGGCCGCTGCCAGGATCTCTGCCCCGCCTGGAACACCGACAAACCCCTCAACCCCAAACTCATCGCCACCGGGCTGCGCGACGTCGCCCAAGACAGCGCCCCCTACCTTACGGCCGCCCATGCCGCCGGCTTCGTCGACCCAGACACCGGCCGCGTCAACCACGACGCTTTCTCCCGTCTCATCGACCTCCTCCCCGCCACGCCCACCGGGAAACTCGCCCACCAACGTGCCGAACTACAGCGCCTCTCCCAACCGCTCATCGGCCTCAGCCCCCAGCACCCGATCGCCCTACAGCACCCCGAACGCATCGGCCTCCTCGACGAAGAAGCCCTCTGGGCGTGCACCACCTGCGGCGCCTGTGTCGACCAGTGCCCCCTCGACCTAGAACTCGTCGACCACGTCGTTAACCTGCGCCGCCACCAGGTACTCGCCGCCGACCAGTACCCACCGGAACTCGCCAGCCTTTTCAAGAACCTGGAAAGCAAAGGAAACCCCTGGGGCCAATCCCCCACTGCCCGCGAAACCTGGATCGACGAACTCGAACGAGAAACCGGCTGGCGCGTCCCCGTGTGGGGCAAAGACGTCCACGACTTCGCCGGCGAAGGCATGGAATACCTCTTCTGGGTGGGCTGTGCTGGCGCCTACGAGGATCGCGCCAAAGAAGCCACCAAGGCCACCGCCCTCCTCCTGCACCTGGGCGGCGTCAAATTCTGTGTGCTGGGAAACCAAGAAACCTGCACTGGCGACTCCGCCCGCCGCGCCGGCAACGAGTTCCTCTTCCAAGAGATGGCAGCCCACAACACCGAACTCCTGGAATCCGTCTTTGGGGAGAGCCCGAACCGGAAGATCATCGCCACCTGCGCCCACTGCTTCAACACACTCGGCAACGAGTACCCGCAGCCCTACACCGTCATCCACCACTCGGTCGTCCTCAACCAGCTGGTGAACCGCCGCCGCCTCGTCCCCACCACCCCGGTTGAGGGCATCACCACCTACCACGACCCCTGCTACCTGGGCCGCCACAACCACTTCTACAGCCAGCCGCGCGAACTGGTGGAGTCCTCCGGCACCCAGGTGAAGGAAATGGATCACATCCGCGAGCAGGCCTTCTGCTGCGGCGCCGGCGGTGCCCACTTCTGGATGGAAGAAAAGCGCGGCACCCGCATCAACCTCATGCGCGTAGACGAGGCATTGCAGACCGGAGCCACCACCATCGCCACCGCCTGCCCCTTCTGCACCGTCATGATGTCGGACGGAGTGAAGCAGCGGATGACAGAATCCGAAAGCCGCCTGCTGGCCGCCCAAGCCAAACGCACCCGCGTCGCCGACATCTCCGTACTGCTGCTGGAATCTGTCCGGCGCGGCGACAAATTGCCCCAGCCACTCGTTCCCATCCCCGTGGGCGATATTGATGTCGAGCAGGAAATGGACGGCCTCGACCTGCCGAATGCCATCCCCGCCGAAGAAATGGCAACGGTCAACGACTACACCACCACTCTCCAAGAGACCGACCAAGAAGCTGTCCGCGCTGCCGCCGCCGAACAGGAAGCCGTCGAAGACGTGCTGGCCGAGCTGGAAGAGGAAGCCGTCATCGATGATGCTTCCCTACTCGACGCGGGCGTGGTGACAGTCTCTCTACAAACCGTTGGTCTGCCTCTCCTTGGCCTCATTGAGCGCCCAGATGGTGTTCCCTCCGCCCAAGCTCCCGGCCCGGAACCCGTTGCGGTGCTCCCCAGTTCCCTGGCAACCTACCTGGCAGAGGCACAGCAGCTGGAGAAGGAGCGGAAGGCCGAAAAAGAGAAAGCCGCCCAGCGAAAGGAGCGGGTGGAACGGGCTGGCCAGTCCGCCCCCGTTACCGGTAAACCGTTGGAAGAGAAAGCCGACAGTGCTGTCTCTGTGAAGGCTGCCGAGGTGGCCAAGGATGGTGCCGGTAACGAGCTCAACCTGGATGTGCCGGGCCTGCCGCTGGTAGGCATGATTGCCCGCACTGATGGGGTGCCCACGCCGCTGCCACCGCTCTTGCCGGTTACTGAGGAGGCTGCCGCTAAGGCTAACCAGGCTATCGTGCATATTGCCCCCGCTGTCCCACTGGTCGACGAGGACGGCCTAGATAGTGGTTCGGACCATAGCGTAGCTGGTTCCATTAACAACGGTGCCAGTGACGGCGCTGACACGAGTGCAGAGGATACTGCTGTCGCGCCGGCCGATGCCGAAGAGAAGCGACTCCCCGTGCCCGGATTGCCGCTGCGTACCGGTGTGCATGCCCCGTTCAACTTCTCCCGCCCACTCGCCCCCACGACGGGCAGTCATGAGGGTGCCGACGGGGCGGATGAGGATCTTGCCGCTGAGCCTGCGAATAATACACATCAGGAGGGTGTCAGTATTCGTCCCGGACTTGCTGCTCCCCAGGATTTTTCAGTTTCCTCTTAAGAACCCCCGAGGATCCGTCACGTACCAGCACAAACCGGTAGTGAGCTCTGGGGCCAACAGGTGTAATCTTGCATCTGTACCAGTACGTTTAATATTTCACAGAAGAGAGCACAATGAGCCCTCGGCCTCTCTACCAGTCCAAGAAACTGAAGAACGTCGTCTACGACATCCGCGGCCCGGTGCTGGACCGCGCCAATGAACTTGAAGCGCAGGGTGCTGAGATCCTCAAGCTCAACATCGGCAACCCCGGCAAGTTCGGCTTCCTGACCCCGAAGAACGTCACCGACTATATGAAGGACAAGCTCGACGCTGCCGTCGGCTACTCCGACTCCCGCGGTATTGCCGAAGCTCGCCAGGCCGTCATCAACCGCTACGCCAACACCCCGGGCTTCCCCGAGGTGGACATGAACAGCGTCTACATTGGCAACGGCGCCTCCGAGCTCATCACCATGTCCCTGCAGTCCCTCTGCAACCCCGGCGACGAAATCCTCCTCCCCGCCCCGGACTACCCGTTATGGACAGCCTCTACCGCCCTCGCCGGCGGCACCCCCGTCCACTACCTGCTGGACGAGGCCAACGACTGGAACCCCAGCCTCGAGGACATCGAGTCCAAGATTACCGACAAGACCAAGGCCATTGTCGTCATCAACCCCAATAACCCCACCGGTGCCGTCTTCTCCAAGGAGACGCTGGAGGGCATTGTCGACATCGCTCGCCGCCACAGCCTGCTAATCTTCGCCGACGAAATCTACGACCTCATCCTCTACACCGAGGCCCCGCACTATAACCTCGCCACTCTGGCCCCCGACCTGCTGGTGTTCACCTTCAACGGTCTCTCCAAGAGCTACCGTGCCTGCGGTTACCGCGCCGGCTGGGTTGTTATTACCGGCCCGAAGGACCACGCCCGCGACTTCCTCGCCGGCTTCCACCTGATGGCCTCCATGCGCTTGTGCTCCAATGTGCCCGCGCAGTACGCCATCGTGGCAGCCCTGGAAGGCGAGCAGGACATTCAGATCCAGACCGCCCCCGGCGGCCGCCTCTACGAACAGTGGAAGACCACCGTGGACACCCTCGATACCATCCCCGGTGTGTCCGTTGTGGTGCCGAAGGGCTCTATGTATGCCTTCCCGCGGTTCGACCCTGAGGTGTACCCGATTGCCGATGACGAGAAGTTTTCCATGTCTCTGGTGGAAAACGAGCACATCCTCATGACCCACGGCACCGCCTTCAACTACCCCACCACCGACCACCTGCGCATTGTGATGCTGCCGGAGGCCGCGGTGCTGAAGGAAGCCATTGAACGTCTGGGCAACTTCCTCTCCAGCTACAAGGGCTAACTGCTGGGCCGTTAGGCCTTCGTCCTAAGACGCTCCCTCCCCCTCACTTCTCCGTGAGGGGGAGGGAGTTTTTGTGCGCGCAGTAGATGGCGTGCGTGGAGGGGTAAATGACGACGCACGGGGGTGCAAGTGGATAGTGTGCGGACGTTGATGACACAGGTGGGGGCGCCATGATGGGAATGCCAGGGTGGGGAGTGACGTGCAGGCGGGGTGGAAATAGTAAAAAGTGGGCTACCGGGGGTGAACCCGGCAGCCCACTTTGTGGACTTTACGGAGCTTTATAGCGTGCTGTTACCAGCGGCTAATTAGGCTTCACCCTTCTTCTTGTTGCGGGCACGGTAGATACCGTAGCCAATGCCACCTGCTACTGCGAGGCACAGGATGACGATACCAGCGATGGCGCCGCCGGAGAGGCCGCCGTCATCGGTGGGGGTGTCCTTGTAGGGATCCTCGTCAAGAACTTCCATGCCGGAGGCGTCGGTGGAGGGAGCAGCCTTGGAGGACTCGGCGCCCTTCTTGTCGCCGTCCTTCTTGGCGTCTGCCTTCTTGTCTGCCTTCTTGTCGTCAGCCTTGGCAGCGTCGGCAGAGCCGCCCACAGGAAGTTCTGGGGGTTGTTGAATTCGCCAGCGGGGCCTTCCACTGCGGGGTGGACGGTGCCGATCTTGCCAGCCTTGGAGGCCTTCATCTTCATGACGATGGTCGGGACGGCCCAGTTGGCGTCCTTGCCTTCGACGGCAACGCCGAAGCCGGAGACCACGAGGGTCTTGCCGCCAACGAGGGAGATCTTCGGGGTGCCCTTAAGCACGGCGCCGGAGCCTTCCAGGCTTGCAGTCACGAAGGAGGAGGGATCATCGATGGTGAGGCGCATAACGACGTCGTCAGCGCTCTTAATGACGGCGATTGATTCCTTACCAGGGATCATTTCCGGCTTGTAGTTAACGCGGACCTCGTACTCTTCGCCAACCTTCACCTGATCGGGAGCAGAAACGTCGATGACGTCAGTCTTCTCACGAGTCTCGTTGAAGTTCATCGGAGCACCGTTGGTACGGCAGCTGGACTTAATCGTCTTGGAAGCGGTGGCAGCGGAAGCGGTGCCGACCATGAGAGGGGACAAACTAAGGCTCAGACCCGCAGCAGCAGCGAGGGCGAAAGCCTTCTTGGTGATCGTTGAAGTTGACATGTACCCAATTTTACGTAGTGAAAGGCAACATTTCCTCGCTATTTCACTTCATGTAGCAACAAAAATGAGATTTTCGCCACGTAGTTGCACAATTTGGCCCACCGTCCAAAAAATGAACAAAAACTACTCATTTTTTATTAATCCTCAGCAATTAATAATGCTTTCATTTAGTGGCGTTGTACTGCACAAATAGTAGAAATGGTAACAAATTTCCATTTTCTGTTACGCCACAGAATTTCGATATCTGAAGAAGAAATTTCGACGACTCTCCGATTGTCAAGGCTTTTGTGAGATGTGCGACATTTTTAGATTTCAGGGTTTATTGCCACCACCAAGCTCGCCCACGCCACCCGCCGCGCTACCCCGCCTCCCCTCTAGCCCCCTCTTCCCCCTCCCCTGCCCTCTCCCGGGCGAAAAATCCGGAGGTCCGACCCTCTTCGCAAGCTCCCTGAGCGCTTGTACCATAGGAGTATCGTGCGAGCGCGATCAACCCCTCCACGCTCGCTGCCGACGCCGCAGAGACTGTCCCACTGCCGCGTGACACCGTGGAGACTACCGTTACCGAAAGGACGCATGCGACATGCCGTTTGAGGTTCTCACCCCCGCCCAAATTGCCTCCGGCCACAAAGCCGACCGCATCCTCGACACCATTAAGGCCAGTCCCATCGACTGGAACAACATCGAGGACCCCAAAGACAAGGAAGTGTGGGACAAGCTCACCGAAAACTTCTGGCTACCAGAAAAGGTGCCACTGTCCAACGACGTCAAGTCCTACAATGACCTCCCCAAGGCGGAAAAGAAGGTCATGCAGAACACCTACGGCATGCTCACCCTGCTCGACACCATCCAATCCACCGTGGGCGCCACTGCCATGGTGGGCGACGCCCTCACCCCACACGAGGAAGCCGTCTACTCCAACATCGTCTTTATGGAGTCCGTGCACGCCAAGTCCTACTCCTCCATCTTCTCCACCCTCTGCTCCAAGGAAGAGAACGACGCCATCTTCCGCTGGACAGAGAACAACGAGCTGGTGCAGAACCTGGCTCGCATCCAGATGAACTTCTACACCGACATCGACCCCATTAAGCGGAAGATTGCCGGCACCATGCTGGAAGGCTACCTCTTCTACACCGGCTTCTTTACCCCCTTCTACATGGGATCCCGCAATAAGCTGCCGAACACTGCCGACCTGCTGGGCCTCATCTTCCGCGACGAGCGCGTCCACTGCTACTACACAGGCTACAAGTACCAGAAAATGCTGGAGCCGCTCTTTCCAGAAGAGAAGGAACGCTACAAGGAGATGACGTTCGACTACCTGCTCGAACTCACCGCCACCGAAGAGGCCTTCCTCCACGAGCTCTACGATGAAGTTGGCTGGTCCGAGCTGGCGATTTCCTACAGCCACTTCAACGCCAACACCACCTTGAAGTACCTGGGTTACGAGCCGCTCTACCCCGCCGACGTGTGCCATGTGGATCCTGGCGTGATGGGTTACATTGCCTCCGACAACATGGAGAACCACGACTTCTTCTCCGGTTCCGGGTCCACCTACATTGTGGGCGAAGTGGAGAACACTACCGACGACGACTGGGACTTCTAGCCGCCGCCTCAACTGCGTCAGCTGAGGCGTCTGCACTAGTTCTGCAGAAGTACAGTTGCTGACCGTTTCCGCACTTATACAAGAATCCCGGAAGGTTCCTGAGCCTTCCGGGATTCTTTGTTATTTCGTTAGCGGGGTAACGGGTCCTGCTGTCCACAGGAGCAGGTAGTTAGGATCCGCTATGCTGGGTCGCCGGACAGGGGAAGGACTCGTGGACGGTTTCCGGGACGAGGCCTTTGGTGCCCTTGGGGAAGGTGGCTTCCAGCTTGGTGTAGATCTGCACGCCGTACCCGCACTGTTGCAGGTCGGAGAGCTTGATGATGACGGGGATCCGGTGGAACTTGCCGGCGGCACAGAACGGGTCGCAGTCGTTGATGACGGCGATACCGCGGCCGTTGGCCACCTTCTTACCCCAGTCCTTCCAGGAGATCTCGATAAGGCGGAAGGCGCCCGTGGCGCAGCCCAAGTAGATCTCGTCGGGGCCCTCTGGGCCTTCCGTGTCGATGCAGTTGAGGAAGCCGGTGGCGCGTACCAGTACCAGGGTGTCCTGCGGGGTGGCACCTTCCACGGCGTACACCTGTCCGCTCTTCGGGTCGAAGGTGAGGGTGGCGGTGGTGGTGGACACCTTGTTAGGGACAAACTTCACGGTGACGGTGTCGTCGGGGACTGCCCCGCGGAGTTTCTCCGGTGTGCTCACCACGGTACTGCCGGCTTCCCGCGCGATGACCTGGTAGAGGCCGTGGTAGAAGGGGCCGTCAAGACCGGGCACGGTGAGTAGCAGGAGGGCTGAACGGGACGGCTGCACGCCCGGGATAGCCTGGGAAAGAACATTTTCCAGGCCGTCTGGGTCAGTGGGCCAGGAGGACAGTGCGGCCACATTGAGGGTGGTCCCGCCGATCTGCACCTGCTGGGTGCCGCGCTTGGAGTAGCCCTTGCCCAGGCCAAACAGCTTGGGACTGCCGGCTTTCTTCCACTTTTCTTGGGCTGCCGGGCTATCGAAGCTCAGCTCGCCCTGGGATACATGGGTTTCCACCTTGCTGGCGTCCATGATGGTGCGCTGGTTGGTGGTGACGTTGTAGATAATGCCGTCATTGTTGAAGTGGCGGACCACTTCTCGGTTGTTTAGCAGAAGTGCGGAAGTGGGCAGCTGCTGGACGTTGACGGCATCGTGACGGGCTTCTGCACCGGCGTTACGCAACAGCGTTTGGGCTTCGGCGCGCGGCACGGTGGGGGTAGCGGGGATCACTTGGCCAACACCGACGAGGATGGCAACGGCAGCAGCAGCAGCAGCGATACCACCGATGAATGGGCCACGGGCGCGGCGCTGCTTGGCTCGCTTTTCCCGCTCGGCAGCCATGCTAATGATGATGTGCTGCGAGGTGGTGGCGTCGGGGGCGTTAGCTTCGTCGTCCAGTACGCGCTGCACTTCGGGTGCCTCCACGGGGGTGGGGGCGGGCGGTTGAGCAACGCCGGCCAGGTCTCCGGTGTCGCGGCCCGTCGCGTAACTGTCACTATTGCCGAGGGCGAGGGTACCGTCGGGAATACTGTTGGGGCGGATGGGAGTGACGGCGCTGGAGGCGTCAGTGTTGAGGGCGGCGCTGTGCTCAGCTCGGTGCTCAGCACTGTGGCCGGCACTGTGGCCGGCGTCTGCTGCCCCGTGGGTGGGGAGTTCGGCGGAAGTCCGCCCTGCGATGATGGTGTCGAGGAGCTCCATATTGGGCTGCTCGAGGGACCCGTCACCGGCCGCATGGCGAGGGACGGGGTTGGCTGCCTGCAGACGGCGCCAAGCTTGGGGGTCCGCTTCGCCAAGGGGCTGGAAGCGGAGCGGCGACTTCGGTTTCTCCGGGTGAGACACGATTACTGCTCCTCTACAGTGTGTAGTGCTTCCGCGAACCGGATACGGGCGCGATGCAAACGGACACGTGCTGCGGCAGGTTTGACCTGCAGTACGGACGCCAGTTCTGCGGTGGTGAGACCGTCCCACGCAGAGAGCAGAAGAACGTCCCTATCAGAATCAGAGAGGAGAGCTAGGGCTGCCTTGACCTGGGCACTTTCGGCCACACTCTCGGCCACATCGGCGGAGCTGCCATCGTCCACCACGTCGCTGGGGTCCATGATGGTCTCATGGTCACTGCGGCGGGTTGACGAGCGGAAATACTCACTCACAACATTGTGGGCGACCCCGAAAAACCACGGAAGCGGACTTTTCAAAAGATGGGGCGGAACATTGTCTCGGGTTTGCCAGACTCGCGTCATCACCACGGACAGCACATCCTCAACATCGTTGAGGGGGATGCGACGCCGTAGGTATGCCACGACAGGCTGGTAGGACTGCTGATACGCAGCCCTAAACCATTCCTCTTGTAGCGCGTCAGTCATATGTCTAGTTTACGATCGAACCTTGCGGGTTGCGGATACCTTCGCCCTACTCGTGCCTCCCACGTGGGGATTGTTACACCGTAGGCCGAAATTCTCACTTATAGGGACGCTGCGTGGGGGGAGACGAAGGGAACGGAGAAGAGAAGACAACGGCAGAGAGAAGCATAGGGACAAGCTGCCGGAGCGGGAGATACCGGCACACAGAGGCGAGAAGTCGGAAGGCTAGAGAGGGGTGACGGTGCCGTCGTCACCAACGTGGAAGTTCTTCCAGGCTTGTGACGGGGTGGGTCCACGCTGCCCCTGATATTTCGAGCCCAACGCCGACGACCCGTACGGCCGCAACGTGGGGGAACTCAGCCGGAACACGCACAGCTGGCCCACTTTCATCCGCGGATACAACTTGATGGGCAGATTGGACACATTCGACAATTCCAAGGTGATGTGTCCCGAAAAACCGGGGTCGATAAACCCCGCGGTGGAGTGTGTCATCAGGCCAAGGCGGCCCAACGAGCTCTTCCCCTCCAGGCGACCTGCCAGACTGTCACAGAGGCTCACGACCTCCAGCGTGGAGCCCAGGACAAACTCGCCTGGGTGCAGAATGAACGCTTCCTCCTCCGGAACCTCAACCAAGGTGGTGAGGTCAGGCTGGGGAATAGCAGGGTCGATATGGGTGTAGCGGGTGGAGTTGAAAACACGGAACAACCCGTCCAGGCGCACGTCAATGCTGGACGGCTGCACGAGGGCAGCATCGTAGGGTTCTAGGGAAAGATCGCCAGAACCGATGACGGCACACAAATCGACATCAGAAAGTAGCACGCCCCTAGCCTAACCTGTTTACCACCCCATCAGTACTATTCGACCGCATCATCTCGCCACCAGACCGCCACTGGATCGGGACTGGACCACCACTAGAACGGCACCGACCTTATCGCCGTTCGGAGAACCAGACACATTCCCGTGGCGGGAAATGGACCCGTCACCGGGCGGAGAAACGAACACCACAACGCAATAAGGGCCGTGTGGGTTTAGCAGGAGAAGCTCAGGCTGCTAATCTAAGGAAGGCGGTTCTTGCCACAACAATGTTTCCCACCGTGAAACAACGCGAATCGTGATGTTGTGGACCTGTAGCCAGCCTCCGCCGATGTAGTTCAATGGCAGAACATCAGCTTCCCAAGCTGAATACGCGGGTTCGATTCCCGTCATCGGCTCCACTCCACACTCCTGCACACACCCTCAGCACTCGAAACCTCACAGCGACTCCGTACACACGTACACACAGATGGGACAGGCTGCATGCGGCGCGAAAAATGGCTCGGTCAGAACGGTAAATATGCAGCAGGCACCATCCCGCTCATGCTCCTCGCCGCACTCCTCATGGTGGCCCTCCCCGCCAAAGGGCAATTCCCCAGCTACCACATCGACTTCGACGTCTACTGGACCGGCGCCCGCTACTTCCTCGACGGCGGCTACGTCTACGGAGAAATCCCCACCCTCCACCAAGGCGCCCACCTCCCCTTCACCTACCCACCCGTCGCCGTCCTCGTCTTCATACCCTTCGCCCTCATCCCCTACCAGGCCAGCTCCGTCCTCTTCACCCTGCTGTCCCTGCTAGCCCTCTACGTCGTCGCCCGCTACACCCTCACCGCCCTCCGCACCTACGGCTTCGCCGCCACCGAAAAACCCTGGCACGAGATCGTCCTCTGGGTCGTCATCATCGCCAGCCTCTTCACCGCCCCCATCGGCGACACCTTCGGATTCGGGCAGATCAACCTGCTACTCATGGTGCTCATCGTCGTCGACTGCCTCACCCCCCAACGCCGCTGGTGGACCGGCGCACTCGTCGGCCTCACCATCGCCATCAAACTTACCCCGATGGTGTTCCTCCTCTACTTCTTCTGGCGTCGGGACTGGAAATCCCTAGGCATGACCATCGGCTCCCTCGTCGCCTACAACCTCATCGCCTTCCTCGTGATGCCCAGCACCGCCAAGCTCTACTGGACCGAAATCATCTCTGACGGGGAACGCATCGGCAACTACGACTACGCCGGCAACCAGTCCATCAATGGCCTCCTCGCCCGCTTTGGATTGGAAGGCACCACCCTCTCCGTCGCCTGGTTCATCGTCGCCCTCCTCGCCGGGCTGACCGTCGCCGTCATCGTCTGGCAGCTCGTCAAAACACACCAGTACTTCGCCGCACTCATGGTCAACGGCCTGGCCGCCAACCTCTGCTCCCCCGTCTCCTGGGAACACCACTGGACCTGGGCCATCCCGTTGGTTTCCCTCTTTGCCGTGTGGGCCTGCAAACAAACCCCCGCCCGCTGGGTGTGGGGTGTCCTCAGCGTGCTGGGCATCATCATTTTCTACGCCAACCCCTACGCCCACCTACCCAACGACCAACACCGGGAACTCGCCTGGAATCCCTGGCAGCACATCGTCGGCGAATCCTACGTGCTCTGGACACTCCTGGTGCTCATTGCGCTAGTAGCGCTACGGCCATTCTCCCGCGCCAGCGAAATGCGCGAGGCGGCAGTGAAACTCACCGCGCTCAAGAAGCCGGCCTAGGCGTCGTCAGCCAACACCAGGGTGGGCGGCTAGCAGCCGGACATGATGTCCACGCCGGAGCCCGTGAACAGAGCCTGCCAGCATGTCCGTCTCCCGGTTACCCGGTTAGGCGAGCCCCTCATCAATTCCAGCCCGTAGACTGGCCACAAACTCCTTCACCGGCTCCACCGCATTCTCGCCATACTCGGCGATAAGCCGCACAATAGCCGAGCCCACAATCGCCCCGCCGGACGCGTGCGCCATCGCGTGAGCCTGCTGCGGCGAACTGATCCCAAAACCAACAGCCACCGGAATGTCCGTCACCTCCCGAATCTTCCCCACAATTGCGGGAATATCGGTAGTGATCTCGCTACGCATACCCGTTACACCCAGCGAAGACACCAGGTAGAGGAACCCGCGGGCACCCGTCGCCACCCGCTCAATACGCTCATCCGAGGTCGGCGCCAGCATAGAAATGAAGTCCACCCCATAGCGTGCCGCCACGTCTGCAACCTCGTCACGCTCCTCATAGGGGACGTCCGCCACAATAATGCCGGCTACCCCCAGATCCCGACAGCGGGCAAAGAAACGATCCATCCCATAGTGCAACACCGGGTTCATGTAGCCCATAAAGACCAGCGGGACACTGCAGGTCTCGCGCAGCTGTGCCACCATGTCGAAAATGCCGTCCAAGGTGGTACCGCCCTGTAGGGAACGTAGCGAGGCTTCCTGGATGACAGGCCCCTCCGCCACCGGGTCAGAGAAGGGAATGCCCAGTTCCACCAGGTCACAGCCGGCCTCGGCCATACCGATAACCAGCTGACGAGTGGTGTCCAGGGTGGGGTCACCGGCGGTGACGAAGCCGATGAGGGCTTTGCGGTCGGCGAAGGCGGAGGCGATAGTCGGCTGTACCGGCTCGACAGGCTGTACCGGCTCGTGCGCAGTAGCGTCGGACTGTGCGGAATCCACCGCGGGGGTTACAGAGTTACTCATGAATATCCACTCCCTTGTAACGGGCAATAGCGGCAACGTCCTTATCGCCGCGACCCGACAAACACACAATGATCGACTCATCCGGGCTCAACGTGGGAGCCAACTTCCGCGCGTAGGCCACCGCATGGGCGGACTCAATCGCCGGAATAATGCCCTCCACCCGGCTCAGATACTCAAAGGCGGCCACTGCTTCATCATCGGTGACAGGCACATACTGCGCACGGCCCGAGTCCCTCAGGTAAGCGTGCTCCGGGCCGATACCCGGATAATCTAGCCCTGCCGAGACGGAGTACACCTGGTCAATCTGACCATCCTGGTTCTGGCAGAAGTAGGACTTCATGCCATGGAAGACGCCCACCTCTCCCTTCGTCATAGTCGCGGCATGCCGCCCAGTATCCACGCCGCGGCCCGCCGCCTCACAGCCAATAAGCCGCACATCAGCATCGGGAATGAAGTGGTAGAACATGCCCATGGCATTCGAGCCACCACCCACACAAGCCAGCACCGCAGCGGGAAGCCGCCCCTCAACCTCGAGAATCTCCCGGCGGGCCTCCTCGGAGATCACAGCCTGGAAGTCACGCACCATCATGGGGAACGGGTGGGGGCCCATCACCGAACCAAGGCAGTAGTGGGTGTCGTCAATACGGCTCACCCATTCGCGCATGGCCGCATTCACGGCATCCTTCAACACCTGGGAACCCGAGGTGACGGCGTGCACCTTCGCCCCCAGCAGCTCCATGCGGTACACATTCAGGGCCTGCCGGTCGGTGTCCTCCTTCCCCATGAACACCTCGCACTCCATGCCGAGGAGTGCGGCGGCGGTGGCAGTGGCGACACCGTGCTGGCCGGCACCAGTCTCGGCGATAAGGCGGGTCTTCCCGCGCTTCTTCGCCAGCAGTGCCTGCCCCAGCACATTATTAATCTTGTGAGAACCCGTGTGGTTCAGGTCTTCTCGCTTTAGATAGACTTTGGCGCCGCCCAGGTCCTCCGTCATGTGCTCCGCAAAGTAGAGCAGCGACGGGCGGTTCGCATAGTTGCACAAAAGCTCGGTGAGCTCCGCCCGAAACTCCGGATCCGCCATCAACTGGAAGTAGGAGGACTCCAGATCATGCAACTCCTGCATAAGAGTCTCGGTAATGTACTGGCCGCCGAACATGCCGAAGCGACCCGGATGCTCCGGGTTAGTGGGATCGCCTTCCGCCACCTGGGCAGAGGCAGCAGCCAAGTTCCGGAGCGCCCGCACCCGGTCCGGGGACCGCATGAGGGTTTCCCCAATGAGGGCTGCGTCCACGCCAATCTGCCGCAGGGTGAACATGTCGGCAGCATCCCGCACCCCAGATTCGCCCACGAACAGCACATCTGGCGGCACCTCCTGGCGCAGCCGGGCCGTGTTCGTAAAGTCCACCTCGAAGGTGCGCAGGTCCCGGTTATTGACGCCGAGGATCCGGGCACCAGCGGCGAGGGCACGCGCCACCTCCGCAGTGTCGTGGGCTTCCACCAGTGCGTCCATGCCCAAGTTTTCGGCCAGCGCAATCTTGTGGGCCAGATCCTCATCCTCCAAGAGAGAGACGATGAGGAGCACCGCGGAGGCGCCGAGGATAGCAGCCTCTTCAATCTGCACATCGTCAATAATGAACTCCTTACGGAGAACCGGGATGGTGAGGTCAGCAGCGATTTCCTGCAGGTACTGGGGGCTGCCCTGGAAGAAGTCCGGTTCGGTGAGACAGCTGATCGCGCGGGCGCCACCCTGCTGGTAGTCGCGGGCGATCTCCAGGTAAGGGAAGTCGGGGCTGATGAGTCCCTTCGAGGGGCTCGCCTTCTTCACCTCCGCAATAATGGATACGCCCGGGGCGGCCAACGCCCGGTAGAAGTTGCCGGCGCGGCCGGTGGCCAGGCGTTCCGCGGCGGCCTGCTGGGCGCGCCGGGTGAGGCTGGCAAGGTCCGTTTCCGCTTTGAAGGCATCCACCCGTACGCGGGTCTTCGCCACAATGTCGTCCAGGATCGTCATGGGTTACTCTCCTTCTTCCAACGCATTGGTGGCGGCAATGAACTCCTCCAGCTTGGCCTTGGCCTTGCCGGAGTCGATCATCTCGGCCGCGATCTGCGCGGCCTGCTCCAGGGTGGTGTTCTGCTTCGCCAGGTAGATACCGGCGGCTGCGTTCATGATGACAGTGTCCCTCTTGGGGCCGGGCTGCCCATCCAGGATCTGGCGGGTGATGACGGCGTTCTCGGCCGGGCTGCCGCCCACCAGGTCCCGCTTGGTGCCGCGCTGCAGACCGAACTGTTCCGGGGTGAGGGTGTATTCGGTAAAGACGCCGTTGATGCATTCGCAGACGGTGTTGTCGGCGGAGGAGGTGATCTCGTCTAGCCCATCCTGGGAGTAGACCACCAGGTTGCGGCGTACTCCCAGGTTGTCGAGCACCTCGGAGAGGGGGCGGACGAGGGACTCGTCATACACACCCAGCACCTGCATATTGGCGGCGGCCGGGTTAGTGAGCGGGCCCAGCACGTTGAAAATAGTGCGGATGCCCAGTGCGGTACGGACGGTGGCAACGTTCTTCATGGCGGAGTGGTAGCGCTGCGCGAAGAAGAAGCACATATTGACGTCGTCGAGTAGTTCCAGGTTGCCCTCCGGACTGATGTTGAGGCGGGCACCCAGGGCCTCCAGACAGTCGGCGGCGCCAGACTTGGAGGATGCGGAGCGGTTGCCGTGCTTGGCGACGGGCACTCCTGCCGCGGCGATGACGAAGCTGGAGGTGGTGGAGATGTTGAAGGAGAATGCTTTGTCTCCCCCGGTGCCGACGATTTCCAGCAGGTCCCGGTTGTGGTCGATGCGGATTCCGTGGTTGCGCATGGATTGGGCGGCGGCAGTAATTTCCTCCACAGTCTCGCCCTTGATGGAGAGGGCGGTGAGAGCGGCGGCTTTCATGATGTCGGAGGCTTCCCCGGTCATGATTTCGTCCATCATGTAGCGCATGGTGGGGGCGGAGAGGTTATCCCCGCGTACCAGTTGGTCGAGTGCGTCTTTAATCATGCGAGACTCCTTTGGAGGAAGTTGTCGATCATTGTCTGTCCTTGGGGAGTGAGAATGGATTCGGGGTGGAATTGCACACCGTAGGTGGGGTGCTTCACGTGCGTGACGGCCATAATTTCGCCGTCGTCAGCGCGGGCGGTAATACGCAGCTCCTCCGGCATGGTGGCGGGGTCTGCGACAAGGGAATGGTAGCGGGCCACCACGACACGCTCCGGCAGTCCGCGGAAGAGCTCGTCGGTGGGGTCGACGGTGATGGTGCTAGCTTTGCCGTGGAGGAGTTTGTCGGCGTAGGTAATGGTGGCGCCGAAGGCCTGGCAGAGTGCCTGGTGGCCAAGGCAGACACCGAGGATGGGGTAGTCGCCGGTGAGTTCCCGCATGATAGCGGGGCAGATACCGGCATTTTCGGGGCGTCCCGGGCCGGGCGAGAGGATGATGGCCTGCGGGTTGCGGCGGCGGATATCGGCCAGGGTGACGGCGTCGTTGCGCACCACCTGCACTGCCGGCACGCTCTCGGCGCGTTCAGCATGATGTTGCCGCGCATACTGTTGGAGGACGGGGGAGCCCGCCACGAAGTGGTAGAGGTTGTAGGTGAAGGAGTCGAAGTTATCGATGAGCAGAATCATGGCTAATGCTCCTCTCCGCGGCCCGCGACCGTTCCGGCTTCGCGGGGGAGCCCTCCATTGGCGCGTTCCACCGCCTCCACCACGGCCTTCGCCTTGTTGATGGTCTCTTGGTATTCGGTGGCGGGGACAGAATCTGCCACAATACCAGCACCAGAGCGCACCGCCACCACCCCATTGCGCTTGTAGGCGAAGCGAATAGCAATGCACATGTCCATATTGCCGGTGAGGTCGAAGTAGCCCAGGGCGCCGCCGTAGACGCCGCGCCGAACCCCTTCCAGCTCGTCAATAATCTGGCAGGCACGGATCTTGGGAGCACCGGAGAGTGTGCCAGCCGGCAGTACAGAACCCACTGCGTCTATGACGTTCGCACCTTCGGCTAGCTGGGCTTTCACCACGGAACCAATGTGCATAACGTGCGAGTAGCGGTGGACCTGCGCCAACTCCGTCACCTTCACGGTGCCGGGGGCGGCGAAGCGGCCAAGGTCGTTGCGGCCCAGGTCGACAAGCATGTAGTGTTCGGCCAGTTCCTTCGGGTCGTGCAGCAGCTCGTTTTCCAGGGCGGCGTCTTCTTCCGCGGTGGCGCCGCGGGGGCGAGTACCTGCTAGCGGGAAGGTTTTGGCGACCCCGTCCTGTACCGACACCAGGGTTTCCGGGCTGGCGCCGGCGATCTCTCCCACCGGGCTGGTGAAGTAGAACATGTAGGGGGACGGGTTGGTGGTGCGCATCACCCGGTAGGCGTCGAAGAGGGAGCCACTGGCGGGGGCCTGCAGTCGGTTGGCAAGCACCACCTGGAAGATGTCCCCTTCGAGGATGTAGCGTTTGGCGCGTTCCACTATGGCCGTGTACTTGTCGCGGTCCATGTCGGGGGTGAGGGGACCGTGTAGCTGTAGCGGTTCTACCGGCTGGGTAGGCTGTTGGAAGACCAGGTGTTCCATCTCGTCCAGGGTGCGGAGGCCCTGCTGGTAGGACTCGTCAAGGTTCTCGGTGGGGATATTAGTGATGAGAACGATGTGCTGGGTGAGGTGGTCGAAGCAGATGACGTTCTCGAAGAGCATGAGGTCGAGGTCACGGAAGCCCTCGTCGTCTGTGCCGTGCAGATGGAGGGCTGGTTCGTGGACGGCGAAGAAGTCGTAGGCGAGGTAGCCGACGAGGCCGCCGGTGAAAGGCGGCAGTTCCGGCAGGCGCGGACTGTGATGTTCGGCGATGAGGCGGGCGATGACGTCGCGGGGCAGCTCCGCAGTGGTGGTGGCCTGGTCTTCGTGGCCGAAGGGGGTAATGGTGACGGTGCCGTCTTGCGCGGTGACGGTGAGGGAGGGCTGGTAGCCGAGGAAGGTGTAGCGGCCGCGGTGGTGCGGGTCGCTGAGGGATTCCAGCAGGAAGATGTGGGAGTAGCGTTCCTTGAGGGCGGCGATGAGGCGCAGTGGGGTGGTGTGGTCGGAGTAGACCGTGCGGGCGAGGGGAACGCGTCGGTAGCGAGAGTGGCCGAGGAGAGTGTGGAGGTCGGCCAGGGTGGTGGTGGTCATGAAGGTAACGTCCTGTTGCTCGTGCGAGGGTGGCGGGGCAGTATGCCTGGCATCTCTCCGGGGGGAGGGTCGGCGGAGCCGAACTGCCAGGGAGGATTTCGCGAAGGTGGAGAAGCCGGTGCGAGAACCGGAGGAGTCCACTGCTGTCTGCCGAGAGCAACGGGAAGACCGTGTGCGGGACAAGGGCGCTGGATGCAGCCGCTGCGTTTAGGCAGAGCAGAAGGTACCGCGCCATCGCCAGGACGACAGGGCGAACCCACAGAGGGATTCGCGGCAAGGTCCACAGGCGTTAGTCATATCTTGACTATAGCAACAGGCTTCGAGGAGCTGCTAACACGGCGGGGGCGGTCCCAGGAGGGAGAGTACTGGGTGAGCCCACTGAGCGAGCGGTTGAGGAGCCACGCCAGCGGTACCGTCACCACCACCACAATAAGCGTCACGATCAGCCAATTTCCAGTGAAGGTGTGGTAGTTGAGCAGACGCATGACGCCCTCCATCACCAACATGTGCAGCAGAAAGAATTCATAAGAAATTCTCCCTAAACGGACGGCCGGACCAGCAGTAAACAGTCCATGGTAGTTGCGGGTCACCCGGTCGCCCTCTGGATCACCGAAAATAAGCGGCACGATGAACCCGCAGGCAGTCATCAAGCCGAAGAACCCACGGCCCCACGCGTCCGCAAACTCCGCCGGCACCACCGTCGGCTCCCCGGCCACGTTGATCGCCACATAACAGAGGAACGCAATAACCCCCATCAGCAGCGACGTGAGGGTAATGGCCGATTGGCGGTAGCGGGGAATGCGCACCGACAACACCGCCATCATCATGCCCACCACAAACCACACCAGGAAGGAGGGCAGCCAGGTGCGGGAACTCACATCCACCATTCGGTAGTCTCGGGTAACAACCTCCCACACCGGAGAAACCGCCGCCCACAGCAACAGGAACACCAAGGTGCCCAACGCGCTAAACCGCCGCCGATTCACCACATGCACCGCCAGCAGCGCAATGAGAGGGAACAGCAGGTAGAAGGAGGCGGTTACGCACACTGCCCAGGACTGGGTGAACCCAGTGTGGTAATGCCCCAGCCCATAGATCTGGGTGAAGGTCAGGTGACGGACCACGTCCTCGGTGCTCGCCGCATTCCCCGCCAGGGAGCGCTCCCCATGGAACACCCCAAACACCAGCGCCACCACAACCCAATAGGCGGGAACCAGGCGGCGGAAACGATGCCAAAAATAGCTGCGCAGGGTGGGGGTTTGCCCCACACGCCCGTCCTCCTGCCGTACCACCATGGCCCGCACCCACGGGCGGAAAAGGAAGAAACCCGAGAGCAGGAAGAAGGCAGCCACCCCGAGGGTGCCGATGCGGTCAAAACCCCCACCCATGTAGGTGAGGCAGAAATGCCCAGTGGAGAAAGCCGCATGGTTGATGACGATGAGCAGTACCGCGTAGGCGCGCAGCCCGGTGAGGGCCGGCATCTGCCCCGACAGGTTCTCCACATGCCGCACTGGGCGTTGGCGGGCCTGGCGTTCTGCCGTGCGAGTGGGCGAGAGAGCCACGGCGGGGTTGGCGGAGAGGGCGTCGGCCGCTACTCGTTCCTCCCGTTTGCGTGCCTCCTCGGCGGCCTGGATGGCGCGCTGTCGGGCTTCCTCCTCCGCGCGGGTAAGGGTGCGGGAGATGGAGGCGGCATTGTGGCGGGATTCGCTTCCGCGGTCGAAAGCGGAGTCGTACCGCAGGAAGAGGGTTTCCGCGCCGGGAGTATCCGGTTCCACCTCGAAGGGGTAGGGTGTGCGGGCGGCGGGCCGGCCATGAGGAGTGGATTCGCTGCGCTCGAAGGCAGGTTCGGACCCCATCATGAGGAAGGCGGCGGAGCGTTCCACATCCAAAGGATGCGGGGTGACGGCGGGGATGCCGGCAGCTGGGGTGGGGTGGCCACTGTCTGTCATGGGGCTCCCCTCTCTCCAGGCACGGGTTCATTCTGCGGTGTACTGTCGGGCTACATCTGCGACGGTAGTGCCAGGCTACCAACTTGTGCGCAATTGAGACAGAACACCATGGCAGAGTTGAGCAGTCGTACCGTCATCTGGCGTCCCGCTCCCACCATTCGGAACCACACGGTGTGCGTGCCCGCCTGCACCGGCACCCGTACTCGTTCTCCCCTATCGAAGCTCACCGCAATGGTGCCGGCGATGCTCGCCGTGTAGTGCAGCTCCACATCCCACGTGGAGTACACGAGTGGTCCGGTGAAGGGGTGGCTCACTCCGGTGACGGGGGCGGCCAGGCAGCGCGGACCTGCCGGCGTACCGGCGAACGTACCAGCGGACGCACCAGTTGGGCTATCTGCGGCAGGCTGCACCGGCAACCCTTGCAGCTGCTGCACCGGCTGCAGTAGTGCCGGCCGCAGTACTCCTTGCTCATCCAACAGTGCCGGCGTGGTCGTCCACATCGAGAACACGGGATGCTGCGGCAGCACCTCAAACACTCGGGAGGTGAGGTTATTCGGATACTCCACCGACGAGAGAATGTGCTCAGCCAACGGCTGCGGCTGTAGCCTCCCCGGGTGCGCAGATAGCGTCCGCACCGCGTTCGCCAGATACTGGCCGGTGGGATTCTGCCGCCACACCTGGTTGAAGGTGACGGTACTGGCCAACGACCCCACGACCACCACAGTGCTCAGCATGGCGACGGCGGCGGGAAGCTTCTCATGCCAGGCCAGGAGCGTCTCCCGGAGCCGGGTGTAGTTTCTCGCCCGGCTAGGCTCCACATGGGTGAGCAGCGGAAACATCAACATGGCGATGCCAAACAGTACCCCCACCTCCGGCATGTAGCGGAAGGACTGCACCACCTGCGGGGCCGTGTCGGCGGAACTGCGGGCCAGCAGGATCGGTAACTGCTCGGCCACTACCACCAGCACAAACACCGTCCACAGCAGCCAGCTGCGGCTCCGCCACAGGAGCGTCACTGCAATAATGGCGGCCACCACCACTGCGGACACAATAAGGAGTGCCAGCGGCGGGTGCGCCCACGGCAGCCCCGGCTCCCCCGGCAGCGGCTTCTCCCAACGCCACGGGCCACCCAACACCCCAGGCACCACCCCATGCGTTAACGTGCGCCCTAACAGCGACGGCACCTGCGCAAACTCGTGTGCCGGCGGGGTCTCTCGGAGCGAAGAAAAGTAGACGATCATCCACAGGAAACTGGTAATGACTAAGCCAGCCAGCAATGGACGGCCGCGGCGCACCTGCTCGGTAATCTCCGTCACCCACTGGTGGTGGGACGTCGGCAACACCACCCAACCCATCGCAATCAGCGCCACCACCAGCACAATCAGCACAGCCTTCTCATAGAAGAAGAGGGTGAACAGATACACCAGGATAATGCGCACCATCAGCAGCTGACGCCGATCGACATCCGTTGACCGGCACAGCAGAACGGTATCCGCCGCCGTCCACGCCAACCCCGCCCACAGCGGAACAAACGTGAGGCCCGCCGACCACCACACCGTGGAAGGCAGCGCCACCGGAGACAACAGCACCACCCCCAGCGCCGCCAGCGACAGCCACCGCTTGCCACCCATCACCGTTACCATCCGCAACGTCGCCAACACCGCAAGAAGATGCAACAGCCCCAGCTGCAGCGCCGGCAGCCACCACTGCAAGGGCGCTAACCTGGTAGCCAACCCCGACAGCAGAAACGCCCCCGGCATCAAATGCCCATGATGGTTCCAAAACAAACAGGTGGAGGAGAGGCCACAATGCTGGTAGTGGCCAATAAGAACAAGATCATCGGTGTAGAAAGACCCCTGCGCCAACACCACCGTATGCAGCACAACCGCGACCGCGACCAGCGCCCACGCCACCACCCAGTAGCGGCGGGATGACAGCGCAGGGCGCGACAACACCGGGAACACACCTTCATCATAGTCAACGCCAACAGCCTGGGAAGGGACCCCTCACCGTGCCAAATACCGCCAAATGTGGGGTGGCGTCACTACAGTAAAACTATGCGTTTCGGAAAGACCTCGCTCCGCCTCCTCAGCTGCGTGAGCGCCTGCGCCCTCGCCCTCACCGGCTGCGCACAACCGGACCAGAACGCCTCCCACACCCCCTCCCCCGCGGACAGTGTCCCCACCGACGTCAACATCACCTGCGCGCGCTTCACCTCCCTCTCCCCCGCAGACCAAAAAACGGCCACCGACAAACTACTCCGCAGCTACCAGGAAGCCAGCGCCCTCGCCTCCGACCAGGCGAAAGCCCGGCGCGACTTCCACTTGGAAGGCAAACCTTCCGACCGCGTTGAAATGGAATCCCCCTCCTTCCTCAACCTGGCCCGCCACACCTGCGCACTGCCCCGCAACCGGGATGTTCGGCTACTCACCGCCATGGGGTTCAGCTAGCCCCCTCCTACAGAAGCACCCTCGCCGTTTCTATACAATCTAGCTAGACACCCGTTGCGCGGCTCCCGCGCAGCCCACAATTCTCCAGAGGAGACCCTCATGACTGCCCCCAGTGACCGTGTCGTACTGATTGCCTACGACGGCTCTCGCCAGGCAAAACGCGCTGTGGCTTTCGTCTCCACCTTCATCCACGAGGAACGCGTCATCCTCCTCACCGCCTGGCAAGCCGTCCAAATGCAGGCCGCCCGCGCCTCCGGCATCGGCGGACTCGTCCAACCCGACTGGGACTCGGAAAAAATGGTCGAAGATCCCGGCCTCACCGACGCCCGCAACTTCGCCTTCGAAGGCGCCGAACTGGCTAAAGAACACGGGATGGAGAATACTGAAAGCTACCTCGTGGAGTACACCACCAGCGTGTGGAACGCCATCTGCAAGGTGGCAGAGCAGCTCGACGCAGACCTCATTGTGACCGGCACCCACGGCCGCACCGGATTCCAGGAGCTCATGCACCCCTCCGTGACCGACCGGGTCCTCAAGCACGGACACCGCCCCGTCCTCATCGTGCCCCCCGAGGTATAGGAGGTATACCACCCCCAGCCCACGGGGCAACCGTCACCCGCGCCCCCTCCCGGAGACCACCCAAAGGAGACCTGGAACCGATATGAAGATCGTCACCGCCGGCGTTCTCAGCACCATCGTCGGTGCTGCATTGGCGCTTGCCCTCGTCATCCCCATCACCAACTCCACCTCCGGTTCGAGTCTCCCCCAAGGCATCACCGGAAACGCCGACGATGCCATCTCCGGCCAGGTTGTCTACGGCAGCCGCTAATCGCCGCCACCCCCGCTGCCTGCGGCGCTGCCACACCCCCTCCTGGACGTCACGGCACCATCACCTGCTTCGCCACCTGCGGCCCCACCGCAGCCTCCCCTACCTGCTCAGCTACCTCGGATTCCTCTGCCTCACCCTCCTACAGGACCCTGGTCGCACCGCCGCCGACACCAAACACGACCTCACCGCCAACCCCCTCGGTTTTCTCGCCCGCTCCACCAGCCTGTGGGACTCCACTGCCCCCATGGGGCAACTCC
>QWCE01001536.1_pt1 | contig 34017 bp, 32 predicted proteins | sample 1972531 | NCBI WGS metagenome assembly QWCE01 (sample SAMN09866716, study PRJNA288562) | Human gut metagenome isolate term4_stool, whole genome shotgun sequencing... | reverse complement strand
AGCAGAGATTTTGGCTGAGTCTGCGGGAGTAAATCTGGGAGAGATTAAACGCATTGATTATTCATGGGGAGAGCTGCAAATCGTTTCACACCCTATTGATAAGTTCATGGCGGAACCTATGTTATTAGAACCCAGAGCATCTTATGACATCGATATCGAGGCGCATGATATTGATGTTGATGATACGGTGACGATTGAGTGGGAACTCAAATAATGTTATCAAAAGCCGAGTAGCTATCGTGCTCGGTTTTTCTCTTTCACCATCATGCTCGTCCCAGACTTAACGTGAAATTCAGGCCCCTCGTCCTTGACGTCGGGCGTGATGGAAAAGGGAGAGGACATTTGGATTCCTTGAAGAAAGTATCAAGGAAATCAAATATTTATCAGATCTCTTGCCCCATCAAACGGTGAACATTCCAGATCGTATATTTACATAAGGAGCACACAATGAAAGCGCTAAGTATTCAACCGATTTATGCTACAGCCATTTCCCTCGGATGGAAATGGATTGAACTTCGTACCTGGGCCAGAGAGTATCGAGGTTGGGTTCTCATCTGTGCGAGCAAAGCAATTAATAAATTTGAGCGAGAGTCATTAGTGTCAGGCCATGCAGTTTGTATTGCCCACTTGACCGATATTCGCCCTTACGATGATGAAAACGACCGAGAATTAGCCTTTCTTTGTGACGATCAAAAATTTGAAGGCTATTCTTGGGAATTTGACAAGATTATTCCGATTGTGCCTGTTCCGGTCAAGGGTCAGCAAAAGCTATTCAATGCGCCCATTGAACTTGATGACCTGGAGCTCATAGAATTAGTATCAGATCCAGAAGATAACGAGGCAATAGTTCAAGAGTTATTTCAATTTTGGTATGACCATGGCTATATTAAGAATTTAGACTTTCTAAATCTGGAATGAGTGAGTTGATTAAAATATTACAGGCGTAAGGCAAAGGCTCATCTCCTCTCAAGCCACGTGGAGACGATAGTTTTGTTGTCGAGGAAATCAGGATGAACGGCTTGAAACGCTCAGATTGTTGTCAAATAGTACTGTAGATGTTTCTAAAGTTTTTAACTCTGGCTTATAGAAATCGATTTTGCCAGGCACACAATATAGGTATATACTCATTTTAGAGGTGATAAGCATGGCAACTAAAGCGCAACTCAAAGCTCAGGCAAAATATGATAAAAAGAATACTCAGCAGGTCGTTCTTAAACTGAATATCAAGCACGATGCGGATATTCTTGCCAAGCTTCAAAATGAGGCCAATAAGCAGGGCTATATTAAGGATTTGGTCAGGAAGGACATGCGGAATCTGGAGAGTGTTTTATCATTGGATTCTATTAAGTATTTGTTGTTGCCGATCGTCCATCGCTATGAGATCCAATCGGTCAGCATTTTTGGCTCCTATGCAAGAAATGAAGCAAAGCCAGGCAGTGACGTTGATCTTCTGATTGATGGAGGCAATTATCAGGGCTTGATTGAATATATGAATATGATTGATGATATGAGATCGGTCCTCGGCAGAAATGTGGATGTTGTGACACAGGCTAGCCTTGACCGGAGCCGGACAAAAGCAGATCTGATATTTAAGAAGAATGTCGAAAACGAAAGGATTGTACTGGTATGATTCTGAAAGACAGAGATAGATCTCACCTGCTCAGGATACTTGAATATTGTGAAAGAATTGAAGAAGCCAGGATACGATTCGGTGCGAGCTTTGAACATTTTGCTAACGATCCAGACTACCGGGATGTAGTCTGTATGAATATCTTTCAAATCGGTGAACTCGCCAATCAGATTTCTGAAGAAACCCAGAGTAATATAGCAGATATTCCCTGGCGCCAAATGTACGCTATCCGGAATATCCTGGCGCATGCCTATGTCAAAATCGATGATCGGATCGTCTGGGATACTGTGATAAACGATATTCCAAAATTAAAGACCAGGCTTAAAAAAATCATTTAAGGCGAAAAGTCAATCTATGGATTTCTTCGATGTTTTTGCTGATTGAGACTATGGGAACGATATTTATTGCCCCTTGAGTTTACAGGATAGATATTTTTCAGGGGTTGTGACTGTGGGATAGCTGTTAGCAATATGATAATTTTATAGGAAAGGTATGGGAAACACCTGGATGTTGGAAAATATAGGATTTGACCTTTGGGCAGATGATTATGATAATGACGTTGGTCTGTCTGATGATGAGGGGACTTACCCTTTTGCGGGTTACAAAGCTTTGCTTGCTGGTATTTTTCAGATGATTTTGGAGAAGCAAAGACCGGTTGTTCTCGATATAGGTTTTGGCACCGGCATTCTTAGCACCAAACTTTATGAGAGGGGCTGCACGATTTATGGGCAGGATTTTTCTCAAAGGATGCTCGAATTATCATTAAAAAAAATGCCTAGAGCCCATCTATATCAAGGAGACTTTAGTAAGGGGCTAGTAGAACCACTCAGCAAAATACAGTACGATTTTATTGTGGCGACCTATGCATTGCATCATCTTACAGATGCCAGGAAGATTGATTTCCTAAATGAACTGCTGGAAAATTTGAAGAAGGATGGAAGAATCCTAATTGGGGATGTTGCCTTTGAAAATCGCGCTCAGCTTCTGCAGTGCAAAAGTGAAGCAGGTGCCGCTTGGGATGAAGACGAAATCTACTTTGTCATTGATGAGCTGCGGGAACCCTTTCCCGAACTCAACTTTAAGAAAATCTCACATTGTGCAGGTATCATAACCTTATCTCGATAATTTTAATAAACACACAAAATAGCATTTTCGCAAATCTGCTTTAAGAAATAATTTCAAGGAAATTGAGTGGTTATAAGTTTGGAACAATATACTCCCAAACAGAAGATATTGAAGCCAAGCTGGATGAAGCCGACAACTATTCTAAGGAACATTCTGAGAGGCTTACAGCGCAAGAAGTGTTTTCGCGAGTCAAACAGCGGATAAAAAATCATGAAGAACTATAATCTTACTTTCTTACCGCTCTTTAAAGAGTCTGTGGACATTCATCCTGTTATCGCAAGGGGTGGTATTGATGTCTCATAGAATGCAAGAAAACAACGGAAAAAGGGAAGGAGGGACAGCATGATAACCGAACGATTAAAGATAAGAGAATTTACGAATAATGATCTAACGGAACTCTACAATCTCCTTTCCGATGAAGATGTGATGGAATTTATAGAACCGCCTTTTTCATGGGAAAAAACAGCGAATTTTCTAAATAGTGTCGCACTGATTGATCCTCCTTTGATCTATGCGGTAGAAGATTATAATCAGAAGTTTATCGGATATGTAATATTCCATGAAGATGACAACGACTCCTTCGAACTTGGTTGGATACTCAATAAGAGAGACTGGGGGAAAGGATATGCCAATGAATTAACAAAAGCCTTTATAGAGCGTAGTTCAAAGATTGGAAAAAACCTGGTTATTGAGTGTGACCCGAACCAGGAAATCTCCAAACGCATTGCGATGAAAAATGATTTTGAATTTCTTGGAGAAAGTGATGGTTGCAGTGTATTCAAAAGAAAGCTGGTTAATAAGATTTGAAAAGGGGATGCGGACAAAATCCTGGACAGCCTTATGAGGCAAAACCCATGATCCTTCTGTAATCAAGAGGGCTCAAGTTAGTGAGTGAGCACTTGATTCGATCCTGATTGTACCAGCGAATGCAGCCGGGGGAAAAACGTATTGAGCGAAGCGCCAAATTCTATGCGGAGCTAGGAGGAAACGGCCATGGGATTTTGGATTTTTATGTTTGTTATGACTTTATTAATACCCTTTTCTTTTCTTGCCATGTGGTACCTATGCCCCAAGTTTCAAGAAATGAATAGCATAATTGGATACAGGACATCACGGTCAATGAAGAACAAAGTCCATTGGGTTTTTGCTCAAAATGTTTGCTCGAAGCTTGCCTTGAAATTCTTTTTTCAAACGCTTGTACTCGCCCTGATTATCATGCCGTTCTTTATCAATTACCGGACAGATACGATTGGATGGATTGGCCTGGCTATAGTCATTTTTCAAGGGCTTGATTTTCCACTTTTAATTGTTCTAACAGAGAAAGCGTTGAAGGAGTTTGATAATACAGATAACATCGACTGATCACCATATTATAGGAGACTGCATTTCGTATGAGGAAGGGCTATAGGGGTAATAAGAGTTGACTTCATGAAGCCTGTACATCATACTTTAGAAAAAGGGTAATAATACCTGAAATATAAATTATTGAGGCGAGCCATGGAAATTAGAAGAGATCGTTACCTGAACAGACTCATCAGCAAGAGAAATAATGGATTGATTAAGGTCATAACAGGCATTCGAAGAAGCGGAAAGTCATACCTGCTATTTAATCTTTTTTATGATTATCTGATTTCTGATGGTGTACCGGAAGATCACATTATTACCATTCCACTAGATGACGTGGATTATGAAGCCTATTGTGAGCCACAGGCTCTTAACGAATACATAAAAAAACAAATAACGGATAAAAACCGACAATATTACATTTTCATTGATGAGGCACAATATGCCATCACCAAGGAAGAGATGAAAAATTCGGATAAGCCGATCCGCTTATATGGCGTGCTGAATGCACTTCTTAGAAGGAAAAACGTTGACGTATATATTACAGGCAGTAATTCAAAATTTCTGTCGTCGGATATCATGACAGAGTTTAGAGGCAGGGGTGATGAAATTCACATTTCACCTTTGTCTTTTTCGGAGTTTTATCCCGCATTGGGAAAAGACAAAGTCAATGCGTGGAATGAATATCTTTATTATGGTGGCTTACCGCATATATTGTCAGAAGCGGATAATGCCTCCAAGTGCGCTTATCTGGAAAGGCTGAATAAAGAAATCTACCTTCGTGATTTATGCGAGCGATATGACATACGCGATGAAAACGCTATGGAATCATTGATGAAAGTGATTTCTTCAGCCATTGGTTCGCTATCCAATCCTCAGAAAATTTCAAACACATTCAAAAGCCGTGGTGCTGCGACTGTTTCCATGCCTACAATCTCTAATTATCTGAAGTATCTGCAGGAGAGCTTTCTGATTCAAAAAGCAGAAAGATATGACATTAAGGGAAGAAAGTATATCAGTACACCCTCAAAGTATTACTATACGGACCTTGGACTTCGAAATGCACTTCTTAATTTTCGACAGTTTGAAGAAACTCATCTTATGGAGAATGCGATCTACAATGAACTGATTTACAGGGGATATCGTGTGGATGTCGGTGTTGTTGAATTAAGAATACCTGAGAACGGAAAAATGTTGAGGAAGCAGTTTGAAGTTGATTTTGTGGTAAATCAGGCAAGTAAACGATACTATATCCAATCAGCATTGACCTTGCCACATCAGGAAAAAGTTGGTCAGGAGCAGGCTCCACTGGTCAAAATACCCGATTCTTTCAAAAAGATTATTATTACAGGCGGGAATACTCCGGTATGGAGAAATGAAGCAGGGATTATGTTTATGGGAATTTTTGATTTTCTGCTGGATGAGAATAGCCTGGATAGGTAAGGAAAAAACAGGAAAGAAAAATTGGAATTTCAGGAGAAAGATTTTATGAGTATTACCGTTGATGGAAAAAGGACTGTCTTCTAAAGAGCGACAGGAGGGAATCTATTTTGCCGAAAATCTTGACGGAATAAAATGAATTTTGAAATAATTGGCCATTTATAGGGCGCGGTCAATCTACGTGCTGCGTTTAGGCCTAACGTCCGAGTTCGATGGCTGAGCGGCAACGTAGAATAGCTTGGAGAGTGTACGACGTGAATATCAAAAAAGAATTATTTGCATTGAAGGATAGCTCATATGCGGATTTTCAGGCGAATTTAATTCCGAATATTCCGCGGGAGCTGATTATCGGAGTCAGGGTTCCGGAGGCCAGAAAGCTGGCGAAAAGGCTTGCCAGGGAAGCGGGAGCATCACAATTTCTGAGAGATCTGCCGCATACATACTATGACGAAAATATGCTTCACGGACTCCTTCTTTCGGACATGAAGGATTATGATGCCTGCATTGCAGCAGTCGATGCGTTTCTTCCCTTCGTGGATAATTGGGCAGTTTGCGATATCATGTCTCCCAAGATTTTTAAGAAGCACAAAACAGCGCTTTTGGAAAAAATCAAAGAGTGGTCTGCATCGGAAAAGACCTATACTTGCCGCTTTGGCATTGAGATCTTAATGACTTACTTCCTTGATGAAGATTTTAAGCCTGTATATCTGGAAATCCCCGTTTCAGTTCATAGTAAAGAGTATTATGTTCAAATGATGATTGCGTGGTTCTTTGCAACCGCTTTGGCAAAGCAATGGGATACGACCATTAAATACATTGAAGATCAGCGCTTAGATCCATGGACGCACAATAAGACCATACAGAAAGCCCGTGAAAGTCAGCGCATTACACCTGAACAAAAAGAGTATTTAAAGTCACTGAAATGATAACAGATTATTAAGCAGGTGAGTTATGGGACAAATCATTGAACTGCCAGATATCGCGGCAATAAAAAGAGAGATCCAGGAACTCAAAAAAAGTTTGGAGGAGCTTGTTTTTGAACGCGATGAGCTACGCTTCGTCGTTTGTGAGAATATTAAAATGACCTATATGCTGGAAATTGGAAATCTTGAATATAGAGTCTATGACGCTTATTGTGATTTTCTTCGCCTGCGCCGTAAAAAGGAGTTCATTCAGGCGAAAAAGAATCGTCAGGAGCCGATTCAGATGGACGCTATTGACAGCTTCCTCGACATTGAATTCCAGGAATATAAGAAAAAGCGTGACGAAAAGATTGATGAGATAAACCAGGCCATTGAGCGATCGAAAATGGAGTCCATGCCGGAGGAGGAGGCAGCTGAGTTCAAAACAATGTATAGAAGCATTGTGAAGAGCTTACACCCTGACCTTAATCCGGACACTACGGATGCTGAGCAAGAACTTTTTGTGCACGCGACAGAAGCTTACAAGGAGGGAGATTTTGGGACTTTGCAACTCATCTTTCAGATGATTGGGTCTGAACATCACCATGAAAGTGAACCATCCTCGCTTAGCAAGCTGCAGAGCGAGAAAAAAAGAATCCAAATCTTAGTCGATCGAGTCAAAGCAGATATAGAATTTATTAAAACAACGGTGCCTTATATCTGGAGAATCTATATTAAAGACGAGAACAAAAAAGCAGAAAAAATAAGCAAATTACAGAAAGAACTGAAAAGTTTCCAGGAGGCGATTCGCACACAGCAGGAGCTGATCAATGATCTGATGAGGAACGAGACATGAGCGATTTAGTCAAACAAGACCAGGGCGAGCTCATTAAATATCTTTTTGGCCAACAATCCGGACTCGTCCTGCCCCAACCTTATGAACGCGACATTTTTCTTTTCGATATTTATGTGGCTGGGACCACGCATATTGAGAATATCGAAGCCATCGGATCAACTCTTCACGAGGGAGATAAATTAGTTTTTTACCGTGAACCAGACAATCCTCATGATCCACAGGCGATTCGCATAGAAACGATCAAAGGGGAAAAAATTGGCTATGTTCCCCAACAAGATAATGTGATCTTTTCACGGCTCATGGATGCCGGAAAGGCTCTTTTTGGCAAAGTCACGTCAAAAGAAATGCGAAGGAAATGGCTTCGAATAGAAGTTAAAATTTATCTGCACGAAAGCTAAAATAAATGCGCTACAAAGGGAAATGGGTTTGGAAAAACATTTATATATTGGATAGCTATGATATGCAGATGGATTTGGTGCATGGGGATCATTGCTTTCTCATAGGCCATCACGTAGCAAGAGAAGAAAGAGTTTGACACGATGGATAAAGGATTTCGATATAAGTTATTCGATGGTAAGAGTTTTGAGGAAATTTGGGAGGAAATCGAAAGATAAGCTGGCGGTCTCTCGTAAAATAATTTCTTTTGACTGCCCGGGCAGTTCGCTAATGTATATTGCCGGTTAGCCATAAAATGATTGACGCAGAGAGCGCCAACGACTATTATAAAATCCAATTTAAGATTAGTCGAAAACAGGAGGCCCTGCGATGGCATATATCGAACGAGCCATTACACCCATATTGAGGGATCGCGTATTTTCCAGTAAATGCTTGCTTCTTACCGGGGCGAGACAGGTGGGGAAAACGACGCTCATCGAGCATATATTCCCCGAGTATAACAGAGTAAACTTCGATGATCGTTTGACGAGATTGCAGGCTAAAGATGAGCCAAAGCTCTTTTTCATGAACAATTCGAAGCCGCTGTTTATCGACGAAGTACAAAAAGAAAGCAGCATTCTCGAAGAAATTAAACTGGCGGTGGATCGCTCTGATTCAAGAGGAAATTTTATTCTGTCAGGATCCCAGGAGCTCGAATTGATGAAAGGGATGAGTGAATCACTTGCCGGTAGAGTTTCTATCCTGGAGCTATCAGGGCTGTCAATGAGAGAGATCAAGGAAATTCCCTTTTATCATCATTTTGTTCCTACGAAGGAGTACATTGAGAAAAGAGAAAAGAAATTGAAGCCATATTCTGACATCTGGGAAATGATCCATAAAGGGTCTTATCCTGAGCTTTATGATGTAAAAAGAGACTGGCAGGATTTCTATTCTTCTTACGTCGCTACGTATCTTGAAAGGGATATCAATGAGCTGATTGCGGCAGACAGCCTGACATTTGCAAAGTTTTTGACTTCCGTGGCAGCCAGAACAGGAGAAATGCTCAACTACGCCAATATAGCCAGTGAAGTCGGTATCAGCGAGCCCACGATCAAAACGTGGATATCGGTTCTTGAACGTACCGGAATTGTTTATATTCTTCAGCCATTCAGTGCAAGTGCTTTATCACGAGCTATTAAAACACCGAAAATCTATTTCAGAGATACGGGACTTGCCTGTTATCTGACAAGATGGCTCACCGCAGAGGCTCTGAAAAACTCTGCAGTTGCAGGCAGTATGTTTGAAACCTTCGTTGTATCAGAAATACTGAAGTCATACAGTAATGAAGGAAGAGACTATCGATTTGGCTTGTATTATTACAGGGGTAAGGATAAAAGAGCTTCCGGGGAAAATGAAATCGATTTGGTGATTCAGGAAAATGGCGTTTTATATCCAATCGAGATCAAAATGACGGGAAATCCAAAGGCCTCGATGGGTTCCACCAATCAGGTGCTGGATAAGATCCCCGACAAACAGCGGGGAATGGGAGTCATCCTTTGTTTGATCGATAAGAAAACCTATCTCAGGGACAACTTAATCGCTTTGCCAATCGAATATATATAGATTTATATCGCAAGAACTAGGTTTATCGAGTGACTACCATGGTAGTCCGGTTAATGTATATTTCCGGTAAATAAGAAGAATCCCTAATAATGATCACATGCTATATCCCCAAAATTGAAGACCTGTGGTTTAAAGAGACCATGTTGGCAGATCCGGACACCATGTCATATAACCGTGCCTGGGGCGGTACGATTTCTTTTCCTGGTGTTGTTAAATAGCGATCTTTGACTTGCACCGTTATACGAAATTTCCTTTGCCAGCTTTTATCCTGCTAAGAATGCTATGGAAATTTTCAATATCTGCATATAGAATAAAGAAATATATGCAGTAAAACGCCTCGCTTGGACGATGATCTGCATATAAAATGGCATATTATTGTGCAGAAACGGAGGCCTCTGATGAGAAAGTTTGATTATTCTTTTTTGGATAACGGAATGCTTCCGGCGAATCTGATCAACATTACCGGAAGCATTTACTCGCTTCGCACTGCAGCGGGGAACCGAAAAGCGGAGTATGCACAGGTCTTTACAGAATTGGAAGCTGTTGCAAAGGTGCAGTCGGTAAAAAGTTCAAATGCCATTGAGGGTATTATAACCAGCGATCAGCGTATTGCAGATATTGTAAACCGAAGCAGCGCTCCATTAAACCATAATGAAGCGGAGATTGCAGGGTACCGTGATGCCCTGAATGCCATCCATACCGGGTATGAACATTTATCGTTCAGCGAGAGAGATATTTTAGAGCTTCATAAAATGATGATGGCGATAGCAGGATATGAGTTTGCCGGACAATACAAAAATACAGACAACGTGATTATGGAAATTGCTGCTGACGGGACAAGGAGCGTAAGGTTTCGTCCTACCCCTGCGAAGGAAACAAAAACTGCCATGGAACAACTGGAGCTTGCCTATCTTGATGCCTGCGGAAATGCACACATCAATCAGCTTCTGCTTATACCCTGTGTGATTTTAGACTTTTTGTGCATCCATCCTTTCAGGGACGGAAATGGAAGAATGTCCAGGCTTCTGTCACTGCTTTTGCTTTATAAAAATGAATTTGACGCCGGGAAATACATCTCCTTTGAGGAACAGATAAACCGTTATAAAGCCCAGTATTATGAAGCGCTCCGTCTGTCCTCAGAAGGATGGAATACGAACGAAAACGACTACTTTCCTTTCATTCAGAATTTTCTTTTCACTCTTTATCTGTGCTACAAAGAGCTGGATAAGCGCTTCGCTGTGGTTCATGGGAGAAAAATTACAAAAACGGCACGTGTCGAAGCAACTGTCCTTGGCAGCCTGACGCCCATTTCCAAGGCGGAAATATGTGCCATTCACCCGGATATCAGTCCGACCACAGTGGAAGCAGTTCTTGGAAGAATGGTCAAAGAAGGAAGCATAAAGCGCATAGGTGCCTCAAGAAGCTCACGATATGTAAGAAACGACAAACAACCTTAGTGGCACTTTGGCATGAAAGATCATTAAAACAAAGACTTATCAGGCGGTTCGGAAGTTTCTCCTGATTACAGACCGAAATGACAAGGTCGCGCATGGCAGGTGGTTTCCCTGTTTTTCAGACGATTCTTTGCAGGAAAACGAAATGAGCGGTAGGAAACAAACAGAACTATTGAAAAGCGTGATAAACAGAAGTGAGAAAGTTTTGAAGAACGTGATAAATTGATCATATATATGTTTGCAGGACGTGATAAAAGGCTCTCAAAGTATGTTGAGTGTGTAGAATGAATTTTTGGCCAGGTAAGTGTGTGGGTCGGTTGTTTTTGGGGGCTTGAGCCTGAGATAGTGATTTGGATAATGCAGGGTTTGAAGCTATCATGAGGTCATTTGAACTGTGGAACGCATACAATATGATTTGATTTGACTAATTGAAAGGCACGACTTACGGAAAAAACGCTGTCCAATGATAGGGATAACATCGTCACCTCTGACTGGAATGATAATCCTTTCAGGGCAGCAGTTTAGTGTAATCATCCTATGACATAGATAAACATATCAGGGATCCGAAAAGTTCTGAGCAGCCGTCCATCTTATAGAAAATCGCAGACTTCAAGTCTCAGGAGCAGGACAAGCTATTTAGCAGAAAGAGCAAGGAATATGAAAAATAAATGCTGCGGCGTGGCTTTCTGGCAGTACTGCCCTTATGTTTTTGTTGAGTGTCATATTTACATATGATATATTTTTATAGAATTCAGTGGGAGCGAAATTTTATTCAGCAATCAATGATTAGGAGTTCGCATGTCGATCAGCTATAAGAAGCTCTGGAAAATCTTGATAGATAAAGATATGAAGAAAAAAGATCTATGTGCTGCGGCTGGCATAAGTCATGCATCCATGGCTAAGCTTGGAAAGAATGAAAATTTGACCACGAATGTTTTGGTCAAAATATGTTCGGCACTTGATTGCGATATAAGCGACATTATGGAAATTACCAAGGAGGAGGGGTAGCGTTGTGAGCAAAAAAAATGATAAAACTGTTCGCGTTAAACCAATCCTTAAATGGGCGGGCGGAAAGACGCAGCTCCTTCCTGATTTGCTACCCAAAACACCGGCATCATTCCGAACGTACATTGAACCTTTTTTTGGTGGTGGAGCGCTGTTTTTTGCATTACAACCTGAAAATGCGGTGATTGCAGACAGCAATCCGGAGATTATCAATGTTTATCAACAAATTTCTGATTCAGTTGATGAAGTGATTTCGTATCTTTCTCAATATCAAAATACGAGTGACATGTTTTATGAAGTTAGAAGCCAAGACTGGGAAAAACTTAGTAAACCTGAGGCTGCAGCCCGGACCATCTATTTGAATAGAACTTGCTTTAATGGGCTATATCGAGTTAATCGAAAGGGACAGTTCAATGTACCCTATGGTAAATACAAAAATCCAACTATATGCGACGAAGCCGGATTGAGAGGGGCATCATCCTTACTGAAACGAGCACAAATTGTATGCGGCGATTATAAAGATATTTTGCATGAATATGCGAAACCAGGGGATTACGTCTTTCTAGATCCTCCATATTTGCCTGTCTCTGAGTATGCTGATTTTAAGAGGTATACCAAGGAACAATTCTATGAAGAAGATCATCGTGAATTAGCTCAAGAAATTGAACATTTGCGCGCTCTAGGATGCCATACGCTCCTTACAAATTCCAATCATCCCCTAGTTCATGAGCTTTATTCAGAGTATCCGATTGAAGTTCTATCGACAAAACGCTTTATTTCAAGCAAGGCTAGTAGTCGGAAGGGTGAAGATGTCATCATTACTATTCCGCCAATTATTAGATTTGATGGTATTGAACTTGATAAGAAAGTTGCGCTTTATCCAACGACGCGGTTCATGGGTTCTAAACGAAAGCTATTGAAAGAAATCTGGGGAATTGCCGCACGTTTTGATTTTACTACGGTCATCGACCTTTTTTCGGGTTCTGGCATTGTCGGCTACATGTTCAAAGCCCAAGGGAAACAAGTGTTAAGCAATGATTATATGGCTATGTCTGCTGTTTTTGCAAAAGCCATGATCGAGAATAATTCTGTAACGTTGTCTGATGCAGAAGCTGAACAACTCTTGCTTAGTCCAGGAGAATATGATCACTTTGTTTCCAACACTTTCGCAGGACTCTATTTTTCTGATGAAGACAATAATCTTATTGACGTCCTTCGTGCAAATATTGGGGCATTGGATGATCCATTCAAACAAGCTATTGCTCTAACTGCATTGATTAGAGCATGCACAAAAAAAAGACCGCGCGGTATTTTCACATATACCGGATATCGATATGATGATGGTAGAAAAGATCTAAAAAAGTCACTGCGTGACCATTTTCTTGATGCGGTTAATGCGGTAAACAAAGCCGTATTTGATAACGGAATGAAAAACCAATCTAAACGCGGAGATGCAATGGAGCTTCGGACGAAGCAAGCTGATTTAGTCTATATTGATCCGCCATACTATTCACCGCTATCAGACAATGAATATGTTAGACGATATCATTTTGTTGAAGGTTTGGCCTGTGACTGGAAAGGCGTTGAGATACAAGAAAATACTCAAACTAAAAAATTCAAGTCATATCCCACCCCTTTTTCCACTAAGACAGGAGCTGTGGATGCTTTTGATCGGCTATTTAAGAAATTTAAAGACAGCATTTTAATCGTTTCGTATTCATCAAATAGCCTGCCAACAAAGGATGAAATGGTTGCCTTATTGGCTAAACATAAAAATCATGTTGAGGTCATACCTATAGATTATACGTATTCATTTGGGAACCAAAGAGACATGAAAACCAATAGGAACCGAGTTCAGGAATACTTATTTGTTGCATTTGACTGAGGAAGAATATGGACGAGAAAATTTCAATTTGGCTTGTAGGAAATACCGGCTTAAGAAGTCCTAACCGTATACAAGAAGGATTAAAGATCTTTGCAGAATCTTCATATGTAGGTCATTTACGTGGACGAGAAAATGAAGTAGGTTTTATGAACCTACTCAATGAAAAAGGAATTATTCAAAATGTGCCCGGCAAAGATGCCTCTGGAAGCCATGCCCGAAAATGGAGATTAATGTTTGCCAAACATGGGTTCATTTATCCTCAGATTAAAAAGAGTGATGGTTTTGTGCAGTCGGAACTGGGAGCGCTTGATACACTTACGCCTTTCGGAAAATCATTTTTACAGGCTGATACTTTCCCCGCTGTGCAAGAGTGTTATTTACGGGCAATGAGTGTCGAACAGGTAGAACTTCCAAATCATTTGGGATTGTTTTCGCCTTTGAGATGGATTTTAGCTCTTATGTTGGAACTGGAAAAACGTACGGGAACATCTGAGATACAACGCATCGAATTTGCTCTCTGGGGGCAGACAACCAATCCTCTTTATGATGTAAATTGGGTCGTGGATCAGATCTTGGATTTGCGTGAAAGAAGAGCAAAGGCACCTACTAAAAGGACATTTGATAAAAAAGAAATTGAAGAACGAAGCAAAAACTACGAAAAAAAGTCAGAAAATTTTCTTGACTACTCTGATATGAATATGCGTTATTTACGTATTACGGGTGTATTGCAGAGAAAAGGTCGCGGCTTAGTCATCGTTCCGTCAAAACATTTATTAGTAGAACAGCTCGCTAAGAGGGTGCCAGGAAAAATTACTCTGAAAAATGCACTTGTTGAGTTGTGTAATGGCGCACCGCTTCCGTCTGATCATGCCGAGACGGCAATGGCAATTCTTCAGGATTTGAAGAAACAGATGACGGAACGGCACATTCTGTTTGATATTTCTGACTTGCCACTGGAAACACCAACTCAAATTAACATTGCACGTCAAAGACTAGAAGATATTCTTTCAAAAACCGATGAACTGACGTACGCGGCTGAGCAAAAAGACCAATGGCGAGAGATTGCTGATTACATGTCCTTGCTGATAAAAGGCGGCGGAAAAATTGAATATGATGAAGATAATATCATTGAAGTTCCAAAAGATGAAACGCCGGCCTATCTTGAATGGACGCTTTGGCGTGCTGCTCTTGCAATAGATCATTTGGTGAACAAACCTTATGAGGTGCGCGGTTTCAAACTGGACTCTGACTTCTTACCTGTATCAGCTGCCGGAGGCGGCAAAGGTGATCTCTACTGTGAATTCAATGATTTCACTATTTTAACTGAAGTCACGATGTCTACTTCATCCAGGCAAGAAGCTATGGAAGGTGAACCGGTGCGACGGCACGTTTCTGATGCGGTTCTGAATTATGACAAGCCGGTTTATGGAATGTTCATCGCGGTAAAAATTGATACCAATACAGCTGAGACTTTCCGCCATGGAGTTTGGTATGCAAGGGGTGACCAACAACAACGTTTGAATATTGTTCCTTTTACATTGGCTCAGTTCAGAAAGTATTTCATTAGTATGTTTGAGAACGGGAAAGCTTCTCCTGAATGCTTAATTAGGCTCATAAATGCCTGTTCAAAAAAACGTGACTGGATGGAGGCTCCACTTTGGAAAGAGTACATAGATATGACTGCTCAGAAACCTTGGATTTCTTCTCAGCCTATTGTTAATGGACTATTACTAGCTGAAGAATCCTTAAGTTATGGCCAAAAAAAATCTTTTGACATGGATTTTCCTTTTGGACTTTATTTCGGTAGTCGAATCAAGAATAAGCAAGATGGAAGGATTGGCGTTGTTATCGAGGTTCGCACTAACACAATACTTATCGCTTTTGAAGGAAAAAATAGACCCGACATGATTGAGGCTGACAAGGAGAGCTTTGAGCAAGGAAAATTCGTAGTAGCATAGAAATAGCGAGGAGAATGAAAAGATAATGGATGCCGAGAGTTTAGCGTTGCTTTAAAGGAATGGATTTTAGTGATGGCATAGGCTTTTTCTCTTGTTTGGATATCGTTTGGTCTAGAAGAAGGCGTGAATCTAAAGTATTTTTCTCCCCTATGTCGTCTACGTATATAATAGCAATGAATCCCAAAAATGGGAAAGGAGATCTTCCAGTGGCAAAGGAAAATGAAATCATAAAAGTAGATACAGCTGCTGGTAGCAGGTCATATAATCGGTTTGATATGCAAGTAAGCCAGACGCTTCACATGGCGATAGAACTATATGACGATTTGAACTATCTCCTTATCCTAGATCACTACGATGATATAACACTTTTTGATCTGGACGCCGATCCTCTGGTTGTAAGCTACTACCAGATGAAAACTAGCGAAGATACAATTACGATCGATTCCGCAATTTCCGAACATTGGCTGGCAAAACTTTATGCTCAGTTCAACAGGCCGGGAGGCTGGCTTGTAAAAGAACTGGGGCTTATTACAAACACGCCGTTGGAAGTCAGTTACAAGTTTATCAGTAAAAAAGGAAAACCATATAACAGAAAAGACAATATAACAGCAGGACGTACCAGCTTCATAAAACTCCATCAGAGCGTACAGGACAAAATAAAAGCGGACATTGCTGAGAAGTGCGGCATACCTGTCGAAGAGGTTGATCTGTCCAAATTTGCTCATCTCCACACGACTCTGACCATCGAGCGGCATAGAGACTTGGTAGAAAAGGAAGTCCAGGATTTTCTTTATGCAAAATGCCCTCGAATTACTGTGGACACCGTAAAGGGTATATACAGTTCCCTAATCGATATTCTTACAAAACGGCAAGAATATGAGAATATGTCGGAAGATGCCAACCTTGATGAGGTTAGAAATCATAAGGGCTTTACAAAAACTGAGCTTACTCGTGTCATAGATAAAGCAATTATGCTGTCGCTGCCACCGTTTGAAGAGGTTCAGAAGGTATCTGGGGTTGAACCGGAAATGTATACAACGCTTAGTTTGCCCTACGTTCAGATTCTTACGGACAGCAACAAGAAAAATGATGGTTCATTCCCAACCCTCTACAAAGCCACATTGGAGATAATAAGCAAAGCTCCGTATGATGGAAAAGCAACACCATGGGAGTATGGAAAGATAATCGGGCAGGGCGTTCATGAGATGGTTCCGCTGCTAAAAACGATTTACAATGTGAACTATATCGCAGTGCTGACCATCTGTCTGCTTATTAATGAATCAAGGAGGAAGCCATGAGCAGTATGTTTTTCAAAGACATCTTAATCGCTGATGTACAAAAGCATACTGCTCGCTTTGTTTCTTTCGAGAGGGGACTTAATGTTATTACCAGTACTGAGAACCATGTGGGAAAGTCATCAGTGATCAAGTCCCTATATGATACGCTTGGTGCTGAGGTCTACTTCGATCCACGCTGGGATAAAGACACTAAGCTCACAGTTGTTACTATTGATGTTAACGGGACAGAGTTCCGAGTAGTCCGTTACATAAAGAAGTTTGCTATTCTCAAGGGGTCAGAGCTTATACTCCTGAGTGATTCGGTAACAAGGCAATTGGCTCCGAAACTGGCAGAGATTTTTAATTTCTCCGTCTATCTGGCAGAGAAAGGCGGTAGTAAGAAAGTTGTCCAGGCACCCCCGGCTTTCACCTTTATGCCCTATTATATAGATCAAGATAAAGGTTGGAATTCACTTTATGACAGCTTTGAGCGCATGGATCAGTTTGCCAAGCCGGAAAGGGACAAGTCATTGTATTTTCATCTTGGCCTATATACGAAGGCACGGATTGAACTTCAGGCGAGTAAAGATAGGCTTAAAGAGGAAGTCAGTGAATTACAGGAAACAGAACAGCGGCTTGTCATTACGATAAAGGCGCTGACGGAGGAGCTAAACAATATTATTCCTGCCGATAATGAAGAGGAATTAGAGTGGCATCTGGCTATTCCCAAGAAGGAAATCGAGGAACTGGTTCAGGAAATTGGCCGTGTAAGAAATAAAATCCAAGAACTGAATACTGCTCTACAGCAGCACGAAAAACAGCTTGATATTATCAAACAGTTTCAGCGAATCCAGATTCCAGGGGAGGCTGAGAAAAAGGCACGCCATGTCTGCCCACAGTGTGGATATGAGTTTGATGATGAACTGTATGATCTCGTGAGGAACAACTATAACCAATCAAACGCCGAATATCTTCGCGCTCAGATTGAATTGATTGTGTCCAACATCAGATCAGAACTCAAAACACAGGAAGACCGGTATGTTGAATTAATGGCGAAGCTGAAGAGACAGGAAAAGGTCTACGATGAATCGCAAGATGCATATGAAGCATATCTTCGCCAAAGAGGACTGAAGGAGACTGTTCGTAAATACTCTCTTGAACTGGCTCAGAACCGCATTGAACAGTCTGACCGGGAAGATGAGATAAATGAAATAAACAAAGAACTGAAAAAGGTACCAGATAAGAAAGAAATAGAGCAAACCTATATCAGTTTCGTAAAGCAGAATATTATTGCCCTCAATGCATGGACGCAGGAGTATGATGGAAAGATTAAACTGCTGAAAGCACTGAATGCACAGGGATCGCTGTTGCCGAAAATAATCTTATCACAGTATAACGGACTCTTCCAAACCATGGCGAATATGAACAGCCAGGTGATTAGATTCCCTTTTGTAGTTGATTCTCCCCGCGACAAGGAATCCAGCGTCAACAGCAGTAAAGAAATCTTGAACATGATTGCAAAGATTTCATCCCTTCCTCAGATAATTCTGGCAACCGTTGATTATGATACCTTCGGTGTCGAGGATGGTGGGCAGGCCAAAAAGATTTATTTTGACACGCAGTTCAGTGTTTTGAATGAAGCAACGTACACAGAGCGGGCAGAAGAAATCGAAGGGTTGTACGCTCTTATGAAAAGTGAGACGAAATAAGATGATTTATGATATCCACACTGAACAGGCCGCACAAGAATATTGAGTACACTGATATTCGCATCGCGCTTAGTCTATCCAACGACTGTGCTTGCTATAAAAGTTTTATTTGCACGTTAGTCTTAAGCAAGGAATTTGTTTGTTGATCTGTTTTCCTGCGCTCATTGATTATTGTTTTCCTGTTTCATAAATGAAAACTTCTCTTCACTTGGCTTTCCATTTTGCTCATATAATGTTGAATGGGCTAAGCCCATTGTATGAGCTAGTTTTGTGACTATTGGCAGAATCGACGTTGCAAAATCCTCATTGATATCGAATCGCACAAAGGGCGTTTTTATTAGATTATTGTTAATAGGAAAGGCATCCTCGTTGCAATAATCACGCGAATGTAATGACTTGCCTTTGGCATTAACAAGAGACATGCCGATATGGTATACATCACCTAACCCTAAAACATTCAATTCATGACAAAGTGCATAGATGTTTTTCACTACAGTAACTTCAATATCGTCCCAATAAGGTGAATAGTGTTCTTCATCGCCCCAAAGTCTTAAGGTTAATGACTCTAAGAAGCCGTTTAATGAAACTTGAATATAGGAACTTAAACCCGATTGCCAACTGTCTAATTTGACAATAATGAGCCCATCAGAATTGTATGAATACATGCTATAGTATTGCGAGCATATCGGTCGGAATACTGGGTTGTATATAATATGGGATAGATCAACCGTAGTGCTCATGTCTAAAGACAGTTCAGGCAATATGTGTAAAAGTAAAAATGGTCTTTCAATTAAAGTTTCATCAAGATTACCATTGAGTAGGAAAGATATACGTTCATCTCTATATGTTTGAATCTTTTGCATTAGATGATCAAATTCCAAAAATGAATGCTTTAAATCGTTATAGCGCATTGGAGAAGAAGTATTTCCGTTACGCATATAGATTTCATCACGGCTCCCAGTGTTGAACGCGTGTGGTTTTAGTACACTCCTTGGAACTTTAATAAGAATGCAATTCTTCCCCTGAATTGTCATGTGTTCTACTTTGATACCATAAAGTATAGGGATGGTTTGTGTAGCAATTTTATTGCGCAAGGTTTTTTCCCATTCCTCAAACAGTTCTGGGGTGACGCCAGTGTCCACTAATTTGTCCGGATTATGATACTCATCTTCTCCGATACCTAATACGATGGTTCCACCATAGGTATTAGCAAAAGCACAAATTTCTTTTAAAAACTTATCAGATTCTTTTTGCCCAAGTTTATTAAATTTCCCTTGTTCAAAACGGTAATCCTTGAACTCAAGGCGTTCGGATTCTCTCTCCTTGTTATCAAAAATTTGTTCAATTAAATTCCCCACTTTTACCTCCAAATTCGTATTCCCGCTCTCTAGTACCGGTTCGCAGATAATCGACATTTCTTTATTTTATTGCGCCTCTCTTTTTTAGTCTATCTCGCTGATTAATGTGATGTTATCCGTCAATTCTCCATTTTCATCAAGATGGTAAAACAAGCTGGTAATAAGCCGTCTTGTTAATGGATTAACGTTGCCATCTTGTGGGCCTTCGTGTTTCCTGTTTGTGAAAATGTCGATAGCACCAGCGGAAAACAACTGCGGTATTTGATCCATCCTGCCTCTTGGGAAGGCGATGTTATTTCTAGGCTCAACTCATTAAGGGGTTCTTGTTGATGATGATTGTGCCTTCAAAGTGTGATCAGAATTTCCAGTTCCCCCGTAGCATCAAGATAATAATCAACGCATTTTTAAATGATGGTGTTTTTGGTTTTTTTACGTGCGCTAGAATCGACGTATCGAGCTTGCCCATCTGGGCCAGCTCCGAGATTTTTAGCGTCAGCAGATTCACATCCACGTCTGGGTCAGCAGTCATTACCCTAATGTCACGTTCGACCTGCAAGCCCTGAATCCCCTTCTCATCGGCAATTAGCAGATGACAGGTAAAGATATTTACCTTGAGCCCACAGCAATTGGTGGGAATTAAAACCCTATTCTCCTGAAGGTCTAATCGTTCCTGACCATGTCACGGTGGAGCTGATCTTGTCCGAGTGAATGAGCTTCAATCGGCCCTTCCACATCTATACGATGAAGCAGGCGATTCAGGAAGGTTTCATTCTTGACGTGCTGCGAAACTATACGACCATTGACAGCTGGTACAGGATCATGAAAACGGTCGAAGATGATCCGATGTTCGACAAGAAGCGTGCGCAGAAAAAACTGCGTGCTTTTGTCGAGGGCAATCCGGACGTCATCGCGAAGAAAGCTGCCATGATGGTTGAGCAAGAGATAGGCTCGATCCTATTTTGGATGCCTGTGCGGCGGTATACAAACAGCTTCAGCTAGACGATCAAATCCAGTTCAAGAGCTCGGCAAAGTCATTTGTGCGTACATACGGTTTCCTTGGTGCCATTCTTCCCTATGGAAATGTGGATTGGGAAAAGCTGTCAATCTTCTTGAATTTACTGATACCGAAGTTGCCGACACCAGGTGGCGATGATATTTCACAGGACATTCTTCAGACGATTGACCTGAGCAGCTATCGCAATGAAGCGCAGGAGGCCATGGCCATCAAGCTGGAAGACGCTGACGCAGAAATTGCACCCGTACCGGCAGGTAAGATCAGCTATTTCGTCGATCCGGATATGGATTTGCTTTCCAGGATCATCATGGACTTTAACGATATGTTCGGAAACATCGACTGGAAAGACGCGGACAACGTGCAGCGTCAGATTCTTGCTATTCCTGAGATGGTTTCAAAGGATAAGAAGTATCAAAATGCCATGAAAAATTCGGATGAGCAGGAAGCGCGTACAGAAAGTGAACGCGCTCTACAGCAGATCATCATCTCCATCATGGCCGACAATATGGAACTGTTCAAACAGTTCCAGGACAATTCGTCGTTCAAGAAATGGTTGTCTAATCTGGTCTTCAACCTTACATACAATCCGGAGGGCAAGGCCTATGAAATGCCGGGCGCGATGCCAGAGAAAGCAACTTATGACTATACGCCACAGCAAAATCTGATGAATGCGGCCGAAGATCACGGGCCCTATGGAGATCTTCTTTGAATCGATTTGTTCAACCGCGTTGTTGTAACAACATAAAATGCTTTGTTTTAAGGGTAAAATTAAACAAAAAGCAAAGGAGTCTGTTGCTATGGCAAAGAAACTTGATTTGAATAAAACGGTCTATGAGCTGACGCAGGAATATCCGGAACTGATAGATATTATGGCAGAGCTTGGTTTTACCGAGATCACGAAAAAGGCCATGCTGCATTCTGTCGGTAAGATGATGACGATCCCCAGGGGTGCGAAGATGAAAAACATCCCTATGGTGGATATTGTCACAAGCTTGATGAGGCAGGGTTTTGAACTTGTCGGTGAAATGCCGGATCTGGCAACTGCAGCACAGCCTGAAGAGAAAGATACGGCAACGGGCCATTCTCCTGAGAGCAGGACGGAACAGATCAAATCCTATTTGAACAGGCTTGGCAAAGGTGAAGCGCTTGAGGATGTCAGGGCAGATTTCGTCCGTGAATTCGGAGAGGTCGAAGCGTCTGAGATCATGCAGGCGGAACAGGAACTTTTGAAGGGAGGCACGCCACTCTCTGAGGTTCAGCGCCTGTGCGACCTCCATTCGGCGCTTTTCCATGGCTCAACCATGGAAGAACGAAGAGCCAATGCTGAAAAAGAAGTGAAAGCCTCAATTTTAAGGCAGCAGGCTCAGAAGGAAGAGGATAAGAGCGCCCCTGCTCAAACGAACAACACCGATAAAAATGCTCGTGCCGCCGCATTGGAAATGGTCGTCGGTCATCCACTATACACATTTGCTAAAGAGAACAAGAAGCTTTCCGAACTGCTTAAAATTTTCAGGGAAAGCAGAGACGCCTCGCTCATTCCCTCGATCCGTGAGCTTTCAATCCACTATGCAAAGAAGGGCGATCTGCTTTATCCTCTGCTCAAGGTCAAGTACGGCATCTCCGGGCCATCTGATGTGATGTGGACGGTGGACGATGAAATCCGTGATGAACTTGGCTTTCTCGCTGGAGAGGTCGAGCATGACGAAGAATGGAACAGCAGACTTGACGCTGTGCTGACGCGCGCTGAGGAAATGATTTATAAGGAACAGAATATCCTCTTTCCCATCTGTGCGGTTAATTTTACGGAAGAGGAATGGTACGGCATTTATCAGGATTCTAAGGATTATGCCGTCTGCCTCGGTGTCGCACAGGAGAGGTGGGAAGAGGCTGAAAATGCAATGGTGACCGCGGCGACAGGCCCAGAAGGCGAGATCGTCATGCCCGGCGGACACCTGACCATAGAACAGCTTACGGCCCTTCTGAACACGATCCCGATGGAGATAAGCTTTGTCGACACAGACAACATCAATCGTTTCTTCAACGAAGGACCGAAAGTATTCAAGCGCCCCAGCATGGCGATTGACCGCGAAGTGTTCTCCTGTCACCCACCGAAGATTGAACCGATGGTTCGGCAGATCATCGACGATTTCAGGAATAACCGCCGCGACGACGTTTCGGTTTGGATGGATAAGAGTGGACGCACCATGCTCGTCAAATACATGGCAGTTCGGGACAAGACTGGCAAGTATATCGGCACGGTTGAGCTTGTGCAGGATATGGAGTTTGCGAAAGAACACTTTCTTGGAAATAAGGCGTAAGCCCGATTCCAATAAAAAAAGTTGAAGCCCGGTTAAAATACAAAAGGTTCTCTGCTGGTATCATTCGGCAGGGAATCTTTTTTTTAGGGAAGTGTTGTATTCGCTGTATTTAAATGTTATCAACTGGTTTCTTACTGATATATCTGTTCATCCAGCCATTCTTTTAAAACAATGGCGTGGTTACAATTCTCGTTTTTCGCAGCATATAGCAGGGTCAAATTGCGATCCTTCATCTTCTGCCTACACAGATCTTTAAATTTCTGTGACGCTGAGTTGCTGGACAATTCCTGTTTGTACCTTTTATTAAATTCATCATATTTTTCAGGAGCATGAGAAAACCATTTCCGGAGTTCATCTGATGGGGCAACCTCCTTAGCCCATAAATCAATTTTAGCATTTTCTTTTTTTATTCCACGCGGCCACAGTTTATCTATAAGGATACGAAAACCGTCTGTTTCTACGGTAGGCTCATAGATTCGTTTGCATTTCAATTCATTCATAATGTATGGTCTCCTTCAATGTGAATTCATTTCTATGGTATGTAAGAAATCCATCCTCCTGCATTTTAGAAAGTTCATTGGACATGGCGCTGCGGTTTACACCGAGGTATTCAGCAAGTTGCTGACGGTTAAAAGGGATGGTAAAGTGCACGCTTCCGTGTGCCAGCGCCTGCTCTGACAAATACGATAGCAGCCTCTCACGCAGAGATTTGGAAGCGGTATGCATCATCCGAGAAGACATATTCAAATTTTTTTGAGCGGAGATGCGTAGCATATTCTGAATGAGGCGGTTATGATAGGCACATCCTCTCTGGCACATGGTTAGCATATTACGCATATTTAGAAAGATGACTTGGGTAGCCTCGCAGGCAACGACATCGCATACCAACTCTTTGCCGGGAATGGCTGCAAAGTTTTCTGCAAAGACCTCTCCTTTGCCGACATGGCCGAAAATAATGCTGTTTCCCCAATAGAGGTTAACGACAATATTGACGCTTCCGGATTCCACAAGCCCAATCTCGTTGACAGGCGATCCGGCACGGAAGATGACTTCGTCCTTTTGGAATTTGCCCTCTCGTGGAACTAGACAATGGAGTAGTTCTGCGATTTCGTCTTCGCTTATGCCGCGGAACAAGGGCGTATTCGACAGGAAAAAAGTATTCATAAAAGTCTCCGCTTGGTTGTTATAGCAACGTACATGTTGTTTTGATTATACTATAATTCAAGGTGAAATCGAAAAGGTGAACATCGAATCTGAAAGCGGGAAGTGATGGGATGAAAGAGAAAACAGGAGAAGTCTTTTCCATAGCAAAGGATAATGTGCCAGTTCCGGGTTGCACCATCTCAAAAGAAGTCTATGGAGGAGAAAACGCTATGACGTATTTTTCTCTGGCGAAGCATACCGATATCAGCGCAGAGATTTTTCCAAGCTATAAAATGCTTATGGTTGCAGATGGCAGCGTGGTGGTTTACGGGAATGACGGTTTTTGGCAAAAACTCGAATCCGGAGACAGCATTTTAACTCTGGCGGACACCCCTATGGGAATGAGAACAGAGGAGGGAGCGGTCTATACGGAGATATTAGTCAGAAAGGAAGATAGTATGAACGAAATAATCAAAGCAGGCGAAGTCTTCAAATTGGCAGATCTTCTTCCCTATGCAGAAGGCAAGATCGTCAATATGGATGTGGTACACAATGACAAGATGAAGTTTGTCCTTATGGCCTTCGATGCAGGCACAGGGCTTTCGGAACACGCAGCCCCGGGTGAAGCACTGATTTTCGCCCTGGACGGCGAGGGTGTGATTGGATATGAAGGAAAGGACCATCCGATCAAAGCAGGTGAAAATTTCCACTTTGCCAAGGCCGGTCTGCACTCTGTAAAAGCGACAAAGAAATTTAAGATGGCGCTTCTTCTTACCCTGGAATAGAGATGGAGATTACATTGGAATAGAAATGAGGACGTAAAGATTCTTTTCCGATAGGGTACATATCGCGATGATCCTGATAATGTTCCGGATGAATACAAGGAAAAAATAGTACTCTCATACCATGGTATGAAAAAATGCGATTAAATAATGATCCCTGGGAGGCCGTTACTTCTTTTCCCGTTGACCCCATTGCTTTAAGCTGTATGCCAAAACCAGACCAATTATGATGACAACGATTCCGATAATGAGCGCAGCGTTGGGAATAATAGACATGAAGTTTCTTCCTGCTGTATCCTGCCCCAGCTGGTCAGTTATTTGATTGACCACTTCCCGCGGGAGGTTATCAGGCTGCACCACTATTTTGCTGTCGGTATATAGAGAGGCTGTGGCTCGGCCTATGATCGCTTTGCCGATGATTCCAAAGATGACGAAACCTAAACCATATAGAGTAAGGTAAATGCCAAAGATCCAACCATATTGGTGGATGCCAGTTTTTAAGGCTTTGGGGAGGTCATCGAGCCAGCTGGGATAGTCTGTTTTGCTGGTCGTCTCTTGCCTGCCAGGTTCTGGCGGATCGTTTGCTTTCTCTGACTCCTCGTGATGAATTTTGGAGTCCAAGTCAGTCATGTCGCAGGACTCATCTAAAAGAAAATCTACAGATACGCCCAGCGTTTCTGCCAGAAGAGGAAGCTTGTTGATCTCCGGATTTGCTGTACCGGTTTCCCAATTCGAAATGGATTGTCGGGACACATTCAGCGAGTTTGACAGGTCTTCCTGGGATAGGCCAAGTCTCTTGCGCAGGACAAAAATTTTTTCGCCAAGTTTCATTTGGGTGGACTCCTTACTTGCAAGCTCAGTTTTCAGGATTAGTATAACTTTTCCCCCAGGAGAGACAAGCGAAAACTTTTATCATTTACGCAAGCAGCGCTTGCAAAAGCCATACTTCTCTTGCCTTCATTTGCCTGTTACTGCCAGGCGTGCAATAATTATGCAATAAAGATGTGAAAAAATCCCCTGAGCCCATCAACGGGAAAGGAAGAGGCTGGGTCAGGCCAGCTTAGGTGATGTTTATGAAGCATAAGGTGTACGTCTCTCCGGTTTATCGAATTCCCCTTCTTATCTCTTGCCTGGGCTTTGTGCTCTGTATCCTTTGTATCTTTTGGACGGAGGACATGAACATCCTGGTCTTCAGCGCTTATGCGGTGCTGAGTGCAGGGACCATCTGGTTTCTGAAGGTTTGGGTGGATGAGCAATATCGTCTGGGCCGGGAAATCCGTTTTCCTCTCAAGCTGATTTTCCCTGCATATCCATTGGTCGCTGATTTTAATCAGAACACAAGCCAGATGAGTGCGTTCCGCGAGGCCTATGCAGATTTTATGGGCAGTGACCGTCGCCCGGTCAGCAACAGTCGTTTACAGAATTATGCCACCCAGCTCTTATGGCACAGTGTGGATCTGCAAAAAAGACGGATGGACAGACTGGGAGTGCAGATGGATATGGAGGCGAACCGTCGCTCCTATGTGAAGGGTTCAAAAGGGGTGACGGCCGACGCTTATTTTGACGGCAGATATGAGGTTGAGGAGGTTGCTGAGGAAATCTACGCCCTCAGGACCTTTCGCAGCAGATCGCGTCTGCTGAAGCGTTTATACGACAAAGAGGTCGCGCACTATACCTTCTTATCGGCTCAGGAGGTCGGCGAAGATCAGTTTGTATGCCCCAACTGTGGCAGCCTGTCCTCCCGCAGTGATTTGCTGGATGGCTGCGATTTCTGCAAGACGACCTTCACAATCGAAGATCTGGAACATCGGGTCGGCAGCTTTGGTTTTCGCCGCGACTTTCAGGCAAGCGAAGGCAAACGTAAGGCGATGAAAAAGCTCATTTACCCGTGGATTTACATGCTGACGATTGTCCCATGGATGTATGTTGGCTTATTCATGCCTCTTTATATTTCCGACATGAACCTTTTTGAAAGAATTGCCGGTAGCTTGCTCTGTGCGCTGACCTTTGCCATTGGGGCTTTTGCAGTGGTCACTTTTGCCCTTTTCCTGATTTTCCCGCTTGTCATGATGTTCACAAAGCTCTGGGGAGGTCTCAATCGCTGGCTGCTATACCGTTCGCCGGAGGAGGTGGAGCAGGAACGCCAAATGGCCAGCTATGTGCGGAGCTTCGATCCTCTGTTTTCGCTCCAGAGTTTTCTCGGTGGCGTTCAGAACAAGCTCTATGCTCTGTACTTTGCCGATCGAACGAAGCAGGTCAACGCCTTCTCCGATATCGATCTTGCCAGTCTGCTCCCCCGCAACCAGGATGTTGTCGCGCTGGATGTGCAGACGATACGCATGGAATCCTACGAAAAAAACGAGGATGTCCAGCTTGCCACAGTCAGCGCAGAAATTCTTGTACGCGAGTCCAAAGATGCGAAAATCAAAACACATAAAGAAAAAGTCAATATGCAGCTGGAGAAAAACGCAGATTGCCTGACTCAGGCGGTTTGTGGCCCTTCTATTCTGCACTGCCAGGGCTGTGGCAGCAGCCTCTCGCTGATGGATGGCAAGACCTGCCCCTACTGCGGCCGCGAGCTGAATCTGAAGGAACATGACTGGGTGATCACAGCGTATACAGCTGAATAACAGGTCTACTCACGATTCCAGGGAGAAAAAATGAACAAAAACATCGATATCAGTGATGTCATCCTTACAACGCAGAGGCTGACGCTTCGACCCTGGCGAGAAGAAGATCTCGAAGACTTCTTCGCTTATGCCTCGGTAGACGGTGTAGGGCAAATGGCCGGCTGGGCGCCGCATCAATCGAAAGAAGAATCCGCAAAAATTCTTCATCAGTTTATTGAGGGCAGAAAAACCTTTGCTTTGGACTACCAGGGCAAGGTTATAGGCTCATTGGGCATTGAAAAGTACAAGGAGGAGAAGTATCCGGAGCTTCAAAATCTTCAGGGCAGGGAACTGGGTTTTGTTCTGGCAAAAGAGTACTGGGGCCAGGGCCTCATGCCAGAAGCCGTTCAAGCTGTGATGCATTACCTTTTTGAACAGCTCAAGCTTGATTTCCTGCTCTGTGGCCATTTCCCGGAAAACACGCAGTCTGCCCGCGTACAGGAGAAATGCGGCTTTGTGCCCTACAAGGAAATTCCTTACACAACTCAAATGGGCAGAGAAACAACAACTTTAATGAGCCTTTGTAAAAATGCCGGCAGGAGTTGATGGACCAATCGCCGGTCCTAAGTTTGGCGGCCTGCCTATCTTGCTCTCATTTCGGTTTTTCGGAATTTCAGACAAAATTTCAAGTAATGGATGGTTAGCCTAAGTTAACTAAGTCTCAAACCATCCACACCTTGATAACTTGCACGCCTAAACTTTCCACAACTTGGAATCTTGCACGCGGGCACCTCCACTAGTTGCTAAGTTGCCTGTAAAACAGAAAAACCAAAGTAAAACCATCCATTAGTTGCTACGTTGCATAAAAAAGGTGAGCTACCCAGCATGAAAAAAACAGGCCATCTACTAGTTGCGAAGTTGCATAATAAATTGATAATCCAAAGGCTGTCCATCCACTGGATACGGACTTGCACAAAAATAGAGAATCGAAGGTGCCCACCCATTAGTGACACAGTTGAACGAAAACCAGAAAACGAAAACTAGAAAGGAAAGTGCGGGCGAAATCTCGGACGGCCTTATGATTTAGTGTACTTTCAATCGAAAGAAAGCAGCGTTTTCTTATGAAATGTATAGTGAAGCAAGCCTGCTAAGTCTGCCAGAAACCAGCCGATCGGAACCGACCACCAGATGCCGGCCACGCCGAATGCGGGGCCTGAGGACAGCAGGTAGGCCAGCGCAACGCGGGTACCTAAGGAGATGACCGTAAGGATAATACTCATTCCCGGCTTTCCCAACGCCCGGTATAGACCATAGAGCAGGAACAGGCAGCCGATGCCGCAGTAAAACGCTCCTTCAATACGCAGATAGCGCACCCCCTCCACAATGACCTCCACATCTCCGGCATCGACAAAAATCTCCATGAGGGGTTTGGCAAAAACGCAGACGGCGGCGGATATGACCAGGCAGAAAGCCATGGAAATATACACTGCGCTTTTCAGCCCGTAGTGAATTCGACGGCTTTCTTTTGCCCCATAGTTCTGTGCAATAAATGTGGAGAAGGCATTGCCGAAATCCTGTACGGGCATATAGGCAAAGGCATCGATTTTCACAGCGGCGGCAAAGGCGGCCATGACAACGGGACCGAAGCTGTTGACCAGACCCTGCACCATAAGAATACCGAGGTTCATGATGGACTGCTGGACACAGGTCAGCGAGGAAAAGGAAATGATCTCGCCGATGTGTTCTTTTCGTAGGTTGCGAAGATCCCATATTGAGCGTGCCTGCGAAAAGCGCATAAGGGTGTAAACGGCGATGCCGATGCCTGAAAGATACTGGGCGATCACGGTGGCCTTTGCGGCTCCGGCAACACCCTTGTTTAATCCGATCACAAACCAGAGATCAAGGACGATATTCAGCACAGCGGAAACAGCCTGAAAAGTCAGCGGTATGACGGAATTGCCGATCGCCCGCAGAAAAGAGGCAAAATAGTTATAAAGAAAAACGGCGGGAATGCCCATAAAGATCACAAACAGGTAGGCTCGCATATCCCCCCAGACCTCAGTGGGAACCCGGAGAAACGTGCGCAGGACGTCCAGACAGACGAATGCCAAAATGTTCAGAAGCACTGTAATAAATGCAATAAAGAAAAAGGCGGCACACAGATCCTCGCGCAAAGCCCGTTCGTCCCGCTGCCCGCAGCGCATGGAAAAAAGAGCACCGCTTCCCATGCACAGGCCAAGGATGATGGAAGTCAGAAAGGTCATCAGCGTAAACGACGATCCCACCGCAGCAAGAGCATCCCGCCCAAGAAACTGTCCAACGATCAGAGTGTCGGCAATGTTATAAAACTGTTGCAATAAATCCCCTAAAATCATGGGAATGGCAAACAGCAACATGGACTTAAACACAGGTCCTTTTGTTAAATCGCGATTCATCATCTTCTTGCAAATCATTAGTTGTGGATTACGATACAGAACTATAATACAGTGTGAGCGGAAAAGACAAATGACACGTTCACGCTGTATCTGCTTTTTCTGAAGAGGAGACAATTTTATGATGATCGGTCCTGAAATGTTTTATGAAATGGAGCTTAAGGGGAAATCTGCCGAGGCCATCCAAGCAAAAATTCGTGGCTTGAAAAATAAAATGGGACGGCTAAAGTCAGCAATCGAGTCTCAACAAACGAGTTTAGTGCCAGTCAATCAACCTTCTCCAGCAACGATGCTTGCTTGCTATCGACTTTATCTGGCCAGGGCGAAACAAGCTTTAATCGACGCGGGAGGCGAGTACCCACTTTCACAGCAAGAAAAGCGTATTCAGTCGTTTGACGAGAGCCTTCCCTTTATCGAACAAATTGACTTTACTTACGGAGGCCATCTTCAGGGATATGAGCAAAGGACCATTTCCTTTTGCGGTGAAAATATATCTCTCAAAATAGATCACAAGATGCAGGAATCTAATGAGGTGGCGCCGATTGTTAAGGAATTTCCTTCAGCGAAAACGGATTTCCTTGACGCGTTTGCCTCTTTGCATATTGGCGAATGGAAGTCTGAGTACAAGAATTGTGGCGTGCTTGACGGAAGCTTCTGGAGCCTGGAGATCCGTTTTAACAACGGGCACAAAACAGTAAGAAAAACAGGCTCTAATGCCTTTCCTTATAACTATGATGACTTCTGCAAACTGATGCAATGTGAATAAAACGATGATTTTTCAGGTGAGTAGCGTCGACATCTGATATCGTTGACATATTAAGTAAGCTATTTATTGATTGGCAACCTGGAATGAAGTTTTCCCTTGGGGCGCTTAAACCCTGCGAACAGGTTTTGTTCGACTTTTCTTGCAGTTTAAGAAGAAGAGGAAGATAATGTTAGCAATGGCTAATCAACAAAGATTATTGCCATGGTGAAACCGTCAATAATGTGGACTGTTTGGCATTTCGAGGAGCGGCGAATGCTCATTGACCCTAGGAGAAAAAGCGTGAAAAAAGAGCAACATTTACCCTTTTTGGGGATCGGACCGATCTATGTCATTTCCATTCTATTTCTCACGCTTATCGCGCTGCTTTTAAGGGACCATCCTGTCTTTGCAGCAGGTAGGCTGAACCTTCTGCGCGTACCGTTGATCATTATCGGTGTTCTTGTGATTCTTATGTCTGTTTTTATGTGGATTCAGGCGGTTCTGGTATCGAAGCTGCATGAGAACATCAAAGAGAACCATTTGCTGACCTCTGGAGTTTATGCCTGGGTGAGACATCCTATTTATTCCGCTTTTATGCTTCTCTGCACGGGTCTCCTTCTTCTTGCTGGCAATGCCTGCTTCTTTGTTCTTCCTTTGATTTACTGGGGTTTGTTAACGGTGCTGATAATGCATAGCGAGGAAAAATGGCTGAAAGATCTGTATGGCAATGAATATCTCGAGTATTGCAGAAAAGTGAACCGCTGCTGGCCCTGGAAACCCCAAAAATCTGAAAAGTAACGCAGATGTGGACATGACGGTTCATGAATTTGGACAGGAAAATAGTCGAATCATCGACGAGCTTTACCTAACATAGAAAACATCGACCCTGCATGTGGGCGTTATTCGAGAAAACGGAGGTGCGAAATGACTCTAAGCTATAAAATAGCAGCAGGCATAGTAAGACTATTGGGAATAAAAAAAATATTCAAAAAGTCCAAGGAAGATATATTGGAATATGCTAAGAAACAAAATGCAAAGTCTGCTTTTGATATTGACAAGGCGATGAAAAGGGCAGGCAGAAAGAAATATTTTCTCTTTGACAGAAAAGCGATGGGACATAGGGTTCTGATCTATCAAAAAAACGAAAACCCTGCAAATGGAGCAGTACTTTATCTTTTTGGCGGAGGAATGATTACGGGACCTGACAAGTTGGATTTTTCTCTCTCAGAAAGAATCATGGAAAAAACGGGGAAAGATGTCTGGTTCGTATTCTACCCCCTTTGCACAGCAGATAAAAACATCAAAGAGACTTATGACGTTTGCTTTGAAACTTATAAAATCATGACAAGAACTTATAAGCCAGACAACATAGGTGTATTGGGCTTCTCATCAGGAGCCTACTTGGCCCTTGGGATCTTTTTACATAACAATGCCTTGGGCAAACCTTTGCTTATGCCCGGCAGGATCATTGCAGTTTCTCCGGGTGGACTCCCAAATAAGAATCGCGCTGAAAGTAAAGAAATTTGGGGAAAGTTAGAAGCCCTAAGCCATAAAGATATCATGATCGATCCTGCCTACTTCAGTACCGCAAGGGAAATTATGAAGGGGATAGAAGATGTGCCCGAATATATGCTCGATGGAACAGACGGGGACTTTTCAGATTTCCCAAAAACCTATTTTTATTACGGCGAAAATGAATGCCTCTATGCCTTTGCGGAATATTTTGAAAAAGCCATGGGAAAATATGATGTCCCGCATGAGATTGTTGTGGGAGAGGGGATGTGCCACTGCTATCCCTTGCTAAGATTTTTTAGAGAAGGCAGAGAAGCGCAGGATGAAATTATTGAATTATTAAAATTTTAATCTAAGGATCTTAATCTAAGAGCTTTAATCTATGGATCCGGACGATGAAAGTGAAGATACGAGCAATCAGAAATATGATCTGTTCACGTGCAACTCAAGGTAAATCGCCGGTTAAGGACAGGTCATATTTGATACTTATGGAAAGATGAAATTGGACAATCTATGCTTTTAATTGAAACGATCATTTTATGTTCTGTATTTTTTGGCTTATGTTTTTCAGGCACCGGCACGGACGAGAAAAATTTAAGAAACTATATGTCCTATCCTGATGAAGTTCAAAAGCGAATTAAAGAGATCGAAGCGTATCGAGGAAAATTTAAGGAAACAAGCAGATTTGCTACTTTGCTTGCAAATTTTTTAATATTTACCGTTTTATTTTTATTCCTGGGCATCTTCATTCGCGAAAAAAGTTTTATGCATAACTTTTTTTCGCTGCTGATTTTAGGCGAAGCGTTAAATGCTTTTGACCTTATCATTATTGATCTATTATGGTGGAGAAACACAAAGCGGATAAGATTAACAAAAATACCGCAAAAGGAGCTTTACCAAAATCCGAAAAAGCATATAGAAGCGTTTTTAAGAGCGTTTGTACTGTATTTTTTTGTCGCTCTGATTGACGGATATCTATTGACTTTATTTTGATCAATAACCATAAGAAGTTCGGATAATTGCTAATGCCCCGGAGAGGTGGATTAATTTTCATGACCCAAAAAACCCCTTCTATTACATGGGTTTTTTCTTTGATCCTTATAAACAAAATCAAACGACACATTAGAACAAGCGCCATTCCGATCGAGACATATAACGAGTTGATCCTGCACTTAAGTTGAATTCTCAGGAATTCGGACAAGATTTCAAGGTTTGGGTGGTGCGCCCGGCCTGCCAGCCTGAACTCATTTCGGATTTTCCGAATTTCGGACAAAATTTCAAATAATGGACGGTTAGTCTAAGCGAACCAAGGCCCAAACCATCCATTACTTGATAACTTGTACGTCAAAGCATCCAATACTTGCAGATTTGCATATAAGCCCACCCATTAGTTGCTACTTTGCACGAAAATCAGGAAAACCAGGTCACGTCCGTAAAATGGTGTAAAAGCAGAAAAAGAGCCAGAGGTCAATCACCTGCATATAATTTGTAATTAAGAAAAAAGAAACGAGGAAGAAAGA
>QWCE01005629.1_pt1 | contig 34078 bp, 51 predicted proteins | sample 1972531 | NCBI WGS metagenome assembly QWCE01 (sample SAMN09866716, study PRJNA288562) | Human gut metagenome isolate term4_stool, whole genome shotgun sequencing... | reverse complement strand
AATTGGCTCACAAAGAGAGGGCTCACTGAATAAACTATTAGCAAAGGAAATAGAAAAGGAATTTGCTGATTACGATATCGTAGAATATTATCCAAATGATTTTAAAATGTTTAACGCAGATCTTGAACATCCTGAAGAAGACTGGATCAAGAAGATTAGGGAAGATATTAGAGAAGCAGATGGCGTCATCATCGCTTCACCTGAGTACAACTACTCCGTACCTGGCACTGTCAAGAACATGATTGACTGGTTCTCAAGACCAAATGATGAAGAAAAATACCTAATCGGCGGCAAGAACTTTGCTGTAGTTGGCGTAACACAAGGCCTTGACGGAACAAGACTTGCGCAAAAAGAACTTATAGCAGTACTTCATCAACTAAGAGCAAATATAGATCCAATGAACACAATAAGCATTCCATTTGCAGATGAAGAAGGAAAGTTCATAGCAGACAATAAAGAAAGAATCAAGGACTTTGCTGATAAGTTTAAAAAATTTATAAGAAAATAGTTTTAGATCGATATGGGCCGCGAGCTGCGGCTCTATTTTTATGCCAAGAGCTTAGTAAAAACATTATTAAAAGCATGTAAAATGTGATATAATGAAAAATGGAAGAAGGCGAAGGCTTTGAAAAAGATAAGAGCGGGCATAATAACAGGCATCGTATTTATAATCAATATATTATTCTATTATAAAAATTTTATTTATAAACTAGCTTTGGATCAAAGGCCAAGGCTTATTTTATTGACACTTGCAATCATACTAACATCGGCGATAGAGCTAGCAGTTTTATTTGCCTTTACTTCAAGGGTATATAGAGCAGCTGTCATAGCCGTAGCAGGCTTTGCCAAGATAGCCGCAAGCGTTTTTTATGCAGAATTTGCAAACTTTGATCTTTTCTCAAGATTCGGCCAAGCGAAAGAGCTTAAAGGCACGGGACCAGTTATTCGCGAGAATATCAGCGTATTTTTAATCGTGATTATAATATTGTCACTAATAAGTATTGCCGTGGTCCTTAGGAGCGAAAAAAAGAAGGGCAGCGTGAAGCGCTCAGCCACTTTCTTAGGCTTAGCCGCGCTACTGATAATCGCACCGCAATACCTTTATGGAAGCATCTTTGGTACAGAGCTTTACTCGACCATTGCCATGAGTAAGCTAAAGAGGATTGTAGACGAAAGAGCTATGTATGACGAGAGCATGGAGATGGACGCCCGAAGAGAGTTTAGAGAGAGAAAATTTACTTCGAACGACTTTACTGGGCTTGCGAAGGGCAAAAACATCATTGTAATTCAGTGCGAAAGCCTTCAAAATACCTTTGTGAACAAAGAGTACAACGGCGAGGAGATCACTCCATTTATGAACAGACTTATCAAGGACGAGGGCAGCATCTACTTTGATAATTACTTCGAACTTTTGGGCATGGGCAATACCTCGGACGCGGAGTTTGTCTCATTAAACGGCCTTTATCCTTCACTTAAGGGGCAGGCATACAAGCTTTATGAGGACTGCGACAACTACGGTCTCTTCACATCTGCAAAGGACCACGGCTACAGGACCATGGCATTTCATGGCAACACTGGTAAGTTCTACGACAGAAGGCATTTTTACGAAGAGCTTGGAGTGGATGACATCATGCTTGGCGAAGAATTTACTCAAGACGAGATCATCAACATGGGTCTATCTGATAAATCATTTTTCAAGCAGTCCATGGCGAAGTATAAGGACGCCGCGCAAAATGGTGATAAGTTCTTTTCATTCATGATTACACTTACAACGCATACGCCATTCATCTTGCCAGAGGAGCTAGCAAGCATTAAGCCACTTCCTGGCGATGAAGATGATTATGTATATAGATACGCCAAGTGCGCGAGATACACTGACGAAGCCATAGAGGACTTCTTCAAGGATTTGGATGAGTTAGGTATTTTAGATGACACAGTCATAGTGCTTTATGGTGACCATCATGCGATGACAGTTAAAAATGCTGAACGCCAAGAATCGATTAAGAAATGGCTCGGCAAGGAGCTTGACTACGATGAAATGATGAACATACCGCTAGTAATCAGAGTTCCCGACTACAAAGGAAACACGCAAAGGCACAATATAGCTAGCCAGCTTGATTTATACGCGACACTTATCAATTTACTTGATTGGGACAAGACAAAGTACCCAAACATGGGCGTCGACCTACTTGATGACGAAGCGAGCAAGGACAATATCGTCTTTCCGCTAACCCATCTTGACAAAGGCAGCTTCATCACAGACGATACTCTTTTTGTCTATCCGAGAGACAGAATTTTTGACGACGGCCGCTACATCGACCGCAAAACTCGTAAGGAACTCCCTATAGCCGAGGCCAAAGAGCTTTCTAAGAGAGCGGTCATCACCACAAACTATGGATATGGCCTTGCCACTACGAATAAACTTTTGGATTTAGTAGAAAAAACTTCCGAAGAAGACAAAAGTACTAGATGATCTTAGGCATCTTGCCTTAAAGAGAGTTAATAAAACGTGTAAAATTAATTAGAGTGGCAGCGAAGCCATTCTGAAAGATAAAAAGGAATTAACAAAATAGTAACAAATTTATGAACTCTATTGAAAAATTCTTCACCATGTATTATAATATGAGAAGTAAAAGGAGTTTGATTATGAAAAAGAAATTTGTGATATCTTTTATAGTCGCGTTTCTAGCCTTTGGCTTTGTGTTTTATAGGGCGCAAAAGAGGATCAACAACGGCGAATTAAAAGGTAATGATAATATAGAAGAAAATCAAGTTGAGGAAGAGGCTCAAGAAGAGGAAGAAACAGAAGAGGAGCTAAACCCGGGAAATGAAAGGACAAAGATCAGACACAATGATGCTTTGCAAAGTAAACTTTGACGACGGCTCAATCAAGATGCTAAGCCTTCCTCGTGATAGTATAGTAAAGATTAAAGGCGCAAATGATAAATTAACACACGCCCACTCATATGGAGGTCCAGCGCTAACACTTAAAACAGTTAGAGACTGGCTAAAGCTTGATGTTCGCTACTATGTAAGAGTTGATTACAAGGCAGTAGAAGAGCTAGTAGACATAGTTGGCGGCGTTGAATTTGACGTGCCAGTCGACATGAACTATCACGACACAACAAAGGGTAATGAATTGCACATCAATATTAAAAAAGGTAAGCAAACAATTACTAAAGACAATGTCATAGGCCTACTAAGATTTAGAAAAGGCTACAATGATTACAAATACGGTGTTCAAGACTATGGTAGACAAAAGACACAACAAGATTTTATGAAGGCATTAGCTAAAAAAGTTTTAAGACCTGAAAATATATTAAAAATTGGATCAATTTGGAACACAATCAATAAAAACGTTAAGACAAATATCCCAGGAGGCACAATCGCCACATCCATCTTGCAAGTTGGTATAGGCAGAGTTCACGCAGATAAGATGGAAACAGCTTCACTAGTAGGAACTGAAGGACATATTGGAAAGCTTAGTGCACAAAAGATTCCACAAAAAGAAATTGATGAGAAGGTTTATCCGTGGTTTGGAGACTACCGCTTCAAATAAATTCTTTCATGCTAAAATGGCGCCTAAGGCTCGTTCGAATTTAACTTCGCTCAAAGTACGTTTAGTACGTAATCGCTTGTTAAATTCTCCACTTCGCCTTATCCATCCCAAGTGCGAAGCACCAAGGTTCTGGGGCACCCATCCAATGCGAAGCTTTGTAGATGGGTCAGGTTCTTCTTTTATCTATGAAATAATGAGAAGAGAATCAATATAATTGTTATAGAAAAGTTATTTATAGTTTAAAGAAGGCAGGTCGCCTTCTTTTTTTGTGTCTATCGCATAATGACACAGCTATTTAACTTACGAAAATATATGAAGAAATCTTAACAATTTATTTATATTTTACTATTGCTAATCGCCACTATATGTAGTATAATAATATTTACGAAGAGGAGAAGCAATCAAAATATTGTGGAGGTATGAGATGTATATATTCAAGAGAAGCGGCGAAAAAGTGCCATTTGACGAATCTAAAATTGTTGTAGCTATTAAAAAGGCGATGAATTCCTCAACAGGGGTATATGAAGAAGGTCTTGCTGAAAAGATAGCTGACGAGATCAAGAGGGAAGCTGTTGTAGCTGAAAGACCTCTTTCGATTTATGATATCGAAGACAAGGTTTACTACAAGCTTATCGAGAACAAAAATCCGGCTACTGCCAGAAGTTATGAGAACTACAAGGCTGTTCAAGCTTTCAAGAGAAAGATCAATACTACTGACGAGAGCATTATCGGTCTTCTTGATAGAAAAAACAGTGACTTAATGAAGGAAAACTCTAATAAAAACGCTCACATCGCATCTACTCAAAGGGATTTGATTGCTGGTGAAGTATCTAAGGACATTGCTAGAAGGCTTATGATTGATGATGACCTTCTTCAAGCGCACGATGAAGGCTCCATCCATTTGCATGATATGGACTATATCATTCAACCTATGTTTAACTGCTGCCTTGTTAATATGAAGGACATGCTTGACAATGGCACTGTGGTTAATGGCAAATTGATTGAAAGCCCAAGATCGTTCCAAGTTGCTTGCAATGTCATGACGCAAATCATTGCACAAATCGCATCAAACCAATATGGTGGCCAATCCATTGACATAAAATGTCTTGCGAAGTACTTAAGACGCAGCTATGAAAAGAATTTGAAGCTTGCTAAGGAAATGTTTGATGACGAGGCAAAGCAAGACGAATTAGCAAGAAAACTTACTCAAAGGGATCTTGAAAGCGGCATACAAACTATACAATATCAAATAAATACACTTATGACTTCGAATGGTCAAGCGCCTTTCGTTACTCTTTTCATGCACATGGAAGATGATTTTGAGTATGCGGATGAGCTTGCGATGATCATCGAAGAAATCTTAAAGCAAAGAATTCAAGGTATCAAGAACGAATGCGGCGTTTATGTAACACCTGCTTTTCCAAAGCTTGTTTATGTGCTTGATGAAAACAACGTTCACAAGGACTCGAAGTACTACTACTTAACTCAAACTGCTATCAAATGTACTGCTAAGAGGATGTACCCTGACTATATCTCTGCTAAAAAGATGAGAGAAAATTACGAAGGAAACGTTTTTGCGCCTATGGGCTGCAGAGCCTTTCTATCGCCATGGAAGGATAAGGACGGCAATTACAAGTTTGACGGCAGATTCAACATGGGAGTTGTTTCTCTAAACTTACCGCAAATAGCTATCGTTAGCGGCGGCGACGAAGAGAAATTCTTTGAAATTCTTGACAAGAGACTTGACCTATGCAGAAAGGCTTGTCTACTTAGATACGATATCTTAAAGAACGTTACAAGCGATTCATCTCCAATTCACTGGAGACACGGCGCTATCGCTAGACTAGCAGAGCACGAGCCAATCAGACCACTTCTTGAAGGTGGTTATGCCACAGTAACTTTGGGCTACATTGGTCTATATGAAGCGACTTATCTAGTTCGCCACACGCCTCACACTGATGAGCACGCAACTGATTTTGCTCTTAAGGTTATGAGAAAAATGAATGAAAAATTACAAGCTTGGAAGAAGGAAGATGGCCTTGGATATGCGCTTTACGGCACTCCTGCTGAAAGCCTTTGCTATAGATTTGCCAAAAGATTTGGCGAGATCAAAAACGTTACTGACAAGGGTTATTACACAAACTCTTTCCACGTTGATGTTAGAGAGCATATATCTGTATTTGACAAGTTCAAGTTTGAGGCTCAATTCCAAGCACTATCAAAGGGCGGATGCATCAGTTACGCTGAAATACCTAACATGGGCCATAACTTAGAAGCACTTGAAACTATAGTTGATTACATTTATGACAATATTCAATATGCAGAATTCAATACAAAGTCCGACTATTGCCACGTTTGCGGCTATGATGGCGAGATTATAATCAATGATCATAACGAATGGGAATGCCCACAATGTCATAACAAAGATCAAGCTAAGATGAATGTTACAAGAAGGACATGCGGCTACCTTGGCGAAAACTTCTGGAACGAAGGAAAAACTAAGGAGATAAAACAAAGGGTACTTCACATATAATGAATTACGCGCAAATTAGGAAATACGACATAGCGAACGGCCCAGGCGTTAGAACGACTATATTCTTAACGGGCTGCACCTTGAATTGCAAAAACTGCTTCAATAAAGATTACCAAAACTTTAACTTCGGAACTGTCTTTGATGAAAAAGCTTTCGCTGAGCTTATGGACTCATTAAACGATGACAATATCCGCGGTCTATCGGTTTTAGGAGGCGAGCCCTTTGATAATCTTGATGGACTTAAGGATTTAATCGCAAATGTAAGATCAAAGACTGAAAAAGACATTTGGGTCTACTCCGGCTACACATTTGAAGAGCTAGTTCAAAAAGACGGGGCGATGGACGTCTTGAAGAATATAGATGTTTTGGTGGAAATTTTACTCATGGATAAATATATGAAGGAAGATTGATTATTCAGTCTTCTTTTTTTATGCTTAATTTTACAAGGTGGCAAATCCATTAACATAGAATGGATAGATAGAAATTTATTTTTGCAAAAAATTCTTGACAAAGAGGGGAATTTATTGTATACTTACAAGGTAACCTTGCTCTTTATTTATTAAAGAGCCATAAGTCCAAAAGGAGGTGGAAAGATGAAAAAATATGAAGCAATGTATGTTTTTTATCCTGAAACAAGTGAGGAAGCTAGAAATAAATTCCTTGATAGGATAAAATCAATAATCGAAGCTGAAGAAGGTAAAGTAACTAACACTGATGATTGGGGCCTAAGAAAATTAGCATACCAAATCAAATTCAAAACAGAAGGCTACTACTTCTTAATGAACTTTGAAGCAGAAGAAGACACTATTCTAGAACTTACTAGAGTAGCAAGAATCACTGACGTATTACTACGTCACATGATAGTAACAGACGAAGATAAATAAGAGGTGAAGAGATGAACGTATGTAGTTTAATCGGAAGATTAACAAGAGATCCTGAGCTTAGATACACACCTAACACAAATCAAGCAGTTATCACATTTACTATAGCTGTTGATAAGGGTCTATCTAGAGAAAAAAGAGAAGAAATGGAAGCAAAGAACATGCCAACAGCAGACTTTATTTCCATCGTAGCTTGGGGAAGAACTGCAGAGAATATCAGTAATTATGTTTCAAAGGGCAACATGGTTGGAGTAACAGGTCGTATTCAATCTAGAACATACGAAGCTAAAGACGGTACAAAAAGGTACGTAACAGAAGTCATAGCTTCATCCGTAGAGTTCCTAGAAAGAAAGAACATCACATCACAAGCTCCAAATCAATCACATGAAGATTACTTCAATTCAGACGAAGATTTTTCAAACATTGACGACGGCTTTGCTCCTGGAAGCAATAGGGATATTCCATTTTAATTAAAGGAGGGAATATAATGCAAAGAAGATTCAGACCTAGAAAAAAAGTATGTGCTTTCTGCCAAGAAAAGAATGAACACATCGACTATAAAGATGTAGCAAAACTAAGAAAATACATCACAGAAAAGGGTAAAATCTTACCAAGAAGAATAACAGGCACTTGCGCTAAACACCAAAGAGAAATCACAAGAGCTATTAAGAGAGCAAGACAAGTGGCGCTTTTACCATACACTCAAGACTAGTGTGCTTTCGTGCTAAAATTGTGATCTTTGCTAGTTTCGAATTTTTTGTCGCTGCGGAGTGCAGTTCGCACACCTCACTCCAAAAAATTCTGTACAACGCAAATCTCATCAATTTTATCTACGAAATCACTGTATAGCGAAATAAATAAATTATTAAAAGCTTTCACTTTGGTGAGAGCTTTTTTGATGCTTGCCACAAAGCTCCACGAGTGTAGCGTAAAGGTTCTCGTCTGTTTACTGACGAGGTTCTTCAATCATCTTGTTTTATTCAAAAAATCAGGCGAAATTTTGAAATATATAAGATTTTCATTAAGCTCCATGCAAATGGAGCTTTTTTGATGGGAAACGCAAATCTCATCATAGCGCAAAGGTTCCCAGGCTGTTTACAGTCGGGGTTCTTCTTTTATCTACGAAATCACTGTATAGCAAAATAAATAAATTATTAAAGGCTTTCACTTTAGTGAGAGCTTTTTTGATGATTTCTTACAAATTTGTTAAAAATCACGAAAATCTATTTACTTATACTGGGGGGGTATATAATATATATAGGTAAAGTAATAAAAAGTGATAAAAGGAAGTTTATTATGAAAAAGTTTTTATCATTTGCTTATTGCTGAAAAGCTTGGCTACGAAGTTGGCTGGAATAATAAAGAAAGAAAAGTTACTCTTGTAAAGGATGATAAAAATTTAAGAGTTGCCATTGGCGGAGCGTCTTTAGATGCAAAATCAGAAAGTGAAATACTAAAAAATATTATTAATGACAAGTTTTCAATATCCATAGTAGTGACACACAGATTTCAAAATATTAAAAAATATGACGAAATAATAGTCATGAAAGACGGAGAAATAGAATCAAAAGGTAACCATGCATATTTAATGAAGAATTCAGCAGTATATAGAGATTTATACATTGCACAAAAAGAAATGATGGAATGAGGTGAAAATGTGCTAGAAATACAAGCTGTAAATAGAAGTTTTGGAAAGAAAAGAGTGCTTAAGTCGGTGGATTTAGAAATAAGCAATGGAATCTATGGGCTACTTGGTGAGAATGGAGCAGGTAAATCAACCTTGATGAAGATACTAGCTACTTTAGACAAACCTAGTTCAGGAAAGGTGTTATTTTGTGAGAGAGATATTTGGAATAATCAAGACTATCTTTCTCAAATTGGCTATATGCCACAAGATATAGAAATATATGATGGATTCACAGCCTATGACTATCTAGAATACATAGCTCTTTTAAAAGGAATGAAGAAGAAGGGGTTAAAAGAAAGAATTTATGAAATTCTAGAGTTTGTTAATTTGAAGGATGTGGATAAAAAGAAAATTAAGACATTTTCTGGGGGAATGAAAAGAAGAATAGGAATTGGCCAGGCTATTATTAATAATCCAAAGATTCTTATTCTAGATGAACCTACAGCAGGACTTGATCCATATGAGCGTATTCGATTTTCCAATATAATTACTAATATGAGCGAAGATAAAATTATATTATTTTCCACTCACATAGTATCAGATATTGAAGCAATAACAGATCAAGTAGTAATTTTAAGTGAAGGGATGGTAAAGAACAAAGGGAAAATTCAAGATATGGTTCTAGAGCTTCAAGGTAAAGTGAAGCAGGTAGAAGTTACTAATAAAGAACTCCAAGACTTTACAGAAGAAACATTTGTCGTTCGAATAAAAAACCAAGGAGATAAATACATGGTTCGCTTTATTGAAAAAGAAGGAAGTCCAAAATCTGGAAATATTTTAAAAGCAAATTTAGAGGATTATTTTGTCTATATTGGAGGTCTAAAAAATGAAAAAAATTAAATATATATTGCTATTACTAATGCTTGTCAGTCTATTTACAGCCTGTAGCAGAGAAGAAAAAGCTACTGAACAAAATGTCAATCGTCAAGAAGAGCAAAAAACCGATATTTCAAAAGAAGAAAGTCAAGGCATAGAAGAAACACAGTCACTTGAAGAGGAAATTCTTAAGAAGAAATTAAAAGAAGTACGAAATAAAAGAGAGGAAAGTATAACAGTTGAGGAAAATGATGTTACTACAGGTTATATGCCAAAAGAAGTTGATGATCTGCAAAATGGACCTATAATAGAGCAATCTTCTGAGCAGTATAAGCAAATGTATAATACTGCTGCAACTTATATAAGAGATAATTTAAACATAAATCCTAAGACAAAGCTGAGTGTATATGATGCCATTGATCCTACTGTTTTAGAAATTTATACTGCTGAAGATCGCGGCTACTTGCAAGATTATACAGTAGAAAACATCTATGTATTAGAATATCAAAAAGAAGATGGAACTTGGAGTTATATCTTTATGGGGAGAGAAAACAAACAAAGTCCATGGAAAGTAGTTCATAGTGGAGACCATTTTAAGGAGTAAATATGAAATCACTATATTATGAAATCAAACACTGCTTTAACAAGGTTTCCATATTTGCTTTATTACTATTTCTTTTAGTTGTATTTCTTCACTCTATTATTTATCTAAGTATACAGTGGCGTACTATATTACCAGACGGTACATTGGTAGAAGGTTTGTCATCTCACAGAGCTTTTTCAGAAGCATCCAAGGAGTTAAAAGGAGTTTTGGATGATGAATATCTTCAAAAACTAAAAAAAACCTATGCATCTAGCTACGAAAAGAAATATCTAGATATTGATAAGGGGTTTTTAGGTACTGGAGGCTTGATGAAATATATCAACACCAATTATCTATTAAATAAACCGAAAAGTAGATTCAATGCAACCAATGGTAACGAGTATATGGAAATAGACTTCCCATATTTAGAAAACGTTGACACCTTTTATGCCGCATATAAAGAGACATTAGTAGAAGTAGAAGTACAAGCACAAGCACATGAAGCTAGTGGATTTAGACCTTATACAGACGAGGAAATTAAACAAATTAAAGATATTGTTAACAATATTCAATTACCATTGAGGTTAGACAATACAATGTGGATGAGTAGTACAAGAAATTACTTATATTTAGAATATTTTATATTCACCTTGGTTTTGTGTATTTCGTTTTCTTCTATTTTTTCTAGAGATGGCATAAATCCTGTTTCTGATATTGCCTTGGCCAGTAAGCAGGGGAAAAATAAATATATTAGCAGAAGATTCATCGCTGGATTAGTCGCTGCAGCTATAATGTATTTAATTTACTTCATTTTCTTAAGCTTGATTCATGGTAGTGTGTATGGCTTTAGTGGATGGAATGCTTCAATTCAGTCTAAGTCAAACTTCTATGTTTTTAACATGACAGCAGGCAAAGTGTTTTTGCTAGAGTGTTTAGGAGGATTGATAGGGACACTAGCTGTAACATCGATTGTGTTACTTGTTTCAATTATTATAAAAAGGACAAAAGCTAGCTTACTTGTTTCTGCTGGATTGGTCTATTTTTTAAATAACCAATTGAAGGGTTACAGTATCCTACGTTTTACAAATCCTTTATTCTTTAAGACTGATAGTATGGGGACGTTAATTTCTTTGTTTGGAAGAATTGTACCCTATCTTGTCCTAATAATATTGCTTGGAATACTATATATTTCTATTTGTTTTATTTTAGTAAGACTTTTAGGAAAGAGATATAGGTGGTTAAAATGAAAAATTTGATTTACGCAGAGAACAAAAGAATATGGAAACACCCCTTGACTATACTCACCTTAGTGTTAGCTTTTTTAGCCGCTGTATTTAATGTCAATAATTCTACAAAACAGTATTTATCTGAACATACTTTTAATGAGGAAATGAATTTATATTACTTAGATGCTAAAAAGATTGATATAGAAAAAGCTCTTGGTGGGAAATTGGATCAAATTTAATCGGAATTCTATTATTACGATATCTTAAGTTTTGCCGAACAATTAGATCTTAAAGGAGATGAACAAGAAAATTTATCAACGCTATTAAGAGAAAAAATAAAACAACAATTAGATACAAATGAAATTAAATATAGCGAGGATATAAAAAACAAGGTTACAGATAGATTAGATGAAGTCAAAATAGATTTATCATATGGAGAAGGTTGGAAAAATCTTAATAAAAATCTCTCTAAATTTCTATATATAAATCTTTTTCTTTCTATTATTTTTACAGCCAACATAATGTCTACTAAAAATATGGAAGGGGATGTCTACCAATCTACTTTTTATGGTAAAAATTATCTCTTTAAAGCCAAGGCCATTTTAGCTGCGTTTTGGAGTTTAATCTTCTGTTTTTTATCTATATTGGCTCTTCTTATTTTTTATATAGGATTATATGGAGTAGAGGGAGCGTACAATGCTATTCAAAATAGTCCTATAATGACTCTTTCGCTTTATAAGGAAACATACTTATCAATGTTTATAAAAAATGGGTTGTTGGGTCTAGTTACTATAGAAACCATGGTATTTTTGACTATTATTATATCAAAAAAAACAAAGAACTTTATGCAAATTTTCACAAGTATTATTTTATACTATTCTCTGCTTATCCTATTAGACAAAATGGGGAGTGTAATTTTCAACTACAAACTTCTTAACTTTTTGTCTTATAAGGCTATGGGATTTTTTTATCACTATACTCACTATGATCTTTATTTATTTGGTGACATTGTTTTAAAATCAATAGATTTTAGAAAAAGTTCTAGAAGAGTGCAAGTTATCAGAAGAAGAATTATAAGAGTTTGAACAATACATTATAGAAGAAGATTTATTAAAAGCTTTCACTTCGGTGAGAGCTTTTTTGATGATTTCTTACAAATTTGTTAAAAATTACAAAAATCTATTTACTTATACTGGGGGGGGTATAAATATATATAAGTAAAGTAATAAAAAGTGATAAAAGGAGGTTTATTATGAAAAAGTTTTTATCATTTGTTTTAGTATTTGTGCTAGTTTTGTCTATGTCTATGAACATTTCTATGGCAAAGTTTGACGAGACTGGTGCGAAGGAAATTAGTTTTGGAACTGACAGGGGACCTGAAGACGCCACTATAAACATAGCTGACAAAACTTATCCTGTTAAGAATGGCACTGTTTTATTTATAAACGGTGAAGTAATTCCTGAAGCTGAAGTCATTATGGACGGTGGCAAGGCGATGCTACCACTAAGGCTTATTGCTGAAAAGCTTGGCTACGAACTTGGCTGGAACGGTGCTGAGAAAAAGGTAACTCTTAAAAAAGCTGATAATATGATTGACTTAAGTCCAAATAAGGATGACATGGCTAAGCTTATCAAGAATACTACTTATGTAACCCCAGATTTTGTAGAAAAGAATCTTGCTGAAAGCGCTCTAGTGACTGAAAGTTTAGGCAAGGACTTCGAAAAATTTTATGAAACACAGATGCCAATAACTCAAGATAAGACTATTGAAAGAAGCTTAAGAAATATTATTATCGATGAAAAGCATGAGTACAAGGACAATATTAGCTCGGATGACGCCATGAAGCTAGTTAAGGAAAAATGTCTTGAAGGTCTAAAGAATTTTGAAAAAGTTATGAAGGAAAAAGCTAAGGACGAGCCAGGTAGATTTGATGATGACATAAAATTAATCGAAAAAGATATCAATAGAATGATCTACATTGGCGAAGTATCTAAGTTTTATAGATACACAATAGGGCCTTATGATGTTTTATATGATAGAACAGATGGCAAAATCTACTTCCAAATATATCAAGCAGAGACTAGAATTAAGGAAGTGGATGTGAATGATCCGAATCTTTATTTAAACATATTTATCATCGGCTAAATTTATGTGCTTTTTTGCCTAAATCGCGGCTTAGGCTCGTTCGAAATTTTCTTCGCTCCACGTACGTTAGAGTACGAGGTCACTTGAAAATTTCTGCACTTCGTCTAATCCATCGATTTATTCTAAAAAATCACTATAAATTATTGAATAAAGATCTGTACAATACATTTCTCTAAAATTTTATCTACAAAATCTCAGTATGACTAAATAAATATATGAATATAAAATTTATTAAAAGCTTTCACTTTGGTGGGAGCTTTTTGCTTTTTACACAATTTGCAAAAATGATTGTTTAGTATTATAATATCATTAAGCTTATTAGTGGAGGTGTCAAAATGACGGAGCTTAATAAAACAAAGTCAAAAAGCAAAATAAGTAAGATATATAATTACACTGTTTTAGGCATATATGCTGCAGTTTTGCTAGCGTATGTAATTTTTAGACTTATGGGTAATGATGTAAAAGCAGCTAATATCTTTCTTAATGGTGTATTTCTGAGTTTATTATTTGCGTTAGTGGGACTAATATTTATACCAAAGAATACTTTTACATGGATAAATATTATCTTGCCTGTATTAATAAATCTACCATACTTCTTAGGTCTTGTAGCTGTTACGCATGCTTTGGATATTATGGGGATTTCATCTTATTACTTTGAGCAAGTGATTAAGTCGCCAATAAATTTAATAAAAGCGTTTTTCTAAATTTTGCGCATAAAAATGCAGCTACATCATCATGTAGCTGCATTAATTTTTATCTATTATCTAATTATTATGCTCGTCTATATTGTAGATGGCTTCGGCTCTCTTCTTAAGTGTTGAGATCTTGCCGTTGTGGAACGGTTGACCGCCTCCACCTATGCATCCGCCTGGGCAAGCCATAACTTCGATTGCGTCGTATTCTTTTTCGCCTGACTTAACCATGTTTAGTAGTTTTCTTGTATTACCAAGGCCATTGGCAACGGCAATTCTAACTTTTCTTCCGTCTATGTCTATGCTTGCTTCCTTGATGCCGTTTAGGCCTCTAAGTGCAGTGAACTCAATCTCTTCAAGCTCTTTACCTGTGATTGTTTCGTAAGCTGTTCTGCATGTTGCTTCGATAACGCCGCCTGTAGCGCCAAAGATAGCGCCTGCTCCTGTTGATTCGCCCTCGCTGTGGCCCTTGTTTTTAAGCTCGTCTCTTGCTGATTCATACTTTTTCGCAAGGCAAGGCATGATTGATACGACTACCATATCCTTAGGATCTACACCCAGCTTTTCGGCAAGATAAGTCTTTGCAACGGCTCCGAACATTTCGTGAGGGCTCTTGCATGAGGACGGTATATCTATCATATCTGAGAACTGTTGCTCCATAAAGTTTACCCAACCAGGGCAGCAGCTTGTAAGTATCGGCATCTTGCCGCCTTTTGTAAGCCTTTCAACAAATTCGTGTGCTTCTTCGACTATAGTTAGGTCGGCTGCGAAGTTTGTGTCGAAAACTTTGTCAAAGCCAAGTTTTCTAAGTGCGCTAACCATCTTACCTGTAACTATAGTTCCTGGCTCCATGCCAAATAGTTCGCCTAGAGCAACTCTAACTGCTGGAGCTGTTTGAACAACAACGTATTTCTTTGGATCTGAAAGTGCTTTCCACACTTTTCTAATATAGTTCATGCCGTGAAGTGCGCCTGTAGGGCAGACTGTAACGCATTGTCCACAGAAAGTACATGTTGTTTCGAACATGCTTCTGTTAAACGTTGAGCCTACGTGGCAGTCAAAACCACGGCCAACCTCAGCAAGTGCGCCAACTGTTTGCACTTCGTTACACATTGTCTCGCATCTTCTGCAAAGTATACACTTTTCTGGCTCTCTAACCATTGAAAGGCTTCTCGAGTCTATAGGTATATGTCTTCTTTCCCCTTGGTATGGAACATCTCTGATGCCTAGGTCTTGTGCTAGCTTTTGCAATTGACAGTTTAAATTCTTAGCACAAGTCAAGCAGCTATTTGGATGGTCAGATAAAAGCAGTTCAACTATAGTTCTTCTCGCGTTTATGGCAAGAGGCGACTCAGTCTTTATGTCCATGCCTTCTTTGACAGGTGTCGCGCAGGCTGGAAGTAGCTTGCCGCTTTTAACATCTTCAACCATACAAACCCTGCATGAAGCAAGTTTATTTACAAATTTTATATCATGTAAGTCCATGTGGCAAAGTGTAGGTATCTTTACGCCAATGGTTTTAGCAGCGTCAAGTATTGAAGTTCTCTCTGCAACAGAGACATCAACGCCGTTAATTTTTAAATTTATCATCTTAGCCATAAGTACCTCCTAAACCAATACTACTGCCTTAACCGGGCAGACGTTCATGCAATTGCCGCACTTGATACACTTAGCAGTGTCAATCACGTGTTTTTCCTTGACCTTACCTTCGATGCAGTTAACAGGGCAGTTTCTAGCACATTTTGTGCAGCCTATACACTTATCTGTGATGTGGTAGTTAAGTAGGTTTTTGCACTTCTTAGCTGGACAAGTCTTGTTTTCACCAACGTGCGCCATGTACTCGTCTCTAAAATATGTCAATGTTGATAGTATCGGGTTTGGAGACGATTGACCAAGACCGCAAAGTGATGCTTTGCTCACGATGATGGATAGATCTTCTAGTTTATCTATGTCTTCTTCACTACCATTTCCTGAAGTGATTTTTTCAAGTAGCTCTAAAAGCCTTTTGTTACCAATTCTACAAGGCGTACACTTACCGCATGATTCGTCAACGGAGAATTCTAGGAAGAATCTTGAAACGTCTACCATGCAGTCGTCTTCGTCCATGACAACCATACCGCCGGAGCCCATGATTGAGCCGATGGCCTTAAGGGACGCAAAGTCAACCTTTGTATCGAATAGTCTTTCAGGTATACAGCCGCCTGATGGTCCGCCTGTTTGAACAGCTTTGGCTTTTTTGTCATCTTGAATTCCGCCGCCTATTGCAAAAACTATGTCCCTGATTGTCGTACCCATAGGTACTTCAACTAGGCCAGAGTTTTTAACCTTACCAACAAGTGAGAAAACCTTAGTTCCTGGCGAGTCTTCAGTACCGATGGATGTGAACCAGTCTGCGCCATGCTCAATGATTTGAGCGATATTAGCGAATGTTTCAACGTTATTGATAACAGTTGGCTTGCCCCATAGGCCACGTTCAGTAGTTCTGTACTCTTTATTTCTTGGCATACCACGCTTTCCTTCGATAGACTCCATCAGAGCAGTACCTTCGCCGCAGACAAAAGCGCCTGCGCCTAGACGAAGCTCGATTTGGAAGGAAAAGTCAGTTCCTAAAATATTGTCACCTAATAAATTGTTTTCATTTGCCTTTTTAATGGCGATCTTTAGGCTCTCAACAGCCTTTGGATACTCAGCTCTAACGTAGATGAAGCCCTTTTGCGCGCCAATAGCGTAGGCACAAATCGCCATGCCTTCTAAAACGCTGTGTGGATCTTTTTCAAGAACGGATCTGTCCATGTAAGCGCCTGGGTCGCCTTCGTCTGCGTTACAAATTACATATTTAATGCCTTCTGGCTGATTAAAAGCAGCTTCCCACTTTCTTCCAGTAGGGAAACCCGCGCCACCACGGCCCCTAAGGCCAGAAGCTTTTACTTCTTTAATTACATCTTCTCTTTTCATATTAAGCGCCTTCTCTAAAGAGAAGTATCCGCCTAAAGCTATGTATTCATCTAAGGACGATGAGTCGATTATGTCACAGTTCTTTAGAACGATACGTTTTTGCTTTTCGAAAAACTCACCCTTTTTAGTAATTTTGTCACCGTCAATATTAAAAGAGCCGTCCTTTTTAAGTCTGTCAAGAAGAAGATCTTTAGTTTTCTTTTGAATTTCTAATAGATTTTCCTTATTCATATGCTACTCCTTATATTTATTAATAATTTCAGTGACTTGACTTTCTTTGACATGGTCGTAGACGTCCTCACCAACAGTTACTACAGGTGCCAAAGCGCATTCACCAACACATCTAGTCTCAACTATAGAGAAAAGTCTGTCCGCAGTTGCTTCGCCCTTAGCCACATTTAATTCCTTTAAGAAATCATCCAAAAGCTTGTCAGCTCCCTTAACGTAGCAGGCAGTACCTAGGCAGATGCATATAGAGTGCTTTCCTCTAGGTTTAAAAGTGAATTGACTGTAGAACGATGCAACGCCATAGATTTCGCTGCTTGGCTTATTTAATTTAAGAGCCATAAAGTCTACAATCTCTTCAGGTATGTATCCAAAGAGTCTTTGTGCTTCTTGAAGAACAGGCATGACAGCCCCTTTGTCATTCTTCTTTTCTTCTACAAATTGTAAGAACTCGTCAAATTTCGCACGATCTTTGTTAAAACAAAAAGCCATAATTTACCTCCTTTGTATTTTTATCCTCACAAATCTATTTTATTATATAAAGGCCCCTTTGTCAATTAGTAAATATTTATATCAGAGAGCGTTTATACTATAAAAATCAATACATATTTCCTTCTTTAGTAAATAGCAAAATCGATTTACGCGTGAATCGATATTTGTCTTTGACAAATGACGCGCATATATAATGGGAAGATTTGTTTATATTAGCTGTGCCATAAACATGGCAAAAAATATATTGCTATATATATTATATATATAAAGGAAGAGAAAAAAATTAAAAAAAGTAAAAATATTTAAAAAAAAGCCTTGACATAGAGAAGCTAATTATGTATAATAGATGAGTGCTTAAATCAAATGGCTATGACTAAGAAAGGTTGCGCATCATGTTTTTTGTTGCGTGATGTGGTAATTTCCCTAGTTTCATGCAAGTCTACTCAAAAAAGAAGTAGGCGATTGATTGGCATATTTTATTTACGCTTAGAGAAAACGCACGGCTGCGTGTGTAAGAGTTGACTCTCTAAGAAGTAAAAAATATTACATGGAGGTAATTAAATGTCAAGCAAAAAACAAAAAATCAGAATCAGACTTAAAGCTTACGATCACACACTTTTAGATCAATCAGCTCAAAGAATTGTTGAAGCTGCTAAAAAGACAGGCTGTAAGGTATCAGGACCAGTTCCACTACCAACAGAAAAGCAAATCGTAACTATTTTAAGATCAGTTCACGTTAACAAAGATTCAAGAGAACAATTCGAACAAAGAACTCACAAGAGATTAATCGATATCCTTGAACCAAACGACAAAACTGTAGACGCACTTATGAAGATGAATGTGCCTGCAGGTGTAGATATAGAAATAAAACTATAATCTATAAGATTTTATTTAAAATCCGCTGTAAATTATGGAGGTGCAGTTAATGAACGGAATTTTAGCAAAGAAAATTGGAATGACACAAGTTTTCGAAGAATCAGGAGACTTAGTTCCAGTTACTGTTCTTCAAGCCGGACCTATGGTAGTTGTTCAAAAGAAAACTGTTGAAACAGACGGTTACAACGCTATAGTAGTTGGTTTTGGAGAAATCAATGAAAAGAATGTAAACAAACCTCGTAAGGGTCAATTTAAAAAAGCTAACGCTAGCTACAAAAGATACCTTAGAGAGTTTAAAGTAGACGATGTAGAAAAATACAACTTAGGTGATGAAATCACTGTTGAAATCATGGATGGCATCGAATTTGTAGATGTTATCGGAACATCAAAAGGTAAAGGTACTCAAGGTGTTATAAAGAGACACGGCTTCGGTAGAGGTAGAGAATCACACGGTTCGAAATTCCATAGAATGCCAGGTGGTATGGGTGCTGCAACATGGCCAGGAAAAGTATTTAAGGGCCATAGAATGATGGGCCGCATGGGTAATGAAAGAACAACTGTTCAAAACCTAAAAGTAGTAAGAGTAGATAAAGAAAACGGAATTATCCTAATCAAAGGTGCTGTACCAGGACCAAAGAAAGGTTTAATTACTGTTAGAAAAGCAATAAAGAAATAGCGCTAAAGGAGGATTAAAATGCCAAGTTATAAAGTTTTAAACATGGAAGGTAAAGAACTTGAGACAATTGAATTAAATGATGACATCTTTAATCAAGAAGACAACCCTCATCTTATTTACCAAGTAGTAGTTAATCATTTAGCGAACAAACGTCAAGGAACTCAAAGCACTTTAACAAGAGCTGAAGTTAGAGGCGGTGGAAGAAAACCTTGGAAACAAAAAGGTACAGGTAGAGCAAGACAAGGAAGTACAAGAAGCCCTCAATGGAAAGGCGGCGGAGTTGTATTTGCACCAAAGCCAAGAAGCTATGGCTACAAACTTCCTAAGAAGTTAAAGAGACAAGCTTTAAAGGTAGCTCTTTCAAACAAAGTTCGTGATAATGAGCTTATTATAGTAGATGATATAAAATTACAAGAAGTTAAGACAAAATACGCTTTTGAAGCACTACAAAATCTTAACGCAAAGAAAGCATATATAGTTACTAAAGATAACGATAAAGATACACAAAGAGCTTTTAGAAATATACCATTCACAATGATTAGTGAAGCAAGAAACATAAACGTATATGACATAGTAAGACATGACAGCATGATAATTACAAAAGCTTCTTTAGAAACTATTGAGGAGGTGTTCAAATAATGCTTAATCCACATGATATAATCATAAAACCCATAGTAACAGAAAGATCTATGAGAGATATGGAAGAAGGTAAGTACACTTTCAAAGTAGACAGAAGAGTAAACAAATCTGAAATCAAAAAGGCAGTTGAAAACGTTTTTGGTGTAAAGGTTGAAAAAGTAAACACAATGAACATGCAAGGTAAGTTAAAAAGACAAGGCGCTCACGAAGGAAGAAGACCTAACTGGAAAAAGGCCATTGTTACACTTAAGGAAGATTCAAAGAGAATTGAATTCTTTGAAGGCATGGCAAATTAGTGATAGGAGGGAAATTTAATGGCTATAAAAACATATAAACCAACTACTCCGTCCAGAAGAATGATGGCATCACCTGCTTTTGAGCTTATCACAAGAGATAAACCAGAAAAGTCACTTGTAGAAAGCATTAAGAAAAACTCAGGTAGAAACAACACTGGTAGAATCACATCTCGTCACAGAGGCGGGGGAGCTAAGAAGATATACAGAATTATCGACTTTAAGAGAAATAAAATAGGCGTTGTTGGAACAGTAGCTCACATCGAGTACGATCCAAACAGAACAGCAAACATCGCACTAATTCAATACGAAGACGGCGAAAAGAGATACATCCTTCATCCAGTAGGATTAAAGGTTGGAGATAAAATCGAAGCTGGCGAACATGTCGACATCAAAGTAGGTAACGCACTTAAATTAAGAGACATCCCAGTAGGTACTTTAATCCACAACATTGAAATGAAGCCAGAAAAAGGCGGACAACTAGCAAGAAGTGCTGGATCATACGCTCAACTTATGGGTAAAGAAGGTAACTACGCACAATTAAGATTACCATCAGGCGAAATGAGAGTAGTTTTACTTGATTGTATGGCAACTATAGGCCAAGTAGGTAACCTTGACCACGAACTAGTTAACATGGGTAAAGCTGGTAAGAAGAGATTAACAGGAAGACGCCCTCACGTAAGAGGTTCAGCGATGAACCCAGTAGACCATCCACATGGTGGTGGTGAAGGTAGAGCACCAATAGGTAGACCGTCACCAATGACACCTTGGGGTAAACCTGCTCTAGGACTTAAGACTAGAAAGAAAAAGAAACATTCTGATAAGTATATAATCAGAAGAAGAAACGACAAGTAGGAGGGTTTAAATGGCAAGATCGATTAAAAAAGGACCTTTCGTAGACGAACACTTAATGAAAAAAGTTGAAGCTATGAACGAAGCCAACGATAAAAAAGTTATTAAAACATGGTCAAGACGTTCAACAATCTTCCCTGAATTCATAGGACACACAATCGCAGTATATGACGGTAGAAAACACGTTCCTGTATATATAACAGAAGATATGGTAGGACACAAACTTGGAGAGTTCGTTTTAACAAGAACTTTCAGAGGCCACGTTGATAAAGGCGACAAGAAAGCAACTGTAAAATAATAGAAGGAGGATATAAATGGAAGCAAAAGCAATAGCTAAATATATTAGAATATCTCCTAGAAAAGTACATTTTATATGTAACGAAATTAGGGGAAAAGATATAGATGAAGCTCTTTCTATTTTAAAGTTTACACCAAAGAAAGGTGCAAGAGAACTATTAGCAGTACTTGAATCTGCAATAGCAAACGCTACAAACAATTTTGATTTAGATAGAGACAAACTATATGTTAAGGATGCACAAGCAACTGATGGACCAAGAATGAAAAGATATAGACCAAAGGCTCACGGTTCAGCTTATCCAATACTAAAGAGAACTGCACACTTATCAGTTGTAGTATCAGACGAGAAATAAGGAGGTAAGAAATGGGCCAAAAAGTAAATCCACATGGACTAAGAGTCGGAATTATTAAAGATTGGAGCTCAAATTGGTATGCCGACAAGAAAAGTTTCTCTGACAATTTAGTTGAAGACTACAAGATAAGAGAATTTTTGAAAAAAGAGCTTTACCAAGCAGGAGTTTCAAAATTAAAGATTGAAAGAACAAGAAAGAAAATAAAAGTTACTATATACACAGCAAAGCCAGGCATCGTAATCGGTAGAGGCGGAGAAGGTATAGAAGCACTTAAGAAGAAAATCGAAAAACTTACTACTAAGACAGTTTTAGTAAATGTTGAAGAAGTAAGAAAACCAGATCTAGATGCTCAACTAGTTGCAGAAAACATTGCTTTCCAACTAGAAAGAAGAATTACATTTAGAAGAGCAATGAAAGGCGCTATCCAAAGAACAATGAAAGAAGGAGCTAAGGGTATTAAAACTCAAGTTTCCGGAAGACTTGGTGGAGCCGACATGGCTAGAAGCGAAGGTTATTCAGAAGGAACTATCCCTCTACAAACACTTAGAGCAGACATCGACTACGGTTTTGCAGAAGCAAACACAACATACGGCAAGATCGGTGTAAAGGTTTGGTTATACAAAGGCGAAGTACTTCCAGAAGTAACTGACGAAAGAAAGAAAAACTTTAAAAAGAGAAGTCAAGACGACAGAAAGAGAGACTTCAAGAAGAGAAGAAGAAATAACAATCAAAATACAGGCTTCAAAGACAGAAGAAACAATAACAACAGAAGAAGCAATAAGCCAGAAGCACAAGACGCTAATAAAGAAGATTAGTAAGGAGGAAAACATACTATGTTAATGCCTAAAAGAGTAAAGCATCGTAGAGTTCATAGAGGCAGAATGAAGGGTAAAGCATACTCAGGTAACACAGTTACTTACGGCGAATACGGCCTTCAAGCACTAGAACCAACATGGATGACAGCAAACCAAATAGAAGCTGCTCGTCGTGCGATGACAAGATATATAAAAAGAGGTGGAAATGTTTGGATCAAAGTATTTCCAGACAAACCAGTAACAAAGAAACCTGCAGAAGTACGTATGGGTTCCGGTAAAGGTGCTCCTGAGTATTGGGTTGCAGTAGTAAAACCAGGAAGAGTATTATTCGAAATGGGTGGAGTTTCTGAAGACATAGCAAGAGAAGCAATCAGACTTGCAGCAATGAAACTTCCTATAAAAACTAAATTTGTAGTTCGTGAAGAAGGTGGTGAAGCTAATGAAGGTTAAAGAAATACGTGATTTAACAACTGAAGAATTAAATCAAAAAGAAAAAGAACTTAAAAAAGAACTTTTTAACCTAAGATTCCAATTAGCTACCGGACAATTAGAAAACCCAAAGACAATTTCTCAAGTTAGAAAAGACATTGCTAGAGTGAAAACAATTGTCAGAGAAAGAGAACTTTCTCAAGTAAAGGAGGCTTAAATCAATGGAAAGAAATCTTAGAAAAGTTAGAACAGGTACAGTAGTTTCTGATAAGATGGAAAAGACAATAACTGTTGCAGTTGAAACAAAAGTTAGTCATCCTATATATAAGAAGAGAGTAAACAGAACTACTAAATTTAAGGCTCACGACGAAAACAACGAAGCAAGAGTTGGCGATTTTGTAAAGATTATGGAAACAAGACCACTATCTAAGACAAAAAGATGGAGACTCGTTGAAATTATAGAAAAAGCAAAATAGTCCTTTTATAGGAAGGGAGGTTAATAAATTGATACAAGCTGAATCAAGAATGAGAGTAGCTGATAACTCCGGAGCCAGAGAGGTACTAGTAATTAAAGTCTTAGGTGGCAGTAAAAGAAAGTATGCCGGAGTGGGCGACATCGTGGTTTGCACTGTAAAGAATGCAACACCAGGAGGCGTTGTTAAAAAAGGAGAAGTTGTTAAAGCTGTTATAGTAAGAACAACTCAACCAATAAGAAGACAAGACGGATCATATATAAGATTTGATGATAACGCAGCAGTTATCGTAAAAGAAGATAAAAATCCTGTAGGTACTCGTATATTTGGACCTGTAACTAGAGAACTAAGAACTGGTGGTTTTATGAAGATCATATCACTAGCTCCAGAAGTTCTTTAATGAAGGGAGGTTAAATTATGCACGTTAAAGTAGGCGACAAGGTAATTGTTATTGCCGGTAAAGATAAAGGAAAAACAGGTAAAGTTCTAAAGACATTACCTAAGAAAGACCGTGTCGTAGTTGAAGGAATAAACATTCAAACTAGACACCAAAAAGCTCGTGGACCTCAAGAACCAGGTGGTATCATTAAAGCAGAAGGAGCAATACATGTTTCTAATGTTATGGTATATAACGAATCACTTAAAAAAGGTACAAGAGTAGGCTATAAGGTTTTGGAAGACGGCAAGAAAGTTAGATACATGAAAGCCGACGGAGAAACATTAGACAAATAAGGGAGGTAGAACGGATGGCTTCCAGACTGGAAACAAGGTACAAAGAAGAAATTGTGCCTCAAATGATGGAAAAATTAGGATATGATAATATAATGCAAGTTCCTAAGCTAGACAAAGTTGTTATAAACATCGGTTTAGGACATGCGAAAGAAAATCCAAAAGTTCTTGAAAATGCCTTAAGAGAGTTAGAATTAATAACTGGACAAAAACCAGTTGTTACTCACGCTAAAAAATCTATAGCTAACTTTAAGCTAAGAGAAGGCATGAAGATTGGATGTAAAGTAACACTTAGAAGAGACAAGATGTACTACTTCTTAGACAAGTTAATGAACATCGCTCTTCCAAGAGTAAGAGACTTTAGAGGTGTTAGTAGCACTTCATTCGACGGTAGAGGAAACTATGCATTAGGTATTAAAGAACAATTAATCTTCCCTGAAATCGTATACGATGAAGTAGATGAAATCAGAGGTATGGATATAATAATTGTTACTACAGCAAATACTGATAAAGAAGCGAAAGAGTTCTTAGAGCTTCTTGGAATGCCTTTTAGAAAGTAAAAGGAGGAAGTAGATGGCTAAAAAATCAATGGTTGCTAAGCAACAAGGTAAACAAAAATATAAGGTAAGAGAGTACAATAGATGCAAGATTTGCGGAAGACCTCACGGTTACCTTAGAAAATATGGAATTTGTCGTATATGCTTCAGAAAATTAGCATATAAGGGAGAAATTCCTGGCGTAAGAAAAGCAAGCTGGTAGAAGGAGGAGTGATGTAATATGATGACGGATCCAATCGCGGATATGCTTACAAGAATCAGAAATGCTAACTCACAAAAACACGATTCAGTAGATATTCCGAAGTCAAGAATTAAACAAGAAATCGCTCAAATACTTTTAGATGAAGGATATATAAAAGGCTTTGAAGTCGTTGAAGACAACAAGCAAGGCATAATAAGAGTTGAACTAAAATACCTTCCAAACAAAGAAAGAGTAATTTCCGGTATAAAGAGAATTTCTAAACCCGGACTTAGAATATATGTAAATTCAAACGAAGTGCCTAAAGTATTAGGTGGATTAGGTATAGCAATACTTTCTACATCCCACGGTCTTATGACAGACAAAAAAGCTAGACAAGATAAAGTGGGCGGAGAAGTAATCTGCTATGTATGGTAAAATTAGCTAGGAGGAGTAATAATGTCAAGAATAGGTCTTAAACCTATTACAGTACCTCAAGGCGTAGAAATTAAAGTTAATGACGGAGTAGTTACTGTAAAAGGACCAAAGGGCGAACTAAAAGAAAACATCTCAAAAGATCTTACAATCAAAGTTGAAGATGGCATCTTAAACGTAGAACGTCCTAATGATGAAAAGAAAATTAAAGCTCTACACGGCCTAACTAGATCACTAATCCATAATATGGTTATAGGTGTAACAGAAGGTTTCTCAAAAGAACTTACTATTATAGGTACAGGTTATAGAGCACAAAATAAAGGTTTAGACAAACAAAAAGTAGGACAATACGCTGCATACATCAGAACATTCAGAATGCCTGAGCCATACAAAGGAAAAGGTATCAGATACACTGATGAGTATGTAAGACGTAAAGTTGGTAAGACTGGTAAGTAGGAGGAGAATTAGATGATAAACAAAGAAGCAAAAAAAGTAAGTCGTCAAAAAAGACACTTAAGAATCAGATCTAAGATTTCCGGTACTCAAGAAAGACCAAGACTATGTGTATTTAGAAGTGATAAACATATATACGCACAACTTATAGATGACGTTAACGGTGTAACACTTGCACAAAGCTCAACACTTGATAAGTCTTTAAATTTAGAAAGAACATCAAACATTGAAGCAGCTAAAGCAGTTGGAACAAAGATTGCTGAACTTGCTAAGGAAAAAGGCATAGAAGAAGTAGTATTTGACAGAGCAGGTTACATCTACCATGGTAGGATTAAAGAACTAGCTGAAGCAGCTAGATCAGCAGGTCTAAAATTTTAACGAAGGAGGGGAATTGATGGAACACTTAATTATTGATGCAGCAACTCTTGATCTTGAAGAACAAGTTGTTTCTATAAACAGAGTTGCAAAAGTAGTAAAGGGTGGTAGAAACTTTAGATTCTCGGCCTTAGTTGTTGTTGGAGACAGACAAGGACACGTTGGTGTTGGTATGAGTAAAGCACTTGAAGTACCTGAAGCAATCAGAAAGGCAGTTCAAGACGCTAAGAAGCACCTAGTTGAAGTTCCTATAGTTGATACAACAATCCCACACGAAATAAAAGGCATTTATGGCGCAGGTAAAGTATTCTTAAAACCAGCTCCTAAGGGATCAGGTGTTAAGGCATCAGCAGCTATCCGTGCCGTATGCGAACTTGCAGGTATTGAAAATATCTCTGCTAAACGTCTTGGATCAAACAATCCTCGTAACATTGTAAACGCTACAATCAACGGACTTACAAATTTAAAGAAAGCCGAAGATGTTGCTAAAGCAAGAGGAAAATCTGTAGAAGAAATATTAGGATAGGAGGTTTAAGTATGAACACAATTAAAATTAAACTTAAAAGAAGTTTTATAGGTAAACCTTCTGATCATATAAAGGTAGTTAAAGCTATAGGTCTTAGAAAGATAGGACAAGTAGTAGAAAAGAACGATACCCCACAAATTAGAGGGATGATACACAAAGTAGACTACATGCTTGAAATCGTAGACTAATTAAGGAGGTGTAAAGATGAAGCTAAATAATTTACAAGCTCAAGAAGGCGGAAAGATCGGTAAAAAAGCTGCTCGTAGAGGTAGAGGTATTGGATCAGGCCTAGGCAAAACTTCTGGTCGTGGTCAAAAAGGACAAAAGTCTAGATCAGGCGGCGGAGTAAGACCAGGCTTTGAAGGCGGTCAAATGCCATTATTCAGAAGATTACCTAAGAGGGGCTTTACAAATATATTCAGAAAAGAGTATGCAATAGTTAACATCTCCAGCTTAAATGTCTTTGATGATGGTGAGACTGTAGATACACAAAAACTTATCGAAAGAGGCTTAGTTAAGAAAAGCTTAGCAACAGCCAATGGTGTTAAGGTTTTAGGTAACGGAGAATTAGAAAAGAAAATCAATCTTAACGTTGAAAGAATAAGTGAAAGTGCTAAAGAAAAGGTTGAGGCAAAGGGCGGAAAGGTAGAGGTGAAATAAAATGTTTAAGACTCTAAAGAACGCATGGGCAGTTAAAGAGATTAGATCAAAGATACTTTTCACACTTGCTATGCTATTCATTTATAGACTTGGAAACTTTATTCCACTTCCATTTGTAAACAGAGATGCTCTTCAAAGCTTCTTTACAGCAAACAACTCAAGCCTTTTAGGCTTTCTAGATATGATGGCCGGTGGAGCGCTATCCAGATTAAGTATATTTGCGTCAAACATCTATCCTTACATCAACGCATCCATCATCATACAACTTTTAACAGTAGCTATACCAAAGCTAGAAGAACTAGCTAAGGAAGGCGAAACAGGTAGAAGAAAAATTAACAGATATACAAGATACTTAACTATAGTATTAGCTGTAGTTCAAGGTATCGGTACAGTATTTGGACTATTAAGAGGAACAATCACTGGCGGAACTTGGGCAAAATTACTTATGGTACTTTGCTTAGTAGCTGGTACACAATTCTTAGTATTCCTTGGTGATCAAATCACTGAAAAAGGCGTTGGTAACGGTATTTCCCTTATCATCTTCCTAGGAATCATCGCAAGACTTCCTGAGACAGTAATCCAATACTTTAACTTAACTAAAGCTGGACAATATAACCTAATCAACGTTATAGTTATGGTTATAGCTATGATAGCTATAGTTGCTTTCGTTGTATTAATACAAGAAGGCGAGAGAAGAATTGGCGTTCAATATGCCAAAAGAGTAGTTGGTAGAAAGATGTATGGCGGACAATCAACACACATCCCTATCAAAGTAAACATGGCAGGCGTTATGCCAGTTATCTTCTCAACATCATTCCTTGGAGCTTTCCAAACAATCGGAATGATTACAGGAGGTTCATTTGGTAAGTTTATGGAAACATATTTAGGATATAATTCAGTAGCATTTGCTATATTAAACATCATATTAATTATATTCTTTACATTCTTCTATAACGAAATACAATTCAATCCAATTGAATACTCAAAGAATTTACAACAAAACGGTGGATTCATCCCTGGTATCAGACCAGGTAGACCAACTAGCGACTACTTAGCTAAGATCGTTAGAAGAATCGGTCTTGTTGGAGCTATCTCACTTGCATTACTAGCAACACTACCAATAATACTTGGATCATTATTAAAGATGCAAACACACTTTACAGGTACAGGTATTATCATCGTAGTAGGTGTTGTTATTGAAACAATCAAGCAAATCGAAGCTCAAATGATGATGAGACACTACAAAGGTTTCTTAAGCTAGGAGGTTAATGATGAGATTATTAATTTTAGGACCTCCAGGAGCTGGTAAAGGAACTCAAAGTGATAAGATAGTTGAACATTATAATGTAAAACATATTTCTACAGGAGATATGTTCAGAGAAAATATTAAAGGCGGTACAGAACTAGGTAAGAAGGCAACAGAGTACATGGACAAAGGACTTTTAGTTCCAGACTCACTTGTAAACGATATGGTCATGGATAGATTATCTAAAGATGACCTTAAGGAAAACGGCTTCTTACTAGACGGTTACCCAAGAAATATAAGCCAAGCTGAAGCACTTAAAGACATGCTTACTAAGCTTGATATGCCACTAGATGCAGTTATCAACATAGAAGTACCTTCTAAATTCTTAATCGATAGAATCACTGGAAGAAGAGTGTGCCCTAAGTGCCAAAGAAGCTATCACATAGCTAACAACCCACCAAAGGAAGAAGGCATATGTGATTATGATGGCGAAGCTCTTATTACTAGAAAGGACGACAACGAAGAAACTGTTAAGAACAGAATCGATGTTTACGACAAAGAAACAAAGCCTTTAGTAGACTTCTATACAGCTGAAGGCATTATATTGAATATCGATGGAACTCTTTCTATTGATGAGACTTTTGAATCGATAAAATCAAAATTGGGTAGATAGGTGTAACGATGGAATCTACAAAAGATATTGTAGTAGGACAACTGGTTAAATCTAAATCCGGAAGAGATATGATGAGACTGTTTTTAGTATACGAAGTAGTTGATGATGAGCACGTGCTTTTAGTCGACGGTAAAGTAAGAAAGCTTGAAAAGCCTAAGCTTAAGAAGATCAAGCACTTAATCGTATACCATACAATAGTTGAAGATTTTCAAAAGAAAGTAGAAGAAAATTCAAAATTAACAAACAGTCAAATAAGAAAGTATCTAGAACCTTTCTTAATAGAAGAACATTAGGAGGACAAAATGGCTAAAAAAGACATTATAGAGCTTGAAGGAGTAGTAGTCGATGCACTACCAAACGCTATATTCAAGGTAAAACTTCAAAATGAACATATAATTACATGTCATATCTCTGGAAAGTTAAGAATGAACTATATAAGGATTTTACCCGGAGATACAGTAAATGTCGAGCTTTCTCCATATGACTTGGAGAGAGGTCGTATAACTTGGCGTAAGAAGTAAGGAGAGATAAAATGAAGGTAAGACCATCAGTTAAAAAAATTTGTGATAAATGCAAAATTATCAAAAGACACGGAAAAGTTATGGTAATTTGCGAAAATCCAAAACATAAACAAGTACAAGGATAATAGGAGGTGTAGCTTAATGGCAAGAATTGCAGGTGTTGATATCCCTAGAGATAAAAGAGTTGAAATATCATTAACATATATCTATGGTATTGGTCTTTCAACTTCACAAAAAATATTAAGTGAATGTGGTATAGATCCAAACACAAGAGTTAAGGATCTTACAGAAGCAGAAGTAAATGAAATAAGAGACAAGATTGATCACATTAAGGTTGAAGGTGACCTAAGACGTGATGTTGCTCTAAACATAAAGAGACTTCGTGAAATAAACTCATACAGAGGAATTAGACATAAAAGAAATCTTCCAGTAAGAGGACAAAGAACAAAGACAAACGCTAGGACTAGAAAAGGCCCTAAGACAGCTAAAAAGTAAGGAGGTAGAAGTAAATGGCAGCAAATAAAGGTAGTAAAACTAAAACTAAAAGAAGAGTTAAAAAGAACATCGAAAAAGGCCAAGCTCACATTTCTTCATCATTCAACAACACAATGGTAACTATTTCCGATATGCAAGGAAATGTTTTATCATGGGCTAGTGCTGGACAATTAGGCTTTAGAGGTTCTAGAAAGTCAACTCCATTCGCAGCACAAGAAGCAGCTGAAACAGCAGCTAAAAAAGCGATGGAACACGGTCTAAAAACTGTAGAAGTTTATGTAAAAGGACCAGGAGCTGGTAGAGAAGCAGCTATAAGAAGTCTGCAAGCAACAGGACTTGAAGTTAACATGATCAAAGATGTTACGCCTATACCTCATAACGGTTGCAGACCACCTAAGAGAAGAAGAGTATAATTTTGTATATACTTTTTAGTCTAAGGAGGGGTTAATTGTGATTGAAATAGAAAAGCCACATGTGCAAGTACAAAGTGCTACAAGTGACGGAACTTATGTAAAGATGATTATAGAACCTCTTGAAAGAGGCTACGGAGAAACACTTGGTAACTCATTAAGAAGAGTACTTCTTTCCCTATTACCAGGTGCAGCTGTAAACAAAATCAAGATAGAAAACGTTTTACACGAATTTTCTACCATAGATGGAGTATTAGAAGACGTAAGCGAAATAATATTAAATATTAAGAGCTTAGTTTTAAAATACACAGGAGATGAAGAGCAAAAACTACTTATCGATCAAAAAGGACCGAAAGAAGTAACAGCAAAAGACATAATCGCATCACCTGAAGTTGAAGTAATAAATCCAGATCATCACATAGCAACTATAAATGAAGATGGAAAATTAAGTATTGAAATGGACCTTGTAAGAGGCAGAGGCTATGAACTAACAGATATATACAGAACTGGCGATGAAACAGAAGCAGAGATAGGCGTTATACCTATAGACGCATCCTTCTCCCCAGTAAAGAAAGTTAATATATCGATAGACAATACAAGAGTTGGACAAATAACAGACTTTGATAAATTAACACTCGAAGTATGGACTAACGGAACTATAAAAGCAGTAGAAGCTGTAAGTTACGCAGCAAAGATCATCACAGAACACATGGGACTACTTATGGAATTATCAGACGGTATCGAAGATGTAGAAGTAATGATCGACGTTCCTAACAAGAAGAAAGACAAAGCACTTGATATGCAAGTAGAAGAGCTTGATCTTTCAGTTAGAAGCTACAACTGCTTGAAGAGAGCTAATATAAATACAGTTCAAGAGCTTGTTAACAAGACAGATTCAGAAATGATGAAGGTAAGAAACCTTGGAAAGAAATCACTTGAAGAGGTAAAGAATAAGCTTGCAGAACTCAACTTATTTTTAAAGGAAGAAGAATAGGAGGAAGCTTATGGCACAATACAGAAAATTAGGCCGTAGAACCGACCATAGAAATGCTATGCTTCGTAACTTGGTAACATCACTTATAAAAGAGGGAGAAATAAAGACTACAGTTACACGTGCAAAAGAAACTAAAAGAATGGTTGACAAGATGATAGAAATCGCGCCTAAGTACGCAGATAGACAAGGCGGCTACACAAGAATTTATAAACTTGAACCAAGAATTGGTGATGGCGCCGAAATCGCATTATTAAGGTTAATATAATTTAGATGTATATAAAGTGGGCTTAAGATAGTCCACTTTTTTACCGCATAAATTTGGAGAAATATGAAAGATTTAAACAATAAAAGAATCGTTTCCACTTGGAAAGGCGGCAAAACAGAGCAGCTTTGCATAGTACCAGAGAGTGCATCCCTACAAGAGAGAAACTTCGATATAAGGATATCATCCGCGACCATCGACCTAGAGCGCTCAGAGTTTTCAGACTTCACAGGCTATAGGCGCTACCTAATGAAACTTGAAGGCGATATCACACTTTTGATAGACAACAAGAGCATCATCATAAAGGACGATGAGGCTTTTGAATTTATGGGAGACGAAAAAGTCATCTCCCTAAGCAAAGAGCCATCGCGCGACTTCAACGTCATCATTAAAAAAGATAAAAAAGCAGATATATCAATAAAAGAGAATGAGAAATTGAATACAAATAAGGGAGAATATATATTCTCACTAGAAAAAGCTAAAATAAATGGCAATGAAGTAGATAAGTATGCCCTATATGAAGTAGATGATGAAAACATAAATTTAGAAGGCAGATTTATCTACATCCAAATTTTGCATTAGATTTTGCATTTATGCTAAGCACCAAGAATCTCGTTCGTGTGGATGAGGTTCTTCAATTTGACATATAAGCTTAAAAAAGGAGAACTAATATGAAAAAATATAAACAAATACTAGCGTTAGTACTAGTTTTAATGCTAACAATAACATTATTCGCATGCAATAAAACAGAAAATAAAGAAGAAAACAAAGAAACAACAGAAAATACAGAGAAGACAGAAGAAACAAAAACTGAAGAAAGTGAAGCAAACGAAGGCGCATCAGAATTACCAGCTGATGCACTAAAAGTAGAAACAAAAAAAGCAGAAAATTTAGACGAAAAATATAATAATGCATACGCACTTATGGATACAGAAAATCAAGACAACAAAGCAAAGTACGATGCCTTATATCCAAACGATCCATACAAGATAGACGTAAACGTTAAAGAAGCAGACGAACCAAACAAGGCAAACTACCTAGGACTTTTAGAAAACATAATCTATATGGATAGAAAATTAGATGAAGCAACTGAAGACAAACCATACGATACAAACAGAAACAAAGGCGAAGCAGTATTAACATATGTACTTTCAAACGAAGATGGCAAAGATCCAGTATTTTTCGCAAACAGAGATCTATATAATTTCTTAAAGCTTGATTTAGAAACAGGCGACAAACTAAGAATTAAAGATTGGTCATTATTAATCGATGAAGCAACACACGTAATCTTAGGATACAATCAAAAAGACAGATACGAATTAGGAAAAACATACGAAATTGACTACTTCGGCTCAAAGCTAAAAATTATGCCAGTTGGAGTAGCTAAAGAAGGCGCAAGCTATGTCAATGGCAAGGGCGAAGAAATATCATTAGATAACACAATCATCGCTCCACTTAAATATGGCGACTCAAAAGAAATGCTTAACGAAGAACAATATAAAGAAATAATCGACAATGCATTGATATTATCACCAGAAGCAGATAAGGCAATGTATTTAGGTAATTATATTAGAGGCGTATACAAGGCAGTACACCTATCCGACTTAGTAAAATAAATTAATTAAGACACAAAAGCATGTGGGCTATATCTCACATGCTTTTTTATTGTGGGTTGACCACAATAACCCCCCCTGCTATGCTCGGAGAATCATTAGCTTTAGCTTCAAGAAAAAACCCCTTTCATGATATAAAAAATAGTCTACCAAACTACAATAAATATCAGAAAGGAGTTAATCCAATTGGATAAGAACATTTTATCACATACAACTTGGGATTGTAAATACCATATCGTATTTGCACCCAAATATAGAAGGCAAATAATATACGGAAGAATAAAAGAAGATATAGGAAAAATACTAAGAGACCTTCTGTCAAGAAAAGGAATAGAAATAATAGAGGCAGAATTGTGTCCAGACCACATTCATATGTTAGTTAAGATACCGCCTAAATATAGCGTTTCAGAAATAATGGGATATTTAAAAGGGAAAAGTAGCTTGATGATATTT